>Ga0172378_10006692_pt1 | contig 10748 bp, 7 predicted proteins | sample GrowelOW332metaG_FD_119755 | JGI IMG/M metagenome (GOLD analysis project Ga0172378, IMG submission 119755) | Groundwater microbial communities from an aquifer near a municipal landfill in Southern Ontario, Canada - Pumphouse #3_1 metaG | ecosystem: Environmental > Aquatic > Deep subsurface >... | reverse complement strand
CAGCTTTCAGGATTGGCACACCATTTACACTTTAGGGGACATCCTGTAAAAAATACGTTGGTTCTGCAGCCCGGCCCATCATGTACGGAAAAACTCTGGATGTCAAATATTAAAGCTTTTTCGCTCATAATTATATCCTATTCTGCTTTATAGCCTGAACATGTACGAGCACCGCAGGTAGAATATGCCCAGTTCTCTTTTTCTAAACCTGTACAGGTTCCAATTCCATATTTGTCTGAATTTACAAAGTTTTTGCAGTTTCCGCATTTTTCAGCAGGTATAAAATTTGGGCAAGCCTGACTTCCTTCACCATCTATAGGTACTATAGCCTTACACCTGGCACACATTCCTTTTTCGCAATCTAAATTTATATAATTTTTACAATCATAGTGGCGCATACTATTCCCTCCATTCATTTTTTAAATTATGCCTCATCGTATTCAGTTCTGTATATAACTTCGTCCTGGATAGGTTTGCCTATTTCACACCAATACTGTGTAAATCCGGCTACACGAACCATTAAGTCTCTGTACTTATCCGGTACTTTTTGTGCATCCCTTAATGTGTTGGAGTCAACAACGTTAAACTGAACATGGAATCCGCCTTTTCTCATATAAGCACGTACAATATCAAGAAGTTTTCTTGTTCCATTGAGTCCTTTTACTGCTGTTGGATGAAGTTTTAAGTTCATCTGCGAGTTCTGCTCCATTGAGTGGTCATAAACTGCTGCAGATTCAAATATTGCATAAAGACCATTTTTATCTGTTCCGGCAGCTGCTGACATAGATCCGTCCGCATAAGTTGTGCCTGCAAGTCTGCCGTCAGCTGAAGCCAATGTTATAAAGCCTTGAGGGCCATGTGTGGATACTGAAATCTGACACATGTATAATGGTTTACCATAGTATGAAGTATATTTACGTACCTCATCATACATGAAATATTCATAATCTCTTAAGATACTGTCTGCACGAATATCCGCATTACCGTATTTTGGTGCATTTATACATGCTGCAAAGATTTTTTCGTATTTAGGACTGTTTTCTGTACTTATTCTGGAATCAGGTGAGAATACGCCTGTTTCATATGCAGTCTTAAATCCAAAGTTATTAACCATTGCATCTGTCATTTCTTCCATGGTAAACTTCTTGTCAACAAACACATTTTGCTTAATTGAAGATAATGCATTGATAAATGTAATAGTACCGCAGGATTCAAAGTTGATACAAGCATTGTATCTTGCACCCATAGTACCAATGTGTTTGCCTACTTTAAAGCAGTCTGCCTTTAACAAGGAATTAACAGCTGGCATATTGTGTTTTCTCCAGATATCCATCTGGATATTCATGATTGGATTAGCAACTTTAATAACAGTATCTAAGTATTTTCCCCACTGATCAACCACTGTTTCATAAGAATCGAGTTTTCTATTATGCGGCGGGAATACCTGTTTTCCTGTTCTCTTGTCCAAACCATTTGTTAAAACAAGTTCAAGTAATTTAGGAAGAGCAGTGAAATGAACACCTGTACCACATGTAGGTGATGCACCGCCGGGAATCATAGTTGCCTTCCCATTATAGTGCAGTGGCTGGAAGCATCCCGGTGCAGATTCAAGGCATCCTCCAAGACACCATGCTCTTGAGTCTTCAAGAGTCATTCCTTCCGGGCCATAATTTCGGAGCATATAGTTCATACCTGTCTGGTTATTCATCCATGCCGGATATCCAAGTCCAAGTTTTGTACATGCAGCAGCTTTCATAAGGAAATCTTCCGGTGTCTTTTCGTCATATAATACACTTAGTGTAGGCTGAGGAGTTTTGTTTCTCATACCTGCTTCAACAATTAAATATTCCAAAGGAGTAACTGCTGTAAGTCCATCAAAGCCCAGTCCCCCTAATGAAAGGTTGTTGAATGTATTTCCCGAAAGAACTCCGCCTGTTACGCCTGATGATGCGAAACATTCAATTTCCGTAATTTTAATTCTGTATAATTCAAGGAGTTCGATTATATCTTCGTCTATCATTACGCCGTTTTCAACATCTTTTTCATAGAATGGCTGCAATACCTGCCCAAGTCTTCCAATTGACTGGCCGGACTGAGGGTCTTCATTGACAACACCTAAATGACAGCAAAGTGTTATCTGTATTGCTTCCCAGAATGATGAAGGTTTCTTGTGTGCAACATTGTGCATGACTTCAGAAACTTTTTCATAATTAGCTTTTATTGCAGCATCTGATTCTACTGAAGCCAGATATGCTGCCTGTTTTGAATAATTGTCACACCAAGCACTTAAGCCTTTGGTTATTTCTTTCATTGCTGCATAGTAATAGCCTCTGCTCATGCCGAAATCGCCATCAGTACCTGCTTCGCCCATAGTTTCAGCCATTTTTTCATCACATAATTCGATTATTCTGTCAAAGCCATACTCCAAAGGCAGATAATAGTTCATTACTTCACGTCCCTGAGGTATTGCCCATGAATCAAACATGTGAATAACAGCATCTGCAAGGCGGTGGAATTGATCATAGCCTGGTGTCTTCTTTGCATACTTGTCGCTTAAGTCTTCAACTGAAATTCCATCCCAGTATTTAGATACTTTTACTAATGCCGGTATGTCTTCCTTTCTCATACCAAATTTCTGAGCTATACTAATAACTTCGCCATAGCTTTTTGTAACGTTTCCGCCGCCGGCACCAACAACACTTACAGAATCAGCTTCGCTCAATGCCGGAGCGTCAACTTCCTTCATAAAAGCTTCTGCCTGTGCATTAAAGAAACTTGCACAAACCCAAGGAAATGGGAATGCACCTCTCACATTTTTAGTTTTCTGCATAACAATTTTTTCATAAGGTAAAATGTTAGGTGTCATATGTGATAAGCAGGAAGCCATGGCTTTTGCTCTTCTTACTTCGATAACATCACCATCGTTTTCCCACCAGGTTCTGTTGTACCAATATGGGCCTTCCATATCTGCAGTTACTTTTAAAGTATAATAGATTTCCATTAGCTTTTTGGTGCTCTCTTTTACTTCCGGAATGTCAGCTTCCAGAAGGTTGTCAGCATCCGGCATGTTAATACCACGGCTTTTTAAAACATCTTGAAGTTTGCTTTCTTTTGAATTCATTTAGTATGCCTCCTTATCTTTTCATAATATATCTATTAATAATAAACTATTTAGTTGGAATAATTAGAGCATATCTGCCCAACATAAAAAAGTTTATATTAAGTCTAAAAATTCTTTGAATTGCTGATTTAATTGTCATACATCAAAAGCAGTTATATTTCAGCACTTACCTTATCTTCAGCTTTCTTACCTGAATGTGTAACAGATAAAGGTAATGCAAATGCTACTATTAAAGAAATTAAAAAAGAGCCAAGTGCGAATAATAAGGAATTTTTATAACTGCCAAAAACATCATAGAAGTATCCGCCAATAAAACTCCCTGTTGCAGGGCCTATACCCATTATTATGAGTGTAGCAAGTCCCCAAATCCTACCTAATGATTTTCTTCCATAAACAGAACCGGCATAACCGGCGCATCCGCCCGGCTCAATAGCCCAATATCCTGCGAATATCATGGAAGCGATTACTGCAAATACAATTGATACTTTTGACAATAGTAAAAGTAAAACAGCAATAATTCCCAATGAAGGTGCCATAATCAACATTATTTTTCTTCCCTTTATTTCATTTCCAACCTTCACTACAATCCTATCTGCTAAAATTCCTAATATAGGCATGGTGAATATACCGCAGATTCCAATAACTATATATAAATAAGTTGCTGTACTTAAGGATAAATGCACATCCTTTACCCAATAATTAACAACTTGAGTCCAAGCCAAGAATTCTCCGCATACACATGTGCAAAAGCAAATAATATCTCCCCATATGGCAAACTTGCTAAAGGCCTCTTTTACGCTCCATAAATATTCAGCTGCTGATTTATCATTTTTAGTTCCCGGATTCACACCTACAGGAACCATGCCGTAAGTCTCAGGACTTTTTTTAGCTGCCAGAGCTGCTATTATCAAAGCTACAAATACTACCACTGACAAGCCCCTCATAGCTACCCTCCAGTCCATTGTCGTTAAAACACTCTTTAGTCCAAGACTTAGAATAACTTGAGCTAATGGAGCTCCTGCAAAAGCAATTCCCCACATTGTTCCATAATTTTTCCCAACATACCATTTTCGTACAGATACTGTTGATGTAACCCAAAGCATTCCTGTTCCAATACCTGCGCATAAAGAATAAGGAATTAAATATGTCAGGTAGGTGGTTGCCTGACTTGTAATCAGGAAACCCAATGCAGTAAAAACTGCTCCTAATGCATAACATGGTTTGGTTCCCCATTTGTCAATAATCATTCCGCTGAAATATGCTGTAATTGCATAAATAACCATCATTAAGGAATAACCCGTTGATAATGCAGAAACACTCAAACCCAATCCTTTATTCATTGGACCTAACAGCATTGAAAATGAAGACCTATATCCAAATAATACAAAAACAGCAAGGAAAGAAGATAATACAACCATATGACCTAATTTATTCTGTTTTGATTTATCCATATTTTTACCTCCATATAATTACTTATTTTTAATAGTTTCTGCTGCTTGATTTTCCGGTTATTTTTCTGAAGTTTTTTATATATAGCTCATCCTCCTTTATACAAACTTTTACAATCGTTTACATACTAAACTTTGCTCCCCCCTTCCCTAATATTTTTCTTTACATTAAATATAGTTTTGTTTCTAATAATTTAATATCAGCCTAAAGCTGTAATTAATACCTATTTATACCATGTTTTAAGACTATAGTCTTACATATTTTTATATAGTTGTAATAATACTACTTTTTTACAACCTGTTATTTAGAGTTATATAAAATTTTGTTCTGTATTTTTAATTTACTCAGTGTAAATAATTACTATATTGTCCTGGTAAATCACACATTAAAATTGTTTTTCACTAAAATAAAAAAATGTATATGTACACTAATCCTACAGTTTAGGATCCCGTTTCATGTACATATGCATTCTTCAAAAATTAATAATGAAGCATCATTTTGAGTTTGCTGCTTCCACACACATTTAAAAAGAACCGTTCAAATTGAGCGATTCTTTTTTATTTTGATTTATTGCAATTCATTCTTTTTATAAAATTCTCATCTTTTAGTACTTGCTTTAAATCTTCAAGTATTTCTATACTCCAATAACCCATTTCACATTCATCACTTAATTTAACGATACTTGTTTCTTTATCGCCAGATTGTTCCCATAATTCTACGAATCTATTTACTAAAATTAGAATCTTTAATTCCAACGTCATTTGGTCTCCATTTAAGCCATCAGGAGAACCCTTCCCGTTTATTTTTTCATGATGATTTCTGATAAAAGCTTTTAACCATTTTGACATCGTCAATGAAGAAATAATATCTGTGCCTGCTTCTATATGTTCATTCCGTTCATCAGATATGATTTTGCCTATGTCGTGTAAGTATGCACCTATTATTAGGTGATCCATTTCTTCGTCCGTAACTGATAGAATCTTACCAATCTTTTCACAATAATTTTTTACATTACAGGCATGCACATATAGATTATTATCTTTCAATTTTAAAATTTTTAAAAAGCTTTGGACTATTTGTTTTTCATTCTCCATACTATCATATATTTTTTTCGAATTGACTGCCCATTCAACTCTGTTTTTTAATTCTTCATAAATTATTGGCTTTGATAAAAATACATCAGCCCCAACATTAAATCCGCGGATTCTATCTTCAACTTCATTCAATACAGTAAGCATAATGATTGGTATGTTATGAGTAGTTATATCATTTTTTAATTTTCTGCAAACTTCAAAGCCATTCATTCCAGGCATCATAACATCCAAAAGAATTACATCAGGATTATTCCTGCAAGCCAAATCAAGTACTTCAAAGCCATCAACTGCTGTATAACAAATATATCCCCAGGCAGACAGTACATCTTTAACAATTTCACGATTCTGTTCATTATCATCTGCAATCAATACCTTTTTCATAATTCCCTCCAAAGCAGTTTTCCCTATGAATACTATATTAAGAAATAGTAACGTTATTATTTGTACCTTCATCTATGTTAATTGGCAATATAACAATTACTTCAGTACCTATACCAAGCTGACTGGTTAAAAATATTTTACCGCCATGCATTTCAGTTAATTTTTTTGTTAGAGGAAGCCCTAACCCAGTACCTTCATATTCTCTTTCATAAGAACTATCTACCTGTTCGAACTCATTAAATATTCTTTTTTGATCTTCTTTCTTAATTCCAATGCCATTATCCTTAACGGTAAGCCGCATATATTCTCCATCTTTGCTTACTTCTACCACAACTTTTCCATTTAAAGGCGTAAATTTAATTGCGTTAGATAATAAATTGCATAAAATTTGTTTTAATTTATTTGCATCAACTTTAACTTTAAAGTCAGCAGGGTTAATATTTATTTTCACATCAATATTTTTATGATAAGCCAGGCTCTTTACAATAGAGAAGCTTTCCATAACTATATCAGAAACTGAATAATATCCTAAAATCAGAGTCATCTTCCCTGTTTCAATCTTAGATATATCAAGAATATCATTTATTAATTGTAACAAATGAGTACTATTCTCTAAAATATTCTTTATATACTTTTTTTGTTTATCATTTAATGGTCCAAACATTTCTTCTATTAATATTTGAGAACAATTAATTATAGCACTTAAAGGTGTTCTGAGTTCATGACTCATATTTGCTAAAAAGAGGGATTTAACCTGACCGGCTTTTTTCAAACTATTTAATGCTTCACGTAAACCCTGAGTTCGAAGCTGCACTTTTTTTTCTAAGTTTTCATTTAATTCCACTAATTGCATTGATAGTTTTTCCTGCTCCAAATGTTCACCTTTAAGTTTCTCCAAATAGCTCATTATTTCTTCTTTGCTCTTATTCAAATCAGATGCCATTTTTTCAAATGCTATTAATAAAATAGCTATTTCACTATTTTTCTCTTTTAAAAATTTGTTATCAATGACTATTTGGTTATTTCCCTTGGAAATTTGGTTAGCTAGTCCTGTAGCTACAATGATAGGTTCCGTAATTCGATTTGCAAAATATTTACTAATAAATATCAAAATTATAAGGAAAAAAACAGTAGCAAAAATAATAATGCTTCGCTGGGCATTCATGATTATGGAGAACTTTTCTTCGGGAATTCCTACTCCTATGGCCGCAACTTCTTTTCCATCACAATTAGTAATGTATTTGTCTAAAAAAATATGAATTTGACCATCGAAACTCTTTTTCCCATAATATCCATTTTTACTTCCATCCAAGGTACTTATAGGTATTGGTATTTCAGTACCTATATAGTTTACTTTTTTAGGGCCTTTGATACTGGATGCTATACGAATACCATCAATAGATAAAGCTAAATATGAATTTTCAACACTTGCTGAATAATTTTTAGGAAAATAATCATCATTATTTATTATTGATCCTATTGCTAAATATCCTGACAGCTGACCATTTGCTTTATTGTAAACCGGTGAAATACTCACAGAAGCCAAGCATTTTGTTAAATACTTATTTGAGCTGCTATTTTTGTCATTTTCGCTGATTAGTACCCTGAATTTATTGTATTCTTCAGAATTCACATTAAATAAATCATCAAGATTAAATACTTCTTCTGAAGTAATTGTATTATGTTTACTTTCAGCTTTATTCATTAATATATTTAATCGGGATAATTTAGGATTCTTTATATTGGGATTGCTTGTTATTAATATTTTTTTTTCATTAAATACCATATAAAAATCCAAATAATTATATATCTCATTAACTTCATCAATTGTTCTTTTTAATGCAGGAATATTATTTGTCTGAAGTGCTTGTCCAAATTCAGTGGATTTTGATGTTTTAACAGATACTTTTTCCATCTCGCCGGATCTGTTAAGTATTTGATTATATGCAATTATAAAAGCATTTTGCATATAGCTTTGAGCAGCTTTATCTATTTGACGATTTAATACAATATCAGATAGAAGCAGTATACAGGACATTGAGGTAATCTCAATTATCAAAACAAAAACCAGCATTTTTTTTCGAATTGACATACCATTCCCCCTGATTACTTCATAAAGTTATCTTTACAAAAAAGAATAATTTGTAACCTATCTTTCATGTTCAGCTTTCTTAAAATATTGGTAATATGAGTTTTTACAGTCTTTTCACTTATATTTAATTTTATGGAAATTTCTTTATTTGTTAGTCCGAAATTAATTAAATTAACGATTTCGATTTCTCTAAGACTTAATTTCTTTTTCAAAAAAAATAATTCCTGCTTTACTTCATCTATTTTGCTCTCGCTTACAGGGCTTAAAACTTCATCAACATTTAAAAGGTTAGATACATTTTCCAACAGCCTCACACAATCATTTAATTTTAATTCACTAAGTACCGGAACATCTTGAATTATTGTATGTTCTATAAGCTCTTTATCTCTTTCCAGATAAATACCTCCGCCCAAACATATAGCTGCAATATCTTTATTGAAAAATATAGGGCAGGCGAAATAAGTAATTCCCATATAACATGTTCTTTGAATTGTTTCTCTTTTTTTTAAAACATAATCTATCATACATTGCTGCTCAGATTTACATCTTTCTCTGTTATTTTGAATAATAAGGTGACAAAATAACGAAGAATTGGACCAAACTGTTAAAGCTTTACCTTGTAAGTTTATTATTCCCAAACTGATATTAAATGAATCTGCAAAGGAATCCTGGAAAGACTGAATTTTTCTCTTTCCTATTGTTTTAATCCATTTTCCACATATCGAAGTATCCATATTAATCATTCTCTTAATTCACCTCAATCGGGGCTTATTCTCAATAGAATCTTAAAGAAAAAGCAAAACTTTCTTGTAATTTAAGTCTTAATTCATTATAACATAATTTTCCTTCTTTGGTATATTTTAAATAAGCCTTCTTGTAAAACTGTATTAAAAAGGGCAACATTCATCATTTTCAATAATATATGTATGAATGTTACCCTTTTTTCTCACTTAAATAAATTAGAGGCTTAAAACAGCCTCCGTTCCACTTACCTTCAGACTTAATTCCTATTTTAATTGTTGTTGCTTTATAGTAATCTCTAAAAATGATAGATGTGATTATCTATCTGTTAATCGATTATTAGCCATAGCCACAAGACCAGTAGTTTCTATTTCTATGTGTTTCTTTAACTTATCATCCTTATTTTTAAATATACTTGCTAAGCCTATATAAATTATTTCCTTAATTAGTTTTTCAGTACATTATATTAATTTCAACCATCTGTTTTTATCCTTATGAAAGCTAACTTTTTTATATTTTATAATTCGCTTATCCTCGTCATGAATTGAACCTCCATAAATTTATATTACATTTGCTGTCCGACATTATATGTTATAATTAGTTATTGCCATTTAGTAATGGCTAAATAAAAAAAGTAAAGTGAGATTATTAAAATGAAAAATGAAAGTCTAGAAAAAACAGTAATTAAAATAGATAACGAGATTGCCGCTATGAATATAGCTAAAAAGTACTTATCAAATGTCGAAGAAATAGACCAGGTAATAAAGGCTTTAAATAACAAGAGACAATTGATAGCCAATAATATATATTCTGAAGATTATAAAAGCTATTTGGAATGCCGCACAGTTATAGAAGAAATATTAAACAATGAGTTAGGAAAAGAGGAACAGGCAGGACTGCTTCAAATGATAAAAGAAAATTTCGGAAGACAAGCTCCAAATGTAAGCAAAAAAAACAGTGGCCTTAATGCCTGGCTAAAAGAACTTTGCATTGAATATAACTGGAGCAGCAGCGAAGAAACCGATTGGGATAAATTAGTTATAACCGGATTTGGATTATATAAGCAAAATCCCAATAGAGGCTAAGTGAACTCGCTTAGCTAAAGCTAAGCATGGAGTTTTCAGATGGGGAGTCTACCCCACCTGAAGTAGAAGCCATCCACTTCTAAAGTAGTGGTAGTTCACTTAATTTAGATTATATGTATCCTTTATATTATTAAATTCATCATTTGTTTCTTTATTTCTTGAATTATATTCAGATACATTTTTGTTTACAGCATTTTTATAAGAATTATCCCCCAAATTGTAATAGCTGATTTCATTTGTAAACAGATTATTTAAAACTGTATATTGTTCTATCAGTAAATTTTTATAATTAATAATATTATCAGGGCATTCTATACTACTAAGATTATTCAAACTATTATTAACCTTATTTTGATAAATCAACAGATTATCCCTATATTGATTTTTAGATATATCTCCATTTTTGTAACTTTTATTATCAGCGTTTCTTTTATCTATTAATTCATTAATATTTTCTCTAGCCGGTTTTATTCTGTTAAAATAATTTATTATACTTTTTTGCTCATTAGTTACAGCAGAGCCTACGTTATAGGACATTTTAGCATTGCTGCTTCCTAATCCATTATTAGGCATAAATAGTCTGGTAAAAATCCCAAAGACAGAACTAAAAATAAATATGATAAATACTATTCTAATAATCAGCTTAAAGGGAGAACTTATTATGTTTATCACTTTTTCTTTAAATTCTCTTCTTCTTCTTGACTCTACATCCTCTAAGTTGTTCCATTTAATATAATCATAATATTTTCCTTTATCTTCTTTTTTTACTTCCATAAGCGATTCCT
>Ga0172378_10006690_pt1 | contig 10751 bp, 12 predicted proteins | sample GrowelOW332metaG_FD_119755 | JGI IMG/M metagenome (GOLD analysis project Ga0172378, IMG submission 119755) | Groundwater microbial communities from an aquifer near a municipal landfill in Southern Ontario, Canada - Pumphouse #3_1 metaG | ecosystem: Environmental > Aquatic > Deep subsurface >... | reverse complement strand
ATCAATGGAAACACAAATTGGGGTTAGCTCCCGTCTGATTTCAAAAGCAACCAGAGTTTTAGAGCAGCTTGGAATAATAAAAACTTATAGAATGCCAAGCTATCAGGATAAAGAGGGTGTGTGGCATACCGATGATTTAATTTATGTTTGCCCTTATAAGATTGTTTATGAGAATGGTAATTTCAGATTATGTGATGAAGAAGAATATAGTTGGAAAAAAGAAATGGAATATGGAACTTTATTTTTGAGACAGTTGAAATATGTTAGCAAAAAGTTCTACCAAGATTAATTTCCAAACAGAGAATAAATAAGTGTACACCGCCAAGTACACAAGCAACTAAAAATTGGATTCACCCAGAAAGGATGATGCCAATGAAAAACTTAATATTGAATAGTGAAAACAAAAGGAGATTTAACAATGACAGAAACAAAAACAACTTACGTGACACCGGGAAACCATAACTTACATATTCCTTCAAAGAAAGATTTCAGACTCTATGCTTCTAACCTACTTACTAATACGGATTTCTGTACTGACTGTCCGGGATGTGCTGCGCAGAAAACGGCGTCTGCTATTGGATGGACACTTAGTAATGAGAAGAAACGTGGAATGAGTTGGTTATATGGATGGAAGTAAAACAGAGAATAAATAAATGTAACCACAAACATCAACTCAAAATAAAGGAGAAACAATATGCTGAGATATAAAAACGTACCATCAATTGAATTTGACCTTGAAAACGGATATATGGTAAAAGCCGACTATGTTTATAATCGTGAAACTGAGAAGTATGAGGTGTCATTACATATCAGAGATATTCAGGTGGATCAGTGGAATCTAATGGGACAGTATGACAAGGTAGAATTTGAAGCGGGAGAAAATGGACAGAAAACTATCAAGTCCAGAATCGCAAAATATGTTACAGAATTATTTTATAAAGGTGAATTTGGATATTATGTTGACCGTACTGATATGGAACTGAAATGTTTCGATTATGGTTTGGAACACATGAATGGAAAGAGAGGTGTCAAATAATGAGTTTTGGATATTTGAAAAGATGCTTTAAAGCTTTCCTCGGAATCTATGAGCCTGGATATGAGTATTGGGCGTTACGCGAAGATATTATAGTGCCGTTAGAATATCGCCGGACTAGAATTGGTCGCGATAAATTTAGACGTAAGATGAACTATTATAAGAGGACTGGTGAGTTGGAATCAAAGATTATTCTGGATAAGGATTTTCATTTGTTAGATGGTTACTCTTCTGTAAGGATTGCAGAGATATGTGGCATTGATAGATTGACTGTTTATTTTGAATAAGGAATTTAGGAGGAATGTAAATATGAAAAAATGTAAGAAAATTATTAAGAAGATATTAGGGGCGTTACTGTTATTGGCGGTTTGTGCGGTGTTTATCGGTGTTAATGTACCAAAGTATGGGTTAATGGTTTCGGTATTGGGATTTTTGGCTACTTTACTTTTAATGATTGTGGCATTTATTGGTGTGCTTTTTTTGTTTGATTAAAGGAATGAAGTAGAAATTTCATTTGGGTTACGTGTGGAAGGAGAATAAATATATGTAACCTGGTGAACTACAATTGAATATGGGAAAATGGGAGGAATTGAATGAACAATATACGGAGAGATGTCCGTTTAAAATACTCTACATATGGAAATGGGAAAGCTATAATTGAAATTTTGAATATTGGATTTGAGCCATTACTCACATCCGATGAGTATAGTGTTTACAAAGAAATAGGAGAAATTAAATATGCCATTAGATGTACTAAGAAAAGTATATCATATATAAATTCAAGATTATTATATATAGATTCTAAAACAGATAGTGGATACTATAGTTGGCTTATTGAAGTGGGTGATAAATTAAGAGAACGTCTCAAAAATAAGTCGGATAAGAAAAAAGAAAAAGATGACGAATTTAGACGTTTATTAAATAAAAATATTAGCATAACTAGAAAGATATATACTGACAGAGATTTTATAAGTGAGGATCAGTTTAGAGATATTAAAATATTTGAAAGTGATTTAACTAGATGTTTTGGTTGTGAAGATATGCAACACAGTAATAATATAGTGAGTGTAGTTACTTATTACACTGAGATTTTCAATTCAATCATACATAACGGGTTTGACTATTTAAATAAACACTATGTATTTTTCACTGCCGGAGCTGGTCAAACAAGATGTAAAAAAAGCACCTTTGTATCAGAAGAGAAGTTAAATGATAATTTTAATAGATTATTTTGTGGACTAACAAAAGAGGATATTAATAAACAGGGAGGCATGAATACAAATAAGTATCTTGCTTATACTAGTTTATGTCAATCAAATAGTGAGATTTGGGAGGATTTTAATATAGATAGGGCAATTGTTGTAGATGATATTGAGTTCAAAATACCAAATCAAAAGGTTAGATATATATATACTGAAAGTCCAGATGATAAATTAAAGCTACAGGGTTTAAAGGATAAATTAGATACTGTTACTGATGAATTAAGAGATATTAAAAAAGCCAAAAAAGAAAAGCCAAAAGGGTATAGACGTACAAAAAAAGAAATAGAATATGAAAAATCACTTAGAAATAACAAAAGTGAAATATTAGAAGAGATGGACTCTTTGCGGTCAACGTATCACGAAATAAAAGAAAATATTATGGATGTAACTATTCCATTTACTGATGGCTTTGGAATTTCTTTAAAGAAAATGAAGTCATCAATGGTTAGGCTTCCGTTTATGAAAGGATTATTTGCATATTGTCCAAAGAGAGCTTTTCAAAACTGGTGTAGTGACAATGATGTATCGATTCACAAAGTGGTTGATATCTATGGCAAATCGTATTCAATTACAGATGTTGATTATATATTTACAAAATCTCAATTTAAAATGTGGAAGTATTTTAACAATGAACTGGATTCAGACGGTAATATTTTAAAAACTGGGTGGGAAGTTTATAAAGATAATTTTAAAAAATATAAGTGTGACGCTTGTCGTTGTAATGTCGAGCGTGGAGTAAAATTAAATGCAAAAACAAATTATCAAGTATTACAAACACTTACAACAGAAATGTCAGATGATGATATTAAGTCTCTCGCTAGTTATGATATCAATTGTCTAAATGGTATAGGACGAAATGTACAGTGCATGTTAAATGTACTTGGTGCAAATGAAAAAAGGAACGACAATTTAAACTGGCTGCAAAAGTCTTTGATAATATATCCTGAGATGCTAAAGGATTTCTATGTTAAAACACTTTTAAAAAACACTAAAGATAGTATGATCAGAAAATTTAAGAGTGGTAAATTTAGTGTTAACGGAGCATATGTATTTGCCATTCCAGATACATTGGCTTGTTTACAATGGTGGTTCACCGATATAGACAAGAACAATATAGATAATTTTGGATTTGTAAAAGAGGGGCATATATCATGCGATTTATTCAAAAATAAAGAGGATGTAGATTGCTTAAGATCTCCTCATTTAGACCATGCGCATTGTATTAGAAAAAATCAAATAAGAGAAAGTGACAGGGGTTGGATTAAATCTAATGGCGTTTATATTGGGATGAAAGATACTATGAGTAAAGTTTTGATGTATGACAATGATGGAGATAAATTGTTGCTTCATAATAATAAAACCATAATAAAATGTGCAAAACAATTCCAAGAAAAATATGGAATGATTCCAAATTACTACGATATGCCAAAAGCAAATCCTCAGTTATTGAATAATACTACTCTTTTTGAGGGTATAGTAAATGCATATCATCATGGGAACATAGGAACCCCGAGTAATGAAATTACAAAAGTTTGGATGACACTTAATCAAGGTAGTACAAGAGAAGAAATAGAAAACGCCATTGATGTTATATCCTTAAGGTGTGCAGATGTAAATTTTACAATCGATTACGCGAAAACATTGTATAAACCAGAGGTTCCCAAAAAAATTCTCGATAAATATAAAGACTATAGCAAAAAGAAAGTTCCTCATTTTTTTATGTATGCAAAGAAAAAAAACGAAAAGCAAGTCGAAGAAATTGGAGAATGTAATATCGACAGGATATCAAATGTGGTAAAAAGTAATAGAATAGTTTTTAAGGATTTATTAGGAAAATATTCTTATAAAATATTGATGAGAAATCCCGAGGTCAATATTAAAAATGATAAGGCTGAAAATATATTAACTTTATATCGTGAATTAGAAAGTCGAAATTTAAGACAGCTCTCTCATATGAATCTATCTCTTCTTGACGTTGAAGAAAAAAAGAAGGCAATGTTACAGCTCGAATTTGACACAAAGAAACAAAGAGAAATGTTTATTGAAATAATTGGAGAGTCAGATAAATATATTACAGATGTTCTGATAAAGATGTTGTTGGATGATGTTAATAAAGATACACTTTGGAGATTGTTTGGAGATGTGATTTATAATAATATTAAGATCAATCTTGAAGGAACAAAAATATGTAAGAAGTGTGGGGAACGATTTGAATATGTTTCTTCGTTAGACAGAAATATATATTGTAATGAATGTAAATCAAAACTGTCATCCAAAAAGAAAATTAAGTATTGGAATAATAGAAATATTGTACAAAAAAACGAGGTGGTCTAGTAATATTTTCATGTTTATTTGTGCAAACCCCACAAATACAAGGTTTTCGAGACATTTTATGGTTTATTAAAAATTAGAGATAATGACATAAAGGGGAACGAGCAAATAATGTAATTAATATGTCAGAACACGCGTTGCAATACTTCCTCCATATTTTAAAATTTTGAAATGTTTATAATTATCCTTATTATATCATACTACTATAATATCAAATTGTAAATAGAGAATATATAAATAATAATATTGAATAACATCGCCCATAGGGGCATTAAAAATCATATTGCTCTAGGAGGATAAAAGTAATACCATATATTTTCGTCTAAGTCGTGGATATAGGTGGATCTCTACGATAAAAACTTTCTATACTACACAGTGGTTGCCACCATACGCCAAGTGAGTATAGCCAATCCCGGAAGTTGTGATAAGGCGTTTATAGGGGGTATCCAATAAGTATTCAATAAAATTTCAAATACAAAATGCAAAATCAAAGGAGAGATATTTTATGGTATTGAAAGAAGCGTATCGCTATCAGAACTATTTAGATTCATTAATGCATGAGGTAGAAAGTCATTTGACAAACAAAGATTTTGTAACGACTATAAAGCAAACTCACAATCGCAATAAAGTAAATTCAGAGGCAACAAATGAAGTTGTTGAAGTTGAAAAACCTATTGATATTGAATGTAATCCGAATCAGCTTTTAGATATTGCAGTAAAAGTAATTGATGAGAAGGAAAAACTCACAGATGCAATTACAGATGCTAAGAAACAAACAGCAATTGATATCGATTCTTCTATTGCCATGAACAAAGTTAAACAAAATCTTATAATATATCTCAACATGATGTTGAACTATAAAGATTCTCAGAAAGAAACAACCGGAAAAGACTATAAATTTGATGTCAACGGAGAACAGAAAAGTTATATCTATCCTGTGACAGAGGTGACAACTATTGATTATAACAGGAATGATGTCAAAGGTCTGGTCAAGAAATATCAGAAGGAAACCGATGCTATTTCAACTAAGCTTGACGAAATTCAGATTATGACAAAAGTCGATTATTCCCCTATTTGGGATTTAGATACACCATTAGAAGATGTGGTGCTGTAACAAGCACTACTCTCCTACTAATCAGGTGTGCGAAAGAGAACTGAAATTGATGTTATAATTGTCAATCGGTTCAGATGCGGATGAACTATGATGCCGCGAGGTAAAATGATATTACCAGAAATATCATATGATAGCAAATAATGCAAATTTACATAAAACATAATAGGTGACTGCGGTGCGGTCAAATACAAGATGGTCGTTATGTGCTGTGTGATTCGACATATTGCTATTTCAAAATTTCAACATTTGTACTTACAAAATTTCGTTATCCAAGATTCGCTTTGTAAATCGGAAAATTAAAGGTACGCTGTTATTACAACAGCAAATATAATAGAACAAGATTCTATGATGATAGTGATATATTATTAATCAGCGATATATTACAATTATAAATAATATTATCAAATATTATATAGTATAAATGGTTGAAGTTATGATTGATATTTTAGTTTTCTTTCGTGCATCTGATAATTCGATTCTCCCTTCTTATTAATGGCAGTGCTGACTTAGGTTGGTGCTGCTATTAATATGTAAAATAATGTCCGGTAGCTCAGTGGTAGAGCATCCGACTGTTAATCGGAATGTCATAGGTTCAAACCCTATTCGGACAGTTACCGCATTTGCGGAATAATAATAAAGGATGTGACTAGAAATAGTACCAATTTCAAAACGAGAAATGGAATATCTACGTAGTAAGAAATGTAGGTTTCATAGCGAAATATTTAAGACATATAGTGGATCAAATCACTATTACGCAAAAGAGAACAGTATAATTCTCGGCATGTTGAAAGAGTTCAGAGAAAGACAAACTGCTAAATAAGGCAGAATATAATGCGAAAGGTGGTATCTAATTTATTGATTAAATTTTTCGATACCAATATACTACTCTCCCACTTGGATGTGGTTGAGAGAGAAGAAATATTTTATATATCTTCTATTACGATAAATGAATTGGAAGATATTAAAACATCGGGGCGCAAGACCGAAGAAGTTAGGTATTCGGCAAGAAAAGCCGTAAGATGGTTGAATGAAAATAGAGGGAAATACGAAGTTGTTGTATATAATACCGAATATGATTCTGATATTTTAAACATGGGATTGGAATTATCTCCTGATAATAAGATTATGATGTGTGCACATTATGATGCCTGTAATAAAATTGATGTAGTTTTTGTTACAAATGATATTTTATGTAAACTGATTGCGGAGTCTTATTTTAATTTAAAAGTTGAAAGTGTTGAAGATAATACAGAAAACGAATATAAAGGCTTTATAGAAAAGTCATTATCTGAAAACGACATGGCTTATTTTTATGAGCATATTTCTGAAAATATTTATGATCTATTACAGAATGAATATCTGGTAATCAAAAATGATAAAGACGAAGTTGTAGATACTTTGCGTTGGGATGGAAACGAATATCAGAATTTGAAGTTTCCTACGGTAAAATCTAATCTGTTTGGCTCTGTTAAACCTTACAATGGAGATATTTACCAGCAAATGGCTCTTAATAGTCTCTCAAACAATCAGGTTACTATGATTAAGGGTGCCGCTGGCACAGGAAAATCGTATCTATCATTGGGTTATTTATTATGGGCTTTGGAAAAACATAAAATTGATAAAATTGTAGTATTTTGCAATACTGTTGCCACTTTGAACTCTGCTAAGCTGGGGTATTATCCGGGATCTAAGGATGAAAAACTTTTAGATAGTCAAATTGGGAATATGCTAAGTTCTAAATTAGGTGGTATATTTGCCGTAGAACAGCTTATTCAAGAAAATAAATTATTGCTTTTACCTTTAAGCGATATTCGAGGATTTGACACTACTGGAATGAACGCCGGAATATATATAACCGAATCACAGAATATGGACATTTCATTAATGAAGCTCGCGTTACAGCGCATTGGTGAGGATTGTATATGTATAATTGACGGAGATTATACAGCACAAGTTGATATGGCTCAATATAATGGTTTCAGTAATGGTATGCGTAGAATGTCAGAAGTATTTAGAGGTCAGGACTTCTATGGTGAAGTTGAATTACAGAATATCTATCGGAGCAAGATTGCTGAAATAGCTGAGATGATGTGAGGTACTGCCTATGAAAAATAAAAATACACTAACATATATTATCGGTATTATAACCGGACTTGTGGCGATACCTCTGATTGATTCGCTGATGGATGTAGTCTACTCATGGATTGAATATCTAAAAATATTACCAAGTAAACTGATAATCAACGGTAATAAAGAATTAACAGAATTGCAAGGTGATGAAGAAAATGAGTATGAAACTCATGTTTGTGGATTTGAATATGTACCGGAACAAGAAGAATATTATGATGACGAGGAAGAGTAGTGTCTACTCTTCTATTTTTATGTAAAAATATGAATATTAAGGAGCAATATATAAATGGCAAAAGTAAGTAAAAGTCAGACTTTTAAGGGTGCAGTAATTGATAAAAAGGCAAAAACCATTACTGAGTTCACAAAAGATGATTCGAGAACATACAATTTGGATAAGATTCTTGAGGCTTGGGATGGTATAGAAGGTATCACTCTGACAATCAAACAGGATGATGAAATTCCTGCTGACGAGTAAGGAGTGTGATTTAAACTGTTTGATATCGAAAAGGAATTAGAAAAATATGGACTCAGTACAGAAAGATACGAAGAGCTGCTCTCCGACTGTGAAAAGAAAACAAGCAAGGTGCTTGATATTGATTGGAGCGAGATTAATTCTAAGTATAATCTTGGTTTTAATTCAGATACAACCAGAAAAGCCTCACAGCCACCGTTAGTCGGCTCTGTTTTTGTTTCTGAATATTACAAATGGAAAGAAAGTCATAATACTCATGAGGGCGATGATGAATATTTCAAAAAACTTAGACTAGAAAAACAGGAAATCCAAAAAGAAAAGAGGAAGATGTTTGATGAAAGGCTTGATTTAAATAGGCGGCTCAGAGAAACAGCACGGATGGAAACTACTGTTGAGAAAATTGAGAACATGCTTTCTGAAATATCAGACCAAAGATATATCCAATACGAAACTCCAATTGTCAGGTCTGGAAATGATTTGATTGTTTGTTTGTCAGATTTACATATCGGAGCAACATATTATGGTTTTGACGGATGTTATGATTCTAGTATCGCAAAAGAGCGATTAAGCGATTATTTACAAGAAATAGTTGAAATTCAAAAGGTACATCGAGCTGAAAACTGCTATGTTCTATTGTTAGGAGATGAAATTTCTGGAAATATTCATAAGACAATTTCAGTTACAAATAAAGAAAACGTAATTGAACAGGTGAAACTTGCCTGCGAATATATATCTGATTTTGTATATGAATTAGGAAAACATTTTACATATGTGGAAGTTCATTCGGTAAGCGGAAATCATTCTCGCATTGAGAAGAAAGAAGATGCATTACTCTCAGAAAGACTTGACTCTCTTATTCCGTGGTTTACAAAATCGTTGTTAAAGAATGCTGAAAATATTAATGTAGTTGATGAAGAGATTGATGATACTATGTCTACATTTTTTGTAAGAGATAAATTATATTTTGGAGTTCACGGGGATTTTGATTCTACTTCTGATGCTGCTATTGCAAAGTTAGTATTGTGGGCTAAACAAACCCCATATTGTGTACTGTGTGGACATAAGCATTACCCATCAATGTCAGATGTATCGGGAATTAAAGTAGTACAGTCTGGTAGTCTTGGAGGTTCTGGAGATGATTTTACGAGAACTAAAAGACTTACAGGGAAGCCCTCACAGACAGTGTTGGTTGTGAACGACAATGGTATTAGGGCATGTTACCCTATTGAATTAGATTAAATAAAAATTTAAGGAGTATATACATATATGAATAAAGTAGAAATTATAGACGCTATTGCAGCTAAGGCAGAAATTAATAAAAAGGATGCTAGAATCGCACTTGATGCTTTTCAGGAAGTTGTAACGGATGCAATGGTAAAAGGTGAAAAAGTTGCTCTTACAGGGTTTGCTACATTTGAGACTGTAGAGGTTGCCGAGAAGGAATGTAGGAATCCACAAGATGGAAGCAAGATTATTGTACCGAAACATAATAAAGTAAAAGTTAAGGTCGGCAAAGGTCTTAAAAATGCCGTCAACGAGTAGGCGGTGATTATTTGAAGACATTAGATACTTTGTATTTTAATGATGTAGAAGAACTTTGTAATGAAATCCTCAAAGAAATTGGTGAACCAATAAACGATAATGGGTATGGCGATGTTTCTGTTATTGCAAAGTGTAATGTTGTAAGAAATATTATAGAGTCATTGATTTGTTATGGATGTCATGTGGAATCAGTCCATGTAGAACAGGAAGATTATGATAACTATTTTGACGAATATATTCTAACGGTAGATGACCAGTGCGGAGTTTGGTGTGAACCGTTCAAAAGAGATGGTGAGTATTTCAGAGATGAATCTGACATTGCATACATTCATTCCGATTGTAGTTCAAAGGTAATCTCTCATATTGAAAGTCCTGTTTCATTTGCATTCGAGATTGGTGAATGCGATGATGATGATTGTTGCGGAGAATATGACGAGTGTGATTGTAAAACGTTGGATGGCGTAGACCCGTCTTACTTGTTTGATGATAGTGATTTAAACCCAGGTGAGTATTTGGGTAGTATTTTACATGATGATGATCCTTGTGATACAAAGTTTCTTTGTTTGATTTTAGATAAAGATGATTGTGTATCTGGTTTTAAATTTGTGGACTTTGATGAAGAGTCTTATCGGATTACAAGTTCTACAACTAGATCAAGTGATTTCGAATATTTGGTAGATATGATTGGAAAATTGTTTGAGTAAATAAATATTGTTTTTATTATAGGACTGTGTGGTGTCAAAGCTGCGCAGTCTATTTTTAAGGGTTGCTTTCGAGCGACTCTTATTTTGTTTGGAGAATAAGTAAGTAGTGCTAAGTTTAAAAGCTGGCACTGCTATTTTGGATAGAAGACATTTGGGAGTAGCT
>Ga0172378_10006688_pt1 | contig 10753 bp, 7 predicted proteins | sample GrowelOW332metaG_FD_119755 | JGI IMG/M metagenome (GOLD analysis project Ga0172378, IMG submission 119755) | Groundwater microbial communities from an aquifer near a municipal landfill in Southern Ontario, Canada - Pumphouse #3_1 metaG | ecosystem: Environmental > Aquatic > Deep subsurface >... | reverse complement strand
TGGTGAGAACGGAGTGCCTTTCGCCGTCATATTCACCAAATGCGACAAGATCGGGCCGAACGTACTGAAAGCACAAGTGGAAAAAGACAAGGAAATATTGTCGGAAACCTGGGAAGAACTGCCGGAAACATTTACAAGTTCCGCCAATTCGAAACTCGGAAGAGAAGAAATCCTCGGATATATTGAAGGGATACTGTCGAAAATCAAACATCAAATTTAACATATATCTCTAATTATGAACAACGAACACAGAATGGAAATCTTTGCGTGCCGGGCTTCTGAAGGTTTTGCGCTCAAAGTTGTCGATGAAATGAACAAATTGAGGAAGCCCGAGGAACCGGAGTGCCTTCTCGGGGCCTCGGAAGTGACTCCTTTCAGCGACGGTGAATTCCAGCCATCTTTCAATGAGAGCGTCAGGGGTGCGACAGTATTCATCGTCCAATCGACTTTCCCTCCTACAGACAACCTGTTCGAGCTCCTTCTTACGATCGATGCGGCCAAGAGGGCTTCTGCGGATACCGTCATAGCCGTGATACCCTATTTCGGTTGGGCACGGCAAGACAGGAAAGACAAACCTAGAGTGTCAATCGGTGCCAAATTGGTCGCCAACATGCTTCGCGCCGCCGGCGCCGACAGGATAATGACTTGCGACCTTCACGCAGATCAGATCCAAGGCTTCTTCGATGTACCGGTAGACCATATATATGCAAGCAAGGTCTTCATACCTTACCTTAAGGCGCTAAATCTTGAAAATCTTGCCATAGCGGCACCTGACATGGGCGGTGCGAAAAGGGCCAACGCCTATGCAAAAGAACTTGCCTGCCCTGTGATAATCTGCCATAAATCGAGGGAAAGGGCCAACGTCGTGGCTTCAATCACGGCAATAGGGGAAGTGGAAGGCAAAAACGTAGTGATAGTGGACGACATGATCGATACAGCAGGCACTCTCACAAAAGCGGCCGAAGTGCTTATGGAGAAAGGGGCGAAAAGTGTCAGGGCCTGTGCCACGCATGCAGTATTCTCAGGACCGGCTTACGAGAGGATAGCGTCGTCAAAATTGTGCGAAGTGATCGTTTCCGATACGATTCCGCTGGCTGAGGATGCGGAAAAGAATACCGATAAGATCCACGTAGTGTCTCTTTCGGGAACATTTGCCAACATAATAAAGAGAGTTTACAATTACGAACCCATAAGTACTGAATTCATATTCTGATGAAAATATTGATTGCTGCCATAATCCTCGTAGGGATCTGCGTTTTCGGAATGTGTTTCAACATCATATTCCGCAAAAATGGGCATTTTCCGCAAACTGACGTCGGCAGCAACGATGATATGCGCAAGATGGGGATAAAATGCATGAGAGAGGAAGATGACGAATTGTTCGATCCCTCGAAAAAAAAGGCCGAAAGGAAATCGGCATATTGCAGCGGGGAATACAGTGATGCATGCGCCGGATGCAGTTTGTTCAATTTGGAAAAAAAGAAATAATTATGAGTCTTGTAGCAATCGTCGGAAGGCCGAATGTCGGCAAATCGACCCTTTTCAACCGTCTTGTGGGAATGAGAAAGGCCATTGTGGATGAACAGTCCGGAGTCACAAGGGACAGGCATTACGGGAAATGCGAATGGTGCGGCACCGAATTTTCGGTAGTCGATACCGGAGGTTACACATCGAACTCCGACGATGTCTTCGAAGAAGCGATACGCAAGCAAGTCGAAATAGCGATAGAGGAATCCGATCTTGTGCTGTTTATGGTGGAAGCCTCTACCGGCATCACCGATTATGATGCCGAAATTGCGGATTTGCTGCGAAAGTGCGGTAAACCGGTTGTAGTTACTGTCAACAAGGTGGATACTTCGGAAAAGAATTTCGATTCTTATCAATTCTATTCACTTGGGCTTGGAGAGATATGGAGCATTTCCTCGGCGAACGGAAGCGGTACCGGGGATCTGCTCGATGCTGTGGTGAAAGCCCTGCCAAAAGATGCCGGGCTCGATCCGAACGACAGGCCCGATCTTCCCCACATAGCCATAGTGGGCAAGCCGAATGTGGGGAAATCCTCTTTGACAAACGCCTTGCTGGGAGAAGACAGGAACATCGTGACCCCGGTCGCAGGAACTACGAGGGACTCGATTTCAACATATTACAACAAATTCGGGCACGAATTCATGCTTGTGGATACGGCGGGCATACGGAAAAAAGGCAAAGTCCACGAAGACCTGGAATTTTATTCGGTAATGAGATCCATAAGGGCGATTGAACGCGCCGACGTATGTGTGCTGATGATTGATGCCACGACCGGAATGGAAGCCCAGGACATGAACATATTCAACCTCATAATAAAAAACAGGAAGGCCTGTGTAATCGTTGTGAACAAATGGGATCTTTTTGAAAAGGACAACAACACCCTGGAAGCCTATGCCTCTTCTCTGAAAAATAGACTTGCCCCTTTCGAAGACGTCCCGATCATATTCACGTCCGTGACCAAAAAGCAGAGAATAATAGATGTGCTTAATGCCGCTGCAACTGTTTACGAGAATTATTCCAAGAAGATTCCGACATCCAAGTTGAACGAGGCATTGCTGCCGGAAATAGAGAACTGCCCACCTCCATCCTGGAAAGGCAAATATGTCAAGATAAAATACATAACACAATTGCCCACATCTTTCCCTGCATTCGCTTTCTTTTGCAATCTCCCCCAATATGTAAAGGACCCATACAAAAGATTCCTTGAAAACACGCTCAGAAGCAAATTCCCCCTGAAAGGATGTCCTGTCCAAGTATATTTGAGAAAAAAATGATCTAAAAGCTCAGGACGAGACTGAAATTCAGAGCAAAGTCATTGCTGTTGAACAGTCTTGAACCGTTGACACCTTTTTCTCGATGGGTAAGCCTCCAGAAGGCATCCACCCTTATCACCCTGAAAATATTGGACACGCCCACTCCTGCTTCCACATACGGTTTGTCCAAAGATGACATTCCCGCGGGGAAAAACATAGGAGAATTTGCGGCATACGCGGATCCCGACATTCCATTGTTTTTTGGAGACAAGGTGCCATAAGCAGCACGGACTTCGGCAATCTCCCTCCAATTCAATCTCTTCATAAAAGGGATCTTTCCAAAGAAGAACCCTTTGAAATTGTGCTCCCAGAAGAAAGTGGCCCATGCATCGGAAACAAACTCGAAATAATTCATGCAGGAAAATGAAGAGTTGTCATAATAATATGTACCATTGCCTTCATGAATCTTAAGAAAAGGATAAGGCACCGTACCGAATATTTTGCCTGCGCTGAATTTGAAATATGAAGTCCCGAACGGAGGCAGTGCCAGAGAATAACGCATCTGAAGCTCCGTACGGAGATAGGAATAATCATTGTCGGTCAATCCCTTCAAAGCTCCGATCAAATCCAATGTGACCACCGGATAGTCCGTATCCACATATGTCTTGTCAAATGTTCCCCTGGTCACTATTTCATTCCAAGAAAATCTTGCGACATAATGAACCTGATTTGTCGAAATCGAATTGAGGAAGGTGGAATCAGGCCGCACCATTGGGACATATCTGTTAGCGAAAATCCTGCGGGTCTCAAACGATATCGTATTGTCAAAGCCCTGAAACCATTCGTGCTGATATGACAATGTAAGGGCATTCACCATCGTAAGTTTGTGTCCGCTGCTCTTTGACAGCACGGAAGAGAGGATGTTGCTCTCGGTAAAAGCACCGGAGCCCTTCCCCAATTGTTCCATATCGTGTTTGACATCGAAGACAAGTTTCTTGGTCCTTATGTTGTCGAACATATATTCCACTGTGCCTCCCCCTTTCAGGCGATCCCCTTCCGTTGAACAAGCCCCATACAAGGTAAATCTCCACTTTTCGGAAAAATCGGAAGTCGTACGCAATCCAAACTGGAATCTGGCCCCCTCGAGGTCATTGAAACTGAAAGTCTTGAAATAAGGTCCGATCCCGACATATCTTGTATCGTAATAACCTGTCACAAAAGAAGATATCAGAGTATATATGTTATTGAAGAGAGGAACGTTCTTTATTGAATCGACCATGCTGTAAATGTTCTGCTCTTTCTCCGTAAGGGGATCCGGCCTCGCCTCCTGCCAATAGGCTTCGCCTTTCGAAATGCCGGACTTGTCAAGCAGGACATCGGCATCGGCTTTTACTATGTAATCCGGGAAAGATTCCGCCAAGGACGGGTTCGAATAGTCTATTTCCCGGTTTCCGAGAAACGACATCAATTTTGAGGAATCTTTGAGGGCGACTGAGAAATCGACATAGAGCTTGTCTTGCTTGTAAAACCAAGTCGAGTCATTGATTGGCTGATTTTCCACATCCACCACAAAATCCCTGACCCAGTTCACATTTGCTCCTTTTTTAAGCCTGGCGTGCATTTCCCTTAGCGCATAATCCCTTGCATCAATGGTCATTTCCCCATCGAATGATGGGGACGACACCAATTTGTCAGGATGAAAACGTATCTTATATGTCTTCCTGCCATCGATTTGCAAACTGTCGATCAGATAATAGTTATAATATGTATTCCCGAACCTGGAAAGGGGTGAAGGAAGCTGCACATCGAAAATATGTATGAAATTGTCATAGAAATTGGTCTTGACATGCATATTTCCCGTAAACTGGGCAACCATCGATTCATCTTCTATCCCGGAGACCTTTGTCGCCTTTATCAGTTCCCTTTTCACTACCGGGAAATTCTGGTGATAATACCTGGACGCCGTCTCGGAAATCATGACAGGCAGATACGATTGTCCGGAAATGACAGAAGTGTCCATATAGTTCAATACGAATCCGAAGTTTTTTCGCAGCAGCTTATTGCGGATTTGTTCATCGGCATTTGCCACATCGAGTTCCATCTTGTTGTAAGTATCGCAGGAATACCTTGGAAGCGACTCCGGATTGTTCTTGTCCCTGTTCCTGTCCACCTGCTTGAGTATCCATCTTACATAATGGTCGTCAGGCTTCACCACTGCGGCATTCAATGTTTCATTGATGGCCTTGAGCTGGAAATCCACTTGATTGAAACCTCCATTTTTGATCGGCACCTCTTTGGCCTCATATCCAAGGATCAACACACTAAGGACGGAAACGGAATGGTCGCGGGTTTCCATCGAATAATTCCCATCCATATCCGTAGTGACGCCGATAGTCGTATTCTTGAAAAAAACATTGGCGAAAGGAATGCCAGCCCCTGTCCCGGCATCCTTGACGCTGCCTTTGACTTTGGTAGTCTGGGCAATGGCCGTCAGAGGGAAAAGCAAGGAAAAAACCAGTACGCAAAAAATGCAAAATGGCAAACGTCTGTCCAATGTCAATAATATATTTCCAATCCGATATGGCCGGAATGGTCGGACAAAGATATAAAAAAAAGAATTCGCCCGGGCATATGGTTCCCATATGGGCATAATAAAAGTCGGTTGGCAAAGGTTTTTTTGCCAACCGACTTTCAACCTAAATATTAACTAACTAAACTAACCGATTCTTTTTAAGTGCAAGGTATGTGCCAAACTTTCATTGCCGATCGATTTCAAGCTGTTGGATTTTATATCCGCTGCTCTTGTTCGTAACAAAGATGGTGACTATGAAGACTTCACCACCCGCATTCAGCGATCCGAGTGCATATTTCATATTGGTACGGCCCGCAGTATGGGTGATGTCGAACGACCTTGGGGTGTATGATTCGAAAAATGATTTCAATATCTGCTTTGCCTGATTCTTGCTGGAATCATTTGAAGTGGAAATGATGGAAATCTCCAGATTGTCAGCGAACCATGCGGAAAGTTTCTCCACATCGCCTTGTCCTATGTATTTCGCAATCGGGATGAACACGTCGTAACTTCCATCCTGTGCCGAAATGTTGGAACCGCTCAGCACAAGAAAACCCGCAAAAACCAATCTTAAAAACCTCACCATAGACGATAATCTCACGGCTCTTTTGTTGCAAATACCGAGCCACGTTAGTATATTTGTTGGGATTGACATAATCTTAAAATGGCCGTGATATTGCTTGTAATGGGTAAAACCGACGTCGGATGGGTCAAGGAAGGACTGGATCTCTATGTTTCCAGGATTTCCCACTACATACGGTTTTCCGTAAAGGAGATCCCGGAATTGAAAAACGCATCCTCCATTGGAAAAGACCAGATCAAAAAGAAAGAAGGGGACCTGATCTTGAAAAACATCTGTTCGGAAGATTTTGTCGTGCTGCTGGATGAACACGGAGAAGAATTCAGGTCGGTGGAGTTTGCCAAGAAGTTGGAAAAAAGGATCTCGTCTTCAGGGAAGAACATAATCTTCGTAATCGGAGGGGCCTACGGCTTTTCCGATGCAGTATACGACAGATGCGATGCAAAACTATCCCTTTCCAGACTTACATTCTCCCACCAGATGGCAAGAACGATTTTTGCAGAGCAATTGTACCGTGCCTTTACGATAATGAAAGGTGAACCTTATCACCACGAATGAACATATATGCAAGATGCCTGTGTTATTTAAGAAGCATATCAAAGACATAATCGCAGGGACATTCCTTGTCGCCTCGTTGATACTTTTATGTTTCGCCTTGACCATAAACAGCCATCCCGGCAATTCGGACAAGATGGCCGAAAGGACAAGCAGGATCATCAGCGCAAGGCTTGACATTCTTCAAGGCTTCATGAACCAGGCCCTTGAATCCGACCCGTCCCAATGGCTGGAACTTAAGGACTTGCCGAACGACATGGTCGTATACAGATATGTAGACGATACTCTGCAAAGTTGGTCCAACCAATTCACCGTTGCAAATGACAACATCAATAGCCGGCTGGTCTTCCAGAGGATATCCAACCTGCACGACAGGCTGACATCCCCATTGTCTGAAGTCACCGAGCAGATAAGTTATGTGAACTACGGGCCCAAATGGTATCTTGTGAAGTCGGCGACCAGGCAGAATTGCAAGATAATCGCCGGGTTGGAGATAATGAACACATTGGCAGCCACACCACTCAACGGCATGAATCCGCGGCTGCATCTGGATCCGACTTATACTATCAGGCCCCTTACGGATTGCGACGGGTCTCCGATAATGATCGGCGGCCAACCCCTGATGAAGGTACTTTCGGATGCCAACACCAGGGAAGCCGTAGTGACCAACACGACAGCAATATGGCTGTCCCTGTTGTTTTTCATCTGCGGCATGCTGATTTTCCTCAATGAGAAAAGGAATCTGAGCCGATATCGTAAGACTACCGGCGTCCTTACCCTGGCAATAGTGTCGATATACCTTTGGGGAAAGACATTGCAAGGAAGTTCGCCACTATTCTCCCCCAACCTCTATGCAGACGGCAGTTTCCTATATTCATTGGGAGCCTTGCTTATATGGAACACATTCATATCATTGTTGATATTCTGCACATATCTTGTAAGGAAGGATTTGCTCAGACATATCGGGTCTGGAGACAATGCCGCAAAAAAGACAAGATGGTTCGTCGGCCTGCAGACCCTGGCCATAATGCTCACGGTCGCTTACGTATACCTGACCATCCGCAGCATAATCCTCAATTCCAGCATTTCCCTGGAATTGTGCAGGCTTACGACACTTTCCTCATATAGCATCATTGTATTGATATCCTACATCGTGCTTCTTGTAATGATGATGCTAATGGTACAAATGCTGAGACCTTATCTGACATCGCTTTTCCGAATACGCATAAACATCTTTTCCAAAATCGGGATTGTCATCTCGTCAGCCATGATTGCCATATTCATAGTACTTGTCTGTGGCATATTGGGCTTCAGGAAAGAACAGAACAGGGTAAACGTATGGGCCAACAGGCTTTCGATAGACAGGGACATAAGCCTGGAAATCCAGTTGCGTGCCATTGAAAACCCCATAGCCAACGACGCCCTTATAGCCACCCTGTCAGGCATACAAAACAGCAACAACATCATACTGAACAGGATATCGGAGAGTTACCTATACAGGATATCGCAAGATTACGACCTAAGCGTATACCTTTTCAATGACAACGAACAGAATCCGGCCATCATCCAATTCTTCAACGACAGGGTGCGTAACGGAATACCCATTTCGGACAATTCAAGATTCAGGTACACATACAATGCAAACGGGCACATCCGCTACACCGGAATGTTCATTTACATACATCCCAATGCGGGAGTGACCAGGATGCTGATCGGCGTGGAACCGAAATCGAACAGGGAAGACAGGGGATACTCAAGCATCTTGGGCTTGGCAATCCCCGGCAAAGTCGTGATTTCACCTTACTATTCGTATGCAAAATACATATCTTCAAGACTGGTCACGTTCAAAGGAAGCTACCCTTATCCCACAATCCTGTCCACGAAATTGAAGGAAGAGATAAATGAAAACCAAACCGGCCACATTACAGTGGACGGATATGTGCATTTCATCAACAAGATATCCGATGACGAAATAATTGTCATATCCAGGCAAAAGATCGAATTGTACAAATACCTCACTGAAATCTTTTTCATAGGCCTGATTGCCTACCTGCTTCTCGTCCTTCTCAAATTCACCAGGAAACGGAAAGTCATATTCGAAAAAAATTACTACAAGTCCCGGATCAACACCGTGCTTATGATTTCGCTGATACTCACATTGGTGGCAATGGCATTCATAAGCATCGTATTCGTATATGACAGGAACAATGCCAACCTGGAAGCTCTCATGACCAATAAAATAAATGCCATACAGGCAATAGTGGAATCAAGATGCCAGAATGCCGGCGATTACAGGGACCTCGGAGGACAAGAAATGGCGGGAGCATTGGAGGATGTCGGCAATGCGACCAAGATAGACGTGACACTTTATACGACGAACGGCATAGCCTTCACTTCCACCACACCGGAAATCTTCGACAAGATGATCCTCGGACCAAGACTGAACGAAAAGGCTTTCAGCAATATCATTTACAAGAACAAGCGATTCTTCATTAACAAAGAAAAAATAGGTATCCACAGGTATTATTCGCTCAGTGCACCTCTCTTCAATGCAAACGGAAAGATGATCGCGATACTGAGTTCCCCATATACCGATGACAGCTACGACTTCAAGACCGCTTCTGCTTTCAACATAGCGATTGTCATAACCGTATTCATAATATTGATGATATTGGCAAGGCAAATGACCACAACCGTAGTGGATAAGATGTTCAAGCCTCTCATAGAGATGGGCAAAAAGATGAATGCCGCCAATCTCAACAATCTGGAATACATAATTTATGAACGGGACGACGAGATATCTTCCCTTGTGCGTGCATACAATCTCATGGTTCACGATTTGTCGGAAAGCACACGCAAACTCACGCAGGCGGAACGTGACAAGGCGTGGAGCGAAATGGCAAGGCAAGTCGCACACGAGATCAAGAATCCTCTCACCCCGATGAAATTGCAGATACAGCGCCTGATAAGGCTCAAGCAGAAAAACGCCCCGAATTGGCAGGACAGATTCGATGAAGCGGCCGGAATCATATTGGAACACATTGACATACTTTCGGATACGGCCAATGAATTCTCCACATTTGCAAAACTGTACAGCGAAACCCCAATACTCATTAATTTGGACCAGCTCCTTAAAGAGGAAGTGACAATGTTCGACAACAAAGATCACATCACATTCTCATATATCGGATTCGAGAATGCCTTGGTAATGGGTCCCAAGCCTCAGATCACCCGCGTTTTCGTCAACCTCATAACCAATTCCGTACAGGCCATCGACATCCAACAGAAAGAAGATGATGAGAATGGCATCGCAATAAGGCAGGGAAACATAGTGATTTCACTGAGGAATTCGACAAAGGCCGATTATTACGACATTGTGATCGAGGACAACGGACCTGGCGTACAAGAAGAGAACAGGTCGAAACTGTTTACTCCCAATTTCACTACGAAAAGCAGCGGTACGGGCCTCGGCCTGGCGATATGCCGTAACATCCTTGAAAAATGCGGGGGTGAAATCCAATACTCGAAGTCCTTCGTTCTTGGCGGAGCCTGTTTCACAATCAGGTATCCGAAATACACGCAAAAAGCCTGAAATCAAATATTTACGTAATCCTTCACATCTTGGGCGCTTACGACTTGGCCTCCAAGGATCATCAGGCGTTCTACGACATTGCGCAATTCCCTGATATTGCCGGTCCAGTTTTTCATAACCAAAGCCTGAACCGATTCCGGGGAAAATTCTTTCTTGGGCATACCTGATTCGGTACAAATCTGATCTATGAAATAATTGACGAGTTCGGGGATGTCGGCCCTCCTTTCATCAAGTGTCGGCACGTTTATGACAATGACGCTCAACCTATGATACAGATCCTCACGGAAGTTTCCTTTGCTGATTTCGTCTTGAAGATTTTTGTTTGTGGCTGCAATCACCCTGACATCGACATCGATATCCTTGTCGCTTCCGACTCTTGAGAATTTCTTCTCCTGCAATACGCGTAAGACCTTGGCCTGTGCGGCAAGGCTCATATCGCCTATCTCATCCAAAAAAAGCGTACCGCCGTCAGCTTGCTCGAATTTCCCCTTATGCTGCTTTATCGCGGAAGTGAAAGAACCTTTCTCGTGACCGAACAGCTCGCTTTCTATCAGTTCGGAAGGTATTGCCGCACAATTGACTTCAATATAAGGCATTCCGGATCTCGTGCTTTGCTCGAAAAGGCTTCTTGCCACCAATTCCTTGCCTGTGCCGTTAGCTCCCGTTATCAAGAC
>Ga0172378_10006687_pt1 | contig 10754 bp, 6 predicted proteins | sample GrowelOW332metaG_FD_119755 | JGI IMG/M metagenome (GOLD analysis project Ga0172378, IMG submission 119755) | Groundwater microbial communities from an aquifer near a municipal landfill in Southern Ontario, Canada - Pumphouse #3_1 metaG | ecosystem: Environmental > Aquatic > Deep subsurface >... | reverse complement strand
GGAACTCCACAAGATACTATCCAAAGACCAAATACAATTTACGGAGTAACAAAGGTTGCAGGTGAATTATTAGGAGATTATTATTTTACACGTTTTGGAGTTGATGCTCGTTCAGTACGTTTCCCAGGACTTATCTCAAATGTAACTCTTCCAGGTGGAGGAACTACTGACTATGCAGTTGAAATATACTATGCAGCAGTTAAAGGTGAAAAGTTTACTTGCCCATTAAAGAAAGGTACATTATTAGATATGATGTATATGCCAGATGCTTTAGATGCTGCCATCAATATTATGGAAGCAGACCCATCAAAACTAATACATAGAAACTCTTTCAATGTAACTGCAATGCACTTTGACCCAGAAGAAATTTATGCTGAAATAAAAAAGCATAAACCTGATTTCGTTATGGAGTACAAATTGGACCAAAGCAGGCAGAAAATTGCTGACACATGGCCAAATTGGATGGATGACAGCTGTGCAAGAGAAGAGTGGGGCTTCAAACCTAAGTATAACCTACAAAATATGACTGTAGATATGTTAGAAAAACTAAGCAAAAAACTATAAAAAATATCAAATTTCCCCTTCTGAAATAAAGAAATCTTACCACAAAAAAGAGGCTTTCTAATTGAAGTGCACCCCAAAAGTTAGACAAAGAACTTTTGGGGTTTATTATTTATCCACAAACCTTTCACCCCTTCTGGACAAATATTTAAATCCTGATTCTTGCAATAAAAGCTTACTCAAAATTTTTCCTTAATAAAAAAATTTTTTTCCTTAATTAAAAAGAATTTTTCCTTAACTTATTTTGAAATATCTTGAGGTTAAATTCAACTAAACTTGATTTTTTACATACTCATTCTTCTTCTTTAATCCTTTTTATTTTTCTTTGTCTTTTTTTATCATTTTATTTGCTTTTTGAATTTTTTATAACGTACTTTGCAAAAGCTATCTTTTCGTATGAATTGATATGTTAATAGTTGATTTTTATTTGAGTGAGCACATGCGTGAGTATCTGCTCATTTTTTTTTATAAAATATATTGTTTTTTTTAGTGGTAATATTTGGATATTGATTTTATTATGCTTTATTTTGCATAATAAATGATTCGTAACTTATGCGAGTTTTTTTAAATTGTGAATTTGAATGAGCACATACGTGAGTATCTGCTCATTTTTTTATATATTTTTGTTGGGTTTTAGTGTATATGTGATGGTAATAGTATCACAATTAGAAAGGCTAAAACAACAATTAGAAAGCGTTTTTGATTATATTTGTGGCTTTCGGCGGTGTCGAAAAGGGTTGTTGTGGAGACATGTAGAAGTATGCCGACAACAATTCCAAGTATTATGTTTTGAAAAGGCTCCAAAATTGACAGGTTTTGGTTTAGAACAGACCCTATAATTGCCATTGAGGAGAAGATTGAGAGCAAAAGCATGGACTTTATTTTGTTGTAGCCGCTCTGAATCAAGACGGTAACTATAATTATGCTTAATGGGATATTGTGTATGATTATTCCTGTTATCATAGGTGCATTAATTTCACCTTGATTTACGATAGGAAATCCTTCTAAAAAGCCATGTATGCTAACTCCAATGAGGAGCATTATGGCTGATATCTTGCTTTTTTGGTTTGAGTTGGAGTGAATATGACCATGTTCTGCTCCTTTTGAGAGTTGTTCTAAGAAGAGTTGGAGAAGGAATCCTATAAGTATTGTTGCTCCAAGTGGCAGAAAACTATGTGATAAATGGTGGTCGTGGGAGTGGCTTTCATGTTCAAACATTGCAGGAATAAGGTCTATAAAGCACACTGCAAGCAAAAATGCACCTCCAAATACGCTTATTAGTTTTAGAGATTTGGACTCATGGTTTTTTAATGCTAAAACACTTGCACCAGATGCTAAGGATGCGAAAAATAAAAGAAGATAAGCTATAAGAATTTCCATAATATTTATATTTTGAACCTGCAAAAGTAAGATTATATGTTTTGATTTCAAAACAATTTATTAAAATTAACTATCTTTGCAAGGTTTAAAATTTTACTATATATGAGTTTTATTAAATGGATAATTGGAGCATTAGGTTTCCTTTTTGGTGGAGGAATATGGGGAGGATTGGCTGGTTATGCGGCAGGAAGTCTTTTGGAGAGATTGGTAACCAAAGAATATGAGGGTGTTCCAAACAAACAGGCGGATTTTTCTATGAGTCTTTTGGTTCTGGCTTCTTCGATAATGCGTCAGGATGGTGTGGTTATGAGGAGCGAACTTGAGTATGTTAAGACTTTTTTTGCTCGTAATTTTGGTGTTGAGCATGCAAATTCACGGTTAGAAATTCTAAAAGAACTTCTAAAAACAGATGTTAATGTTGAAAGTGCTTGTAATTCTATCAGATTTTCAATGAATTATGCTTCAAGAGTTCAACTTCTTCATTATCTTTTCTCACTTGCGGCCTCCGACAAAGCAATTTCAGAAGCGGAAAATAGACAAATTCATTATATTGCTCGACTTCTTATGATAAATGAAGCTGATTATAAGACTATTGAAGCAATGTATTCTGTTTCAAATGACTCTTCCTACACCATACTTCAGGTAGAAAAAACAGCCTCAGATGAGCAAATCAAACGTGCTTACAGAAAAATGGCAATAAAATATCATCCAGATAAGGTTGAGTCTCTTGGAAATGAGGCAAAAAAAGCTGCAAAAGAGAAGTTTCAAGCCATCAATAATGCTTATGAAACCATCAAAAAAGAACGTAATATTATCTAAAAACCAATGAAATTTCAAACAATATGTTTATAGAATACTCATTATGGTGGATAATTCCGATTGTTATTATAGCAATTTTGGGGAGTTTTATACTTTATTTTTTCCCAAAAAGAAAGTGTTTCTCAAAAAAGAAAATCATCATTCTTTCCATAATACGTTTTTTAGCTTTGTTTCTCAGTCTTTTTCTTATTCTTTCACCCACTCAGAAGCAGAAAAAAACCATTATAAAGCGTCCGTTAATTGTTATATGTCAAGATAATTCTTCCTCAATTTTGATGTCAAAGTATAAGAATTACTACCAAACTGACTATTTAGAAAGCTTAGATAAACTCTCAAAAGACTTGGAAAAGGACTACGATATTCAAAGAATTCTATTTGCAGATGAAGTTAAGGAAATTAGTAATCAAGAAATTAAATCAATCAAGTTTGATAAAACCTCAACAGATATTTCAAATTTGATTTCAAAAATTGAAGATAAATACTCAAATCTCAATCTCTGTGGGGTAATTTTAGCCTCCGACGGCATAATCAACAAGGGAAAAGATCCGCTTAATCTGGTTTCAGAGCTGAATGTTCCGATTTTCACACTGGCAATGGGTGATACCACAGTCAAAACCGATGTTTCTATATCAGAAATCAGGCATAATCGATTGGCTTTTTTGAAAAATCAATTCCCTGTTGAGATAATCGTGCAAGCAAAGAAATCAAATGGGAGTCAATCTATTGTGAAAATTATAAAGGATGGCAAAACATTATTTGAACAAAGCTTTAGAATTGACAACGAAAACTTCTCAAAAAAATTCCAGACCACTCTTTTAGCCGACAAAGTGGGTCTATCAAAATACAGAATTGAAGTAAAACCAATTCAAAAAGAGCAAACTACAGCCAACAATTCAAGAGATATATTTGTGGAAGTTTTAGATTCGAGACAAAAAGTTCTAATTCTTGCCAATTCTCCTCATCCTGACATTTCAGCAATCAAACAATCTATCAAGGAGAATCAGAACTATGAGGTAGAAACCTATCTTTTTGGAGATTTACCATCAACAATTAAGGATTATGATTTAGTAATATTGCATCAGATTCCTTCCTTAAACATACTTCAAAAGAAACAGATAGAGAAGTTTATTCAACAAAAAACACCCCTGCTTTTTGTTATCGGCTCCCAAACCAATCTTTCAATATTAAATTCCCTCAATTTAGGACTTAGAATAACAACAGATAAGACAACATTAAACCAAACATTAGCTTCTTTAAACAATAATTTCACCCTCTTTACGCTCACAGAGCAGGCCAAAACTATTCTTTCGCAACTCCCACCTCTACAATCTCCATTTGGAAAATATGAAATTTCACCTTCTTCTCAAAGTCTTTTCTATCAAAAATTTGGCACAATTCCAACCGAAAACCCTCAAATTGCATTCACAACCGATAATATGGTGAGAAATGGGTTTATAATTGGGGAGGGTTTCTTTCTTTGGAGACTTCAAAACTTCCATATTAACCAGTCACATCAGCAAACCGATGAAATTATTCAGAAGACAGTGCAATATCTTGCTTCAAACATAGACCGTAAGCCTTTTAGAGTGATCTCTGATCAAGTGTTCGCGGAAAATCAGCAGATAATTCTCTCAGCAGAGCTATATAATCAGAGCTATGAGTTGGTAAATGAGCCGGAAGTTAAGCTAATTATTACCAATTCTCAGAATATTCAATATCCATTTGCTTTTTCTCGCACCGAAAATGCCTATCATATAAATCTGGGAGCTTATCCTGCTGGAAAATATAGATATATTGCCACCACAAACTTAGGGAGTAAAGCATATAAAGAAGAAGGAGAGTTTTATGTTTCTTCCAAAAACCTTGAACAAATCAATCTTGTGGCAGACCATAACCTGCTTTTCAATATTTCAGAACAAACAAATGGAGTCATGCTTTATCCAAATGAAACTCAAAAACTTAGAGAATTGATTTCAAAACAAAAAAATATTAAGCCAATAGCTTATCAAACCATAACAAATTCAAGATTTATTGATGAATTTTGGTATTTATTTATGATAATATTCCTCTTTTCAGCTGAGTGGTTTTTAAGAAAATATTGGTTAAATTGATAAAATGGAATATAAAACCTGAAAAATTGACATTAATAATTTGAAAATTAAGTAGTAAAATAAAAAAATAGAGATAGAAAAACCTGTAAAACATAATAGGAAATGGATATAAAGGAATTAAATATTAAGACAAAGGACAACCAAAAAAGACATCACCCTTGGGAAATGGCAAGATTTGGAGTTGTAAAAGACAAATTAAAAAATCTGATTAATCATCAAAATGATAAGAAAATTGTTTTAGATATTGGTTGTGGAGATGTATATTTTCTTTCTCAGTTTTGCAAATTATATCCAAATTTTGTCCCCTTGGCGGTAGATACAGCTTTTTCTGATGAAATTATTGAGAATTTGAAGGCTGAATATCCTCAAACTCCAATTCAATATTATAAGGATTTGAATGAAATTTCAATCGAAAACGATAGTGCAAGTCTGATTTTTTTGTTGGATGTTATCGAACACATAGAAAAAGACATCGAATTCTTACATCAACTCAAGCAATTGCCATACGTTAATGAGCAAACCTTGTTTTTTATTAGCGTTCCTGCCTTCAATAATTTGTTTTGTAACCACGATAAATGGCTTGGTCACTATCGAAGATACTCTAAAACCATGTTGAAAAATCATATTAAGGAGGCAGGACTTAAAGAAATTAAATCTGGATATTTCTTTTTCTCACTTCTTTTTCCTCGAATTGTTCAGAAAATGATTGAAAAACCAACTCAAAAAGAAGATGTTGAGGGTATAGGAAATTGGAGTGGGGGAGGATTTATGACCAAATTCTACAAAAATATACTTATTTTTGACTATAAGATATCAAAAATTCTTGCAAAAATTGGAATAAAACTGCCAGGACTTTCAACATATATTATATGTAGAAAAGAGAATTAAGACTCATATATTGGATTTTAAACTAAAAAATGCCTAACTCAACATTAATTTTGCTCGTTTTACTGATTCTATAAAGAAGTCTATTTCTTCAATTGTGTTGTAAATGGCGAATGAAACTCTGGCTGTTCCAACAATATTGTAGTGTTTCATAACGGGTTGCGCGCAATGATGTCCTGTTCTTATTGCAATTCCGAGTTGATCAAGCAGTGTTCCTATGTCAAAAGGGTGTATATTGTTGATGTTAAATGAGATTGAGCCGGCTTTATTTTTTGAAGTTCCATAAATTTTCAATCCATTTATTTCCATTAATTTCTCCGTTGTGTAATGCATTAGAAAGTCTTCGTGCTTTTGAATCAAATCAAACCCAATATTATTGATGTATTCTATGGCTGATTTTAGTCCAATCACATCGGAAACAGAAGGAGTTCCTGCTTCAAATTTAAAAGGGATTTCATTAAAAGTAGTCCCTTCAAATGATACTTCTTTGATCATTTCTCCTCCACCATGATAAGGTGGCATCTGATCTAAATATTTCCTTTTACCAAAAAGCACGCCGACTCCCATAGGAGCGTACATTTTATGACCTGAAAATGCATAGAAATCGCAATCTAAATCCTGAACATTTATCTTCATATGAGGAACTCCCTGTGCCCCATCAATCAAAACTGCAGCTCCCTTATGATGAGAGAGTTCTATTATCTCCTTAATAGGATTTATTGTACCCAAAGCGTTTGAAATATGAGCAACTGCAACTAATTTTGTCTTATTATTTAACAGGGTTTTGAAGGTTTCAATATCTAATTCTCCGCTTTGAGTAATTGGAATCACTCTTATTTTAAATTGGATTTTCTCTTGTGCCAATTGCCATGGCACAATATTGGAGTGGTGTTCGAGCTCAGAGATAATTATTTCGTCGTCTTTGGTTAAAAATTTATCACAAAATGATGATGCAACCAAGTTAATGCTTTCAGTCGTACCTCTTGTGAATATTATTTCTTCCTGTTCTTTTGCATAAATAAAGTCTTGAACAAGTTTTCTCGCCAATTCAAATTCATTTGTTGCGTTTTGGCTTAGAGTATGTACGCCTCTGTGCACATTTGCATTCAAATGCATATAATAATTATTCATTGCCTGAATAACTTGGATAGGTTTTTGAGTGGTAGCAGCATTATCTAAGTAAACCAATGGCTTATTGTTAATCATTTCCGAAAGAATAGGGAAATCATTGCGTATTATTTCTGGTCTCATTCTTTAATTTTGTTTACTGTGATTCCCACATAAAATACATTACAACTTAAATTCTGATTATGAAGAACAACAATTAAATATTATTTTTTTAAGGTTATAATTACTCGTTCTTATTTTCAACAAAAACTTTTTGAGGAATATCAATCATATTTTTAACGTAATGGAATGTTATTCCTTCTAAATACTCACGGGAAATATCTTCTATATCTTTTCTATTTTGTTCGGAGAGAATAATGTCAGTAATATTAGAGCGTTTTGCTGCTAATATTTTCTCTTTAATTCCTCCAACTGGTAAGACTTTTCCTCTTAAAGTAATTTCCCCTGTCATAGCAAAATTCGCTTTCACTTTCTTGTTAGAAAAAATACTCACCATAGCAGTGAACATTGTTACTCCAGCAGAAGGTCCATCTTTAGGTGTTGCTCCTTCAGGAATATGGATATGTAGATTAACTTCTTCGAAAACCTTAGGATTAATGTATAGTTCTTCAGAGTGAGCCTTTAAATATTCATAAGCTAAAGTTGCAGATTCTTTCATCACATCTCCAAGATTCCCGGTAAGGGTTAATAATCCCTTCCCCTTACTAATACTTGCTTCAATAAAAAGGATTTCTCCTCCAACTTGAGTCCATGCTAAACCAGTAACAACTCCAACAGTATCTTCTTCAAGATGCATATCATGTTCGGATGTCGGAAGACCTAAAATTTTATTTAGTTCAGAGGTCTTAATTGTTTTAGAGTATCTTTCTTCTTTTGCTAATTGAACAGCCCGAAATCTAACGATTTTTGCTATATGTTTTTCTAATTGTCTAACTCCTGATTCACGAGTGTATTCGTTAATAACTTTTGCAATTACTTCATCTGAAATAAAAATTTGAGTTTTTTTCATTCCATGATCCTTTAATTGTTTAGGGATTAGATGTCGTTTTGCAATTTCCAATTTTTCTTCAAAAATATATCCAGGAATATTTATTACTTCCATTCTGTCAATTAATGCAGGCTGGATAGTATTAAGAGAGTTGGCAGTTGCAAGAAACATTACTCTTGAAAGATCGTAATCTAAGTCTAAATAATTATCGTGGAATGCAGTATTTTGTTCAGGATCCAAAACCTCTAACATAGCAGCTGATGGGTCTCCATTTACAGTCATTCCTGCAACTTTATCAATCTCATCTAAAACAAAAACAGGGTTAGAAGTTTTTGATTTATTAATTGACTTTAATATTCTGCCTGGCATTGCTCCTATATATGTTTTTCTATGGCCTCTTATTTCACTTTCGTCATTTAAGCCTCCCAATGCCATTCTAATATAATTTCGTCCAATAGCTTTAGCAACAGATTTTCCTAACGAAGTCTTTCCAACTCCAGGGGGTCCAACCAAACATAAAATAGGGGACTTCATGTCTCCTTTAAGTTTTATTACTGCAAGATATTCAATAATTCTTTCCTTAACCTTTTCTAAGCCATAATGATCTGAATCTAAAATCTTTTTTGCTTTATTTAAATCAAAATTATCTTCAGTATACTCATACCAAGGAAGCTCAATCATAAAATTTAAGTAATTCAATTGAACAGAATAATCAGGGGAACTGCTATGCATCCTTTCTAATTTTGCAAGTTCTTTAATGAATGCGTTATGAGTTTCCTTATTCCAATGTTTTGATTTAGCTTTTTCAGAAAGTTCATTTACTGCTTGTTCAGTTGGGCTACCTCCGAGTTCTTCTTGAATTGTTTTTAGTTGTTGAGTTAAAAAATAATCTCTTTGTTGTTTATCAAGATCAGTAGATACTTTTTTCTGAATCTGAAGCTTAACTTCCTGCATTTGCACATTCTTACTCAAGATAGAAAGAACTTTTGTTGCTCTTTTTGTAAAATCATTTATTTCCAATAATTTTTGTTTATCTTCAAGAGAAACGTCAATGTGTGCAGAAATATAGTTTAGCAAGAAATAGGGATTATCAATATTTTGAATTGCAAAAGTAAGGTCAGTTGGAAGATTAGGAGTAAGTTTGATTAGTTTTAAATAAACATCCTTCATAGATGAAACCAGTGCATTTGCATTTTTTGGAATGTTTTTTACTTCATCGTTGTATAGACTAGCATTTCCTCGCCAAAAAGGTTCCGTTTTTGAAATTCCATCCAATCGGAATCTGTCCAGTCCTTGAATTATAACCATTGTTGTTCCGTCAGGCATATTTAATGTCCTAACAATTCGAGCAATAGTTCCTATTTTATATAAATCATTATAATCTGGATCATCAACATCATTTTTTTGAGCAACAACTCCGATTAACAATTTTTTCTTATAAGCCTCTTTAATAAGGTTTATTGATTTTTCTCTCCCTGCAGTAATTGGCATAACAACACTTGGGAAAAATACATTTCCTCTTAATGGTAATATTGGTAACTCTGAGGGTAATTCTTTTACTCCAAAATCTAATGTGTCATCTTCAGTTAATAATGGAATGAATTCAGGCTCCCCTGCAATCAATTTAGAGAATTCAATCATTTTTTCGTCATACATAATTTATCTCAGCTTCTTGTTTTTTAAAGTTTGATTAAATATGTGGCGTAATATATTTTTGTCATCTTCGCTCATTACCAATCCCCTTCTCTGCATCATTCTTTCATTTACTTCAATTGCTTTGTCAAGTTCGTAAAGTTTCAACCCTACGTTAGTACCTCCCCATGCAAAGGAAGGAATAAAATTACGTTGGTAACCTGCACCATAGATGTTAGAACTAATTCCTATAACAGTTCCTGTATTAAACATTACATTTATTCCACACTTTGAATGGTCTCCAAAAATTGTACCAAAAAAAGTTTGACCAGAATTTACAAAAGTATGTTTCTCTATATCCCAAATTCTTACCTCATCATAAGTATTTTTAAGGTTTGAGGCATTTGTGTCAGCACCAATATTACACCATTCACCTATGACAGAATTTCCGATAAATCCATCATGAGCTTTATTTGAATATCCAAATATGACAACATTGTCTAATTCACCACCAACTTTTGAATAGGGTCCTAATGTAGTAGGTCCATATATTTTTGCATTAAGTTTTAAAACTGAATGTTCACACATTGCAAAAGGGCCTCTAACAACAACACCTTCCATAATTTCGGCATCTTTTCCAATATATATTGGACCATTCTTTGCATTTAAGCTAGCGCATTCAACGTAAGCTCCTTCTTCAATAAAGATATTTTCTTGACCGATAATGTTATTGGTAGAACTAATTTTTTGAGAATTACGTCCCTTAGTGATTAATTCAAAATCTTCTTTAATTGCTTTTCCATTAAGAACAAATATATCCCATAGATTATTCAATTTAATAAAGTCTTGATCTATTTCAATTTTCTGAATATCTTCACCCTCAGATAGAAAATCTTCTCTAGTCTTATTCATAGCAATAATATTTTCATTGCATACCAAAACTTGATTTAAGGAAAGATTTTTAATTGCTTCAACCAATTTTGGAGTTGGGCATACAGACCCATTAATTAGAGTCATAGAATCAGCAAATTCAATCGGAAATTTAGAAGAAAGATACTCTTCAGTTAAAGTAGAAGTTTTTTCTCCTAAATATTTTTCCCATTTTTCTCTAATTGTAAGTATCCCAATGCGAATATCGCAAATTGGACGTATGTAAGTTAATGGTTTCAATGATTTTCTAGAAACGTCATCAAATAGAATGTAACTCATAATGAAAATGTGTTTGATTGTTTTAATATTACAACGCAAAT
>Ga0172378_10006686_pt1 | contig 10756 bp, 12 predicted proteins | sample GrowelOW332metaG_FD_119755 | JGI IMG/M metagenome (GOLD analysis project Ga0172378, IMG submission 119755) | Groundwater microbial communities from an aquifer near a municipal landfill in Southern Ontario, Canada - Pumphouse #3_1 metaG | ecosystem: Environmental > Aquatic > Deep subsurface >... | reverse complement strand
TGATTTGACTCTCCTACACAGTAGTAACTAACTTGTTCGGTGATAGTTTTTAAACTAACCATGAAATCAGTCATTGCTTTAATGTAAGTAAGTACTTGTTCTTTATTATTCATATTCTGTTCAAGTAAGTGATCTCGTCTAACAGTCATTTTATCCATTCCATCTAATGAATCTCCAGTATTACATACTATGATATTATCAAAATGTCCCAATGAATTAATATAGTCGAATATCTTTTCTAGACGTTCTGTTACGTCATATTTATTGTCATATATTGAAAAATCAGATACAGAAGCTCCTACATGTAAATCAGATAACCAAATAATGATTCCATTTTCTCCACTATATTGTGGTATTTCTGTAATATATTCTTTTGGCTCAAAGTCTAAACTTTTAAATATTTCATCTCTCTTAGTTAATTTATTTTTAAGTTCATAGTTCTCCAATGCGTATTTTTTAACTAGAGCTTCAGTGTCTCTTATCTTACTCTGTTCAATAGATCGAAGGAAATCATTTTCCTTTTCTCTAAGTTGCATTTCAGAAAGTTTATCTATATCTGTCTCCTCAATAACATGCGGAGCAAATGGGGCACTTGCCTTGGTGATATTAAATGCTCTAAGAATTCGTTTAAAGTCAAATAGAGAATATTCTGGGAAACATCTACTTACTTCTCTTTGAGTAATAGAAGTTCCATAACTTGAATATAATCTATAAATCATATTCATTTCTTCTCTAGTAAAAATACCAATCAATGGGGCTTTATCCCGAATATATATTGTAAATGAGTAACTGCTAATTTTATTTTCATCATCACGTAGCATATCTACTACACATCTGCTGAAATCTTCATCTTTAATTTCTACTTTAGTTTGTTTGCCGCCCACCTTACTTACTTCTCTCTTTTTAATTTGAGAATAAAGTTCTTCAACTATCTGCATCTCTTCTTCTGTGTTTTTACCTGCCATATAATCAGTAGATAAATTACTTTTAGTGCTAGCTACATAATCTTTCGATAATCCATTATCTGTACAATATTGTGTAATACTTGTACTTTGGTTAAGTATATTATTTAAATGAGATACTAGTTTGTTGAATGTTGATTTTTTCATAAAATTCTAAAATGTTTAAGTTTAGCTGTTACGCTATTATATATAAAAATAAAAAGGCTACCCATTTTCAGGATAGCCTTTTGTGATAATTAAAAGTTATTTAATTATGCTTTGATGCCAAATACAAGGTATGTACCAAGTTTAGCTGAAATACTAGGAGTATAAGTAGATACAAACGCAACTGACTCTCCCTCAGTACATTTGTAGCAATACTTACCTGTTGCATTTCCTTTGTAATCTTTGTTTTCAACTCGGTATTCTTTCATTGCTTTCTTTGCAGAAGCTTTAGAACCTTCGTGTGTGAAAAGTACTTTGCCAGTTGCATTATCAGTTACTTCGATAATACGAGTATATTTACGTTTACCCTTTTCATTCTTAACAATGTTAGTTGAATCTGGGCACTCACGAGTGTCAGGGCTACCTGCACTTAACGTAATTGAACAACCAATACCAGCTGCACCCTTAGTGTGCTTTGTAAGTTGTTCTGCCATAAAGGCGTTGATCGAGCTTTGTGTCACAGGGCGGCCAGCTTTAATCCAAGACTGTGTTACGTCGCGGATAATTTGATAAGGAGCTTGATTGATTGCTTCTGTACGTGTGAAAGCTTGGATTTCCTGTGAGTCGAATGTTGTTACCATAATAATTTTTTTATTTACATTAGTTCATTAATATTTATCTCTTTTTGATATTACAAAGATACGGAATTTATTTTGAACTTCCAAATCTTTTGTAAGAAAAATCTTTAATTTTTTTATCCTCTGTTGCTTCTAACAGATTACAAAGATACAACAAAAAAGTCACATCTCCAAATCTTTTGGTGTTAAAATTTCTAAAAAGGACACATCTTATTGAAAAATTCTCTAATCTGAGTAACCTTCTCTTTTTGGGTTTTAAGTCCAAAATCAGGGAACTCTTTATTACTAGAGATAAAATCATTGCATATTATATCCAAACACATTAAGATATTATCTTCCCATGTGCTTGTAGTGCTTTTACTGATTTTTAACATTAATTCATAAGGAGTTAATGTTGGTTTTTTGCCTCTTAATTCTAAAGTTAATCCACAAATTAAGTATATCATTGCGGATTTTTCCTCAGCTGTTAAATCAAAAGGCTGTAATGAGAAATACTTATTATAAATACTCTTTAATTTATTGTATTCCTGCTCCGTTAACCTTGTTGACATCATAATTATAAAGTTCACATGCCCCAGCAAATTTAAGTAATAAAGAAAATTCCTTAAAACCTTTTAACATTTCACGAGATCTAACTGGAAATACTTTAGAAGTAAAGGGATCTACTGTAGAAACTAACGCCATATTAGTTTGTATCTTCCTACTTATTTTGTCTCTAACATTAATTGCATTAAGTACATAAGCATAAAAAGCCATTTGTCTACCATAGTGGTATTTTTCAAAGCTCTCATTAAACTGATCTATGTGGAAAGTAGTTTTTAAATCATTTAGATTTATTCTATCCTCCCAAATAATTGTGTTATCAAGTTTGGACTTTAAATGTAATATAGTTGAATTTCCCTCATCGTCTGAGCATTCTACATCAAATAATATAGTACACTCATTCATAATAATTGGATCTTCATCAAACATATCTACCACTGGGTGTAGTAAATTCATAATTTCTTGATTAGCATTTACAGAACCCACACATTGAACAGCTTTATAGTTAGAAACATTGTCTAAATAAAGTACTTCTTTAGTTCCAGTATAACTCCAATTCTTCCTACATTCTACATAATTCTTACAACTATCTAAAGCAGTTTGTAACCTATTTCCAGATAAAACTCCTTTATAATAGTCACAAGACATAGCTGCTTCTTTAATTAGTTTCTCTGTAATTTCATTACCACTTTTATAAACATATTCGGCCACATTTCCCAATTTACCAGTTGGTTTATTGAGATTTGGAGCTAAAAAATATTCATTAGGCTGTAGTACTAATTGATGAATAGCTGAACCTAAAGATAAGGAGCTAGTCTCTATTTTATTTCCAGATAGTCCTTGCTTATATTTCTCTATGTTTCCACCCTCTAGAGGACTTAATAAACTCAATTTAGAATTACTAATAAAGTTAGAGTATTCATTAGAGAAATAAACTTCATCTGATATATCTAATATTTGTAAACTTTCATATATTGGTCTTAATTTAATCATCCACCAACATTTTAAAGTTAGGAAACATAGTATCTATAAATAAATTATATGTATCCACAATATCATCATATTTCAATGAGTATAATCTCCCCACTGGCCCCCAATGTCCATTGTTCTCTGTGTTATATAATAAACAAGGTATTCCAGCTAAATTCATTTCAATCATATTAGAAATACTATCATCTATGAATAAATCTACCTTACCTTTTACCATTTTAGACTTTCGTCCTCCCTGATAAAATACTTGGTAGATTGGAGCAATAGGTAATTCATTCCTTTCTAACCAACATTTTGTCCAATCTTTAAGGTTAACTCTTTTTGTGCAATATAATACAGGATTAAAATCCAAATGATTTAAACACTTTAAATTGACCCAGAACGCTCTATCTTTTCTTAAGATATTTTGAACATTATAAGTAATCATTTCATTGTTTAAATGCTTTGGATTAGTATCTGTACTAAAATAGTCACAATAAGATTCCCAAAAATTTGCCAGACAATCGTCTATATCTAAACCAATTTTTAACATTTTTATAAATAAAAAATCCTTTAAGGATTTTGATTAATATCTTTCCATAAACTTATAAATTCATAGAATAATTGTTTAGGAATAATTGCATATTCCCCTAATGAAACGCAGTTAGTTTCTTTCTTTTCTTGTATGTTCCACAAGATTGCTAAGGGTTTGTCCTTATAACCAACTTCTTCATTGATGTTTTTAACAGATGGGGTGTTTTGAGTGTTTTTACATTGTATATAACAAGGTAATTTATCCTCAGTTTCCGCAATATCTATTTTGGCATTATCTAAATTCTTAGATTCAGATCTTGATGATTTTAAACCTTTAAATCCTAACTCAGTTAGTTCTTTAATGATCTTTCTTTCATAATTATGCCCCTTTGTTCTTGAATACGATGCTGACCGTTGTCTTTTTGGTTTTTCTTCCATAAATAATATTTTATACAAAAATACTACAAAATTATAGAATAACCAAATATATGAAGTTAAAAAACTTTAACAGAGTTAATAAACTCTTTAGTTTTCACTTTTCCATACTTTTTATAAAAGTCAGATATATCTTTAGCTTTATATGATTTAGGAATCCAATAACATTTAATATTAAATTTCTTCCTAATTTTATTCATATTACTTATACCAGCTAAATCATTATCATAGAATAATACTATATTCTTAAATCTACTACAAAGTTTAGTATATTGTGTGTCTGTTAAAAACAAATTTTCACTACATGGAGCTATGGCAGTAATTCCTAATTCATATAAACACATTACATCTTTCATACTTTTAGTTATTACTAATAAATCTCCTTCTTTTGGAAGTTGCTGACTTCCTTGTATAATCGTAGCAGTCCAATTAGATAAAAATCGAAAAGACTTTCTTTTAGGAAAATAAATTCTCCAATATTCAAATCCTTCTTTTTTACCTCTATAGTAACCATATATTGGATCCCTATAAGAGCTGCTACAATGATAATTACCATTTAAGAATACTGATTTACAAGAATAGACTCTAAATTTATGTAATGTATCAAGGGAGATACCAAAACTATCCCACCATTCTAATTCATATACATCGAAATCTCTAATCTCAACTTGTATAGTAGCCTTTCCAGAATCTTTAAATTCTGTTTTAGCTATTTCAATTGGTCTAGTGCTTTTTTCTAAGTTTCTATTTTCTATATAACCAAAATCATTTGCAATTATTTGCAATGCTTTATAATAAGAGCATTGAAACTTATACATTACAACACTTATAAAATTACCAGAGAAATCTCCTCTAAAGTCTTTAAAAATGATGTCTCCAGACTTATTCTTATAAAAAGAACAAGTTGGAGAGCTATCAGATCGAAGGGGAGAAACAAATAGCCCCTTCTGTACAGGAATACCTAAATAATATTGTAGATATGTTTCCTGATTATTGTTATCCAGTAAAAATTTTTTAGTAATTGTAGCTTCTGCTTTAAAAATCATGAATCATTTATTTAAATTATAAACTACAAAGTTACTAATTAATTTTTAGAGATCAAAATCCAAATCTTCTTCTACCGCATTTACATCACTAGTTGAAGCGGTTTCATCAGATTTAATGCTTCCCATATTAGTAGGGGCAGAGTTTCTAATAGATTTAATACTATCTAGTTCATAAGCAGAAAATGCAAGATTATCTCCTAAGAAATTGTTACTAACAATAGCTTTATTAGTGTCATCAATTCTAGTAAAGAAAGGAAGACAACCATAAAAACTATCTTTAACTCGTCTAGTAGATAGTTTAATATGTGTAGTCTTTCCAATTGCTGGAGCCATTATTTTCTCAAAATAATTACACATTTCTTCAAACTTTTCTGGCAAATCAAAAGCTTTACCAATAAATTTCTCATATCCTTTAGGGGATAATTGAGTACCAAAATGTGCAAGTTTAAGACAGAAAGTCTCGAAATTGCTAGCCATTGGTTTGCCATTTTTGGAGGTTTTACGTTCTAGATCTCCTTCTTTTGGAGCCCAGATAGTTTCTTCAAAATATCCTTCAGCATTGCTAAATCTAATTTTTAAAGTTTGATGTGGATTAGCCTCATCTAATTTATTTGGAACCTTTGTAAATTTTACGCTATCTAGTTTAACTTCATAAATTTCTCCTCCTGGAAGTGCGTGTTGAGTTGTTGAAACTGCGTCGATACCTTTGAGGTTCATTGAAAAATTTGCCATGTCTTATATATTTTTATTAATTAAAGTTTAAAATCATCTTCGTCAAAATCAACATTTAAATCGTCCAAATCATTTGATTGTAGATCTATGTCAACTTCCTTATCTTCAGAAATGGTGAGCCTGATATTACTGTCCTGCACTTCTTCTATTTCATCTTCTTTATTACCATGTAGAATAAATACTCCTTTAGTTTCTCCATAAGGTTCTAAAGTGAAAATATCCCCATATACTGAAAGTCTAGTATTAGCTGAACCTCTGAATCCTACAGAAAGTTTAGCAGTTAATTTGTTTCCAGCACTTTCTCCAAATAAACTACCTGCTCCAATAATTGGAAGTTCTTTACCGTCTATTTTCTTGTATCTAACATCTACCCTATCTCCTGAAGTTACTTCAAGTAGTTGACAAGCAGCAGAGTTTAGATAATACTTATTATCCTCTAACTTAAGTTCAGCGGTACTTGACTCTTCTTCTTTTACAGTGGTTTTCTTTTTATTTGGTTTCTTGTCGTCTAGGACTTTTTGTGAAATTGGAAAATACTCTCCAGTTTCTGGATCGAAATCAAATACTAATTCTAATTTTGTTCTAATCATGCTTTTATTTCAATTGGTTCAGTGTCATCGTCATTATACCTTCTTATAGTGTCAATAACAAATTGCATATCATTATCAATATATAATTCAAACATGCCCATTGAAGATCTTGCTACGCATTCTCCATCGGTGTTTGTTAAAAATTTATATTCAAATGTCTCATCTCCCTTATCTATAACCTTAGTAAAGAACATAACTGTAAACATTCCTTCAATGGTAAGTTGTTGACGTAACATTTTGCCAGCAGTTTTCATTACATACTTAGGATTCAAGTCTGTGCCCTCATTTTCAGAATGAGTTAAATAAACTATAGTACAGTCATCCCTCATGTCTTTTGCATATAAAAATATTCTTCTTACATGTTCAGCTAATTCTGTAAATTTAGTATATCCAGTTTCCTTAGCTCTATCAAGCATTTCAAAAGACATCATATACTGAAAATCATCTATTACTACCTGTTTAATATACGTTAACTTTAAATTTACAAGTTTAAGGATTTTAAGTATATTTTCATAATTATATGAAACATAGTAATTACCAGACCATTCTCCTTCTTTACTCTTTACTAAAGGTGGATATTTCTTCTTCCATCCTCTGAAACTTAAATCTTTACCAATAGTGGATATAATTAAAGTTTCTTTTGGGTCTAAGGTCCTTAAACTAGTAGTTTTACCAGTCCCACATTCCCCTACCACCATAACTGTTGATGCCATTCTATTATAATGTTAAATTCATATTAAATTGTTTATCTTTTTTTGTTTGTTTAATCTCTTCTTCTACTAACCACATAGGAGTGGCATATCGTGCATAGTCACTAATATCTCTTGGACTTGGTAGTTCTGTTACTACACCACATTGTCCATAAAAAGCTGTACCTACCATTGCGTCTCCACAATCGTATCTATTCTTTAATAAAATTAATCCCCTTAATACTTGTGCAATAGGAGCAACTGAATACTCTCTATAAGTATTAAGTTTTTCTCTATTAGGATCAAATATTCCAATCATTAAGTCACAGTCTTGCTCTAAATTACTAGAATCCTTTACATCAGACCTTTTAAATTCCTCAAATCCAGCTTTCTTTCTATCCATTGATTGAGCTTCCCTATTTACTTGTGAAATGATTAAAGGACTTACTTGGCAACGATTTCTATAATTAGCTGCAATAGCTGATATTATATCAATTTCTCCCTTTAAATTCCTTCCTTCACTTGGAGTAGATAACCCAATATGGTCAATCATAACTACTGTAATAGCGTTAGGATCTTCTGGAGTATAAATTACTCTATTTTCAGATTCAGAAAATGTGCCATATTTGGCTAAAGTTCTGTGTAAGTGTGATTTAAATACTTTAGCATTAAGTGCTTTATCCCAAATAATTATTTTGGATTCAACTGTTCTTAACCACTCAGAGGCTTTTTTGACTAATTCATAATCTTCATCACTAAGAATAGTATCCCTTTTACGAGACATAATATCTTTGATAGTTATTACCTTTTTATAATGTTCAAATATATAAATAGATAGCAACTTAGCAAATAATACTTCTGCCCTCATTTCAAGAGAATAAATAATAACTTTATAATTGAACTCTGGATATGTTACTAATGGTTTATATACATACATATATAAAGCAAAACTAGTTTTACCACTTCCAGATCCTCCAAATAATAGTGTATAAGTAGATTGACAAACCCCATCTATGAGAGTTTCTAACTTAGGCATACCTATTGGTAATCCCCAATTCTCCCCTTTTCGGCCTTTATCAATTTGTTCTAGTAGGTTATCAACTATCATAATACTGTCATAGTATCAATAATCAAACCCTCATAGCTATTCTCTTTAAATTCCTTAATTTTGTTCCAACTTTTTATTACTACGAAATCTGCGATATTTATATTTATAAGATTACAAGAGGTTTCTTTTGCCCACTCAACGAGTTTAACAACCTCTTCATGTTTTTCTGCGTTCCAACCAATTGATTTACCATAAAAGTAACAAAACTCTTCTTCAGAATTAAACTTCTTAGCATAGTTTTGTATATTATATTCTCTTCCTTGTATTACTGCAATAGAAGGATAATGTCTCATAAGATCCTGTCCTAATTCATTAGAATATTTCTTATAGTTATGTAAAAACACTTTATTAAAATCTATAATACCAGGATTAAAACTGTTTCCAGCTTTTGGTAATTTGTTTTTAATAATGCTTTTACTTTTTAAAGATGTTAATATATCTAATAAATTATTGTTTGTTTTAAGAGATAGATATTTGACAAGATACTCTGGATGACGTTCTTCCTCACATGCAAGAAATAGAAGTTCAGTAACAAAATACTCTTCTATGGTTAAATTATACTTCTCCATTAAGAGAAGTTGGTTGTCTAAATTTGCTTTTTCCAATTAATTTCAAATTATGGTTATTACCTAATAATCTATTAATTGTACGGAGTTATATCTGATTTCTCAGCTTTAATCGTTACATTTGTTTATTTTTAAAATCTAAATGTCATTTTTGTTTCTTTGTTTTTTAATGGGATGACTTCCTCATTTTTTAATAGAGATTCAAGATCATTAGAACTAATTGTTAAATAACCTCTATCGCCAGTAGACTTTTCGAACCAAGCTTCTTCCACAGTTCCTTTTATTACAAAAGTAAATATTTCTGCTTTCTTATCTCCATGTTTTCTAATAGCTCTACCAGTCCTTTGTTGTTTCTGTGTAAAACTACTGTTTTGTGTCAATAAAATAGCAACTGAAATATCGGGACAATCAAATCCTTCATCTAATTTCTTAGAAGTATTTAATGTTCCACAAGGAAGAGACAAATACTCTTCTATTGTAGTTCTTCCCTTTTTAGTACTTTCTTTACTGGAATAAACTTTACCATACTTAATTTGTTCTGCCATTTTAATAGTAGAACTAAAAGTTATACATTTACAATTCTGTCTATAACTTAAAATTAAATTTGCTAACTCAACCTTTTTAGGATGATTATTTATAAAGTCTTTTCTTATTTGTAAAGTTTGTCTAAACCTCATTGCATAAAAAGTAATGTTTTGTCTGATTTTTCTAAGCTGCTCAATATCCTTAACATTTTTAGTATTTTCTTTAATAACTAAGTTTCTGAACTTATAATCTGAAGCACACTTCATAGCAAGTTCAAATTCATTATTAAAGAAAGCAAAACACTCACTAAATTCTTTATTAGCAGTTTCGTATACGGATAAATCAGTTTCTATTAACACTTTGTATTCTACATAACCAGATAGCCAGCCATTGTTGACGGCATCTACCATTGATATAGAGTCGATTACAGGACAGTACTCTCTAATAATAGAGTCTTTATCATCCAATCTTTTAAGTGTTGCTGTGAGTCCTAAAATTATCTTATACTTGACTTGTGTAAATATTAAAGAAAATGTGTCAGCTGCGTATTTATGTATTTCATCTAAAACAAGTAAATCCACACTAATTGGTTTTTTAATTGCACTATTAATAATTTGAATACTGCAATTCTTCAATAAGTTATGATCAATTAATTGATCTAACCATTGCTCTTTTAATGCATCATTTGGTACAATTATTAGAACTTGTTTGGTAGGATTTTTATTTAGAAAACGTTTTATACACATAAATGCTACTAAACTTTTTCCAAACCCAGTTGGAAACTCAAATGTTCCTTTGAGTCTATTGTCTAACCATTTTTGTACAGCTTGTTCTTGTCTGGCATCTCTTGAAACATAATTATTTGACGAGGAACTCAATGGTTTCATCTATTTCACCAATCAACCTTTCCCATTGTGAGATATGAAAATATACCTCTGCTTCAAAAGCAAATAATATTCTATCTCTTAATAAAATAAGTTGGTCAGTTGTTAATGCGGAATATTTTGTACTCTTTAAAATAATCATACTCCTTAATTGTGTATAAGAAAGTCCTATAGGTGAGATTAATAGTTTATCTGTAGATTTTAAACGTAAACGCTCTTTAATTACAGTTAATCTATTTTTCTTTGCTCCCTCTTCATCACGTTCAAATAAATCAGATTTCTCTTTGTCAGTAAGCCAAATTTTTTGCTTTAATATAAAAGATTTAGTAATATGACTTCGGTCAAATTTGCCTAACTTGTCCATACAAGCATCTAATATATCTTTTAAAGT
>Ga0172378_10006685_pt1 | contig 10756 bp, 7 predicted proteins | sample GrowelOW332metaG_FD_119755 | JGI IMG/M metagenome (GOLD analysis project Ga0172378, IMG submission 119755) | Groundwater microbial communities from an aquifer near a municipal landfill in Southern Ontario, Canada - Pumphouse #3_1 metaG | ecosystem: Environmental > Aquatic > Deep subsurface >... | reverse complement strand
ATTTATGGGATTCTCGGGAGTTGTATAAGTTTCTCTTATTGGATAGAAGAGAGGTCGGTTATATCTGCTAGGTATAACCGACCTTTTTTATTATCTTAGCACTTTATAATAGGCAGAGTCGAATATCGGCTATCCTCATTTTTTGTTAGTATGCGTAAGATTAAGAATATAGCCTCAGTAACGGCACTTTTATTGTTGTTTGCATTAGCACCACTTCCTTATGGGTATTACACTTTCTTAAGGATATTTGCCTCTATTGCCTTTTTTTATCTTACTTTGCATGAATATAAACGAGGAGGACAGAAGATGGTTCTTCTCTTTTTAGCTCTGACAATTCTTTTTCAACCCCTTTTACCAATCTTCTTAACAAAGGGCATCTGGATGGTTATTGATGTTCTGGTAGCTATTTTCCTCTTTATTTATGCTAATAATAAGAGTTATTGGTCTTAGCTAATCTTGAAATAAGATAGGGAGAGATGACCAATAAGAGTGGTTGGTTTCACCTTTTTCCTACTGGCTTTTCGCTGAAAAGATTAATTAGGGTTATCTCTTTTTTAGAAAAGGTAGATTCTGTTGCTCTTTTTCGAGTTATATCTTTACTTTTGCTTTTAGAGCCAGACAATAGTAACCTTACTTTATACTAGTTAAAACACAAGATTCTATGAGAAAAAGAGGATTACAGCTTCTTATGGTAGCAGCTGTTTTTATTTTTACATTTACTCATTGTACCGCTAAAGAACGTGAGTTTACCCTGTTGCAATTTAATATCTGGATGGGTGGAAATCAGGTGCCGAATGGATATGACGCCATAATTAATCAGATAATAGATTCGGAGGCAGATTTTGTAACCTTAAGTGAGGTTCGGAATTATGAGGGTAAACCTTTTCATGATTGTTTTATAAAGAGTTTAGCAGAACGGGGAGCTGTCTATTACTCTTTCTATTCGGAAGGAGTTGGTCTTTTATCTAAATATCCAATTGTTGATTCTACTTTAATTCATAGGCGTGAGAAAGGGGAGAGAAATGGTTTTACTTATCGAGCTTTAATTGATGCAAATGGGGTAGATATTGCTCTATATACCACGCATTTAGACTACTTGCACTATGCTTGTTACGATCCAAAAGGGTATTCTGGAACGACTTGGAAGCCAGCAAAACCTGTATTGAGTGAAAAAGAGGTTCTAAGGAACTCTTATCAATCTACGCGTGATCGAGTTATCAAGAAAATTATTCCTTTTATGCAAGAAGATGTTGAACAAGGCCGACTTGTTTTTTTAGGAGGAGATTTTAATGAGCCTTCTCATTTAGATTGGATTGAAGAGAATAAGGATATGTATGATCGCAATGGAGTCGTTGTTTCTTGGCCAGTAAGTTCTCTTTTGTATGAGGCAGGATTTCTTGATGCCTATCGAGTGAAATTTCCTAATCCTTTAACTCATCCTGGATTCACTTATCCTTCAGATAACCCTCTTGTAGATGTATCAAAACTTGCTTGGGCTCCTGGTATAGACGAGAGGGAACGAATTGATTTTATCTATTATGCCCCTTGCAACGGGTTGGAGGTAAAGGAAGCTAAGTTATGGGGACCTCTAAAAACGATACGTAGGAGTGAGCGTTCTTTTGATGAAGGCGAAGATCCAATAACGATTGGAGTAGGGGAGTGGCCATCGGATCATCGTGCTGTATGGATCAAGTTTTCTTATCAACCTTAAGAATTGGTCACAAAATAAAATCCCCTTATAAGGGGATTTTAAGTAGTAAGCATGATTATTTATTTTGCTACATTATTGATTGGATGCCCCTCTTTGAATGCTGCTAAATTTTGGGCAAGTATACTCATTAATCGTTCTCTAGCTTCATAACTGGCCCAGGCGATATGAGGAGTAATAAAGCAGTTTTTCGCTGTAAGAAGGGGATTATCTTCTTTGGGTGGCTCTTTAGAGAGAACATCTAGACCTGCTGCGTAAATTTCACCTTGATTTAGTGCGTCGGCTAAATCTTGCTCATTGATTAGCGGACCTCGTCCTGTATTTATCAAAATAGCGTGCTTTTTCATTAAACGAAGTCTGCTTTTATCAACCATATTTCTGGTCTCCTTGGTTAGGGGACAATGCAGGCTAACAATGTCGCAAGAGGCAAAAAGGGAGTCTAATTCCATCTTCTCAATCTCTCCAAGTTCACTTTGAGATTTTGAACTATAGGCTGCGACTTTCATTCCAAAGGCTTTGGCTATAGTTGCTACAGCTTTTCCTATGCTACCAAGTCCTACTATCCCTATTTTTTTCCCATGTAACTCTACAAGTGGGCTTTCCCAAAAACAGAAATCGGAGCTACTACTCCATTTTCCTTTACGGACGGCATCGGAGTGTTTTTGTACTTGTTGTGCTATATTTAAAAGATGTGCAAAAACCATTTGGGCAACCGAGTTTGTACTGTATTCAGGGATATTGGTTACAACTATTCCTCTTTTCTTTGCAGCGTCAATATCAATAATGTTATAGCCTGTAGCCATAACTCCAATATATTTTAACTGGGGTAGTTGATCCATCTCTTCACTACCAATAGCGGTTTTATTCGTTAAAATAGCTTCGGCTTCCTTGGCTCTCTCTACAACCTCCGATCGCTTAGTACGCTCATAAAGGGTGCATTCGCCCAATTGTGTTAAATCTCCCCAGTCTAAATCTCCCGGGTTAGCTGTATAGCCATCTAATATTACTATTTTCATATGCTAGGTTTTAGTTTGTTATTAAAATTTATCTCCCCAAAGTTTATTTAAGTGTTGGCGATGTCTCTCTTCTGCACTATTTTTTTGTGCTTTCCATAAACGAGTTCCCTCGATTTCTTTAGGAAGATACTCTTGTTTTACAAAATTATTGGGGTATTGGTGTGCATATTTATATGATGCACCGTAGCCCAACTCTTTCATAAGTTCTGTTGGTGCATTACGAAGATGCAATGGAACAGGCAAGTTCCCCGTCTGTTTTACTAGAGCTTGGGCTGCATTGATCGCTTCATAGGCTGAGTTACTTTTTGGACTTGTAGCTAAGTATATGACGGTTTGAGCCAAGGGGATTCGTCCCTCAGGCCAGCCTATTTGGTGAACTGCTTCGAAACAGGCATTGGCTAATAGAAGAGCGTTAGGATTGGCTAATCCTATATCTTCAGATGCAGAGATAACCAACCTGCGAGCAATAAAGCGAGGCTCTTCTCCTCCTTCTATCATTCGGGCTAACCAGTATATAGCTCCATCTGGATCGCTTCCACGGATCGATTTTATCAAGGCAGAGGCAATGTCGTAATGAATATCTCCGCTTTTGTCATAGGCGAGTGGGTTTCTTTGTAATCTTTCCATTACAACAGCGTCAGTGATGACAACCTTGTCATTCGATTCGGAATCTACAATAAGCTCTAAAATATTTAATAATTTTCTTGCATCACCTCCAGAGAATCGAAGAAGTGCTTTATCTTCTTTAACCGCTATCTCTCGTTTGCTTAATAGCACATCTTTTTTTAGAGCACGGTCAACCAGAGTGAGAAGGTCTTCTTTTGCTAGAGGTTTGAGTATATAGAGTTGACACCTTGATAGCAGCGGACGAATAACCTCGAAGGATGGATTTTCGGTAGTGGCTCCAATTAGTGTAATGGTTCCTTCCTCTACTGCTCCTAGGAGTGAGTCTTGCTGGGATTTGCTAAACCGATGAATCTCATCGATAAATAAAATGGGACTTGCTTGAGAAAAGAAACGGTTGTTTTTAGCTTTACTTATAACTTCTCGAACATCTTTGACTCCAGAGGTTACAGCACTTAACGTGTAGAATGTTCGATCTAAAGCATTAGATATAATATGGGCCAATGTGGTCTTACCTACTCCAGGAGGTCCCCATAAAATAAAAGAGGACAATCTACCGGTTGAGATCATTGTACGTAGAACACCATTGGGACCTACCAGGTGTTGTTGGCCGATGTATTCATCTAATGTTGTTGGTCGTAAACGTTCCGCTAGTGGTTGCATATTAAAATACCGGTTGTATCATGAAGCGAACTCCATTTTTATTAATGTTTGGATGATCGCGATAGGTTAAACGATGTACATATTCGACATGTAGTAGTTTAAAGATATTATAAATTCCTACACTAGCTTCTAAATAGGGTGTTTTTTTATCCATAACGAAGCTGGTAGTCTCCCCGTTTCTTGTTGGAAACAGGAAGAGTTCAGGGTTATCACTGAGGTAGGGGTTGTTTTTATCTGTTAAAGTACCAAAGAGTCCTTTTACCCGGAAAACCTCTCTCCATTTTAGTCTCTTAATTAAGGGGATACGATTAAGTAGCTTTCCATTCATGTCGTAGGAGAAGGAGAAGGAGGCATACCTATCATTGAGAAACTCCATGTTATTAATTAAATTGAAGGTCTCATTGTTTTGTGTAATATAGGAGAGGTTGGCTGCAGGTAAGATAAGAAGAGGAAAAGGAACAGTATTCCATTGTGCTCCTGCTTTTAAGGTCATATCTAATTTCCCCCACGATGAGAGCCAGAATCTTTTCCATAGGCTCGCTTCGGTAAGATTGAAGTTATACTCTCCACCTAACCCTTTGAATCCTGTTGTGTGGGATAGTGTAAATTTGGGTGCATCCATATTCACAGGACGTCTTCGTTGCTTTGTATTGATGTAGGTTTGTCCCGGTGAATAGGTAAGTGTTCCTTTTAATTCGGCGGTAGTAATGTCATGAACCAAGGTTTTGTTTTCATCGTTTTTATAGTAAGCCAATTGAGCTGTAGGTTCATCATTTCTATGTCGTGCCATTAACTCAATACCTAAACCTTTGTAGTTTTCATACTTATAGTTGAGGTTGATATCGCGCATGTAAGACATTTGGTCTACTGGAGAGGTCTTCAGGGAGACAAAGACGTTATCCTTATCTGTATCTAAGAACTTATCCATGGGCGACATAACATCGTATCTGTAACCTAAGGAGATATAGTGTTGCGGATACTCCCAAGGGAAGAACTCTCTAGGACGGATTGAATAGATTACTTCTCCTTCGTATTTCCACTTTTTATCTTTGAATCCATAGGCTCCATACCCTTTAAAAAACCAATGTGGATCTAAATCTGCTGTGGTTGTAGCACTCATTCTTAACCGTAGTCCATCTACATGGTTACTTGTAATCATGGTGTTAATCGGACCTAAATCTACTTTACTAGGTTTACCTTTACTTCCTGTTTCAATGTAGTTTTCAATCACAGCTTTAGCTGCTAAAATGAAGTATTTAAACCCAGGGACACGTGTTAGTTGGTCCATGAACTGATCCATCTGTCCTTCGGTTTCAGTTAAAGGTACATCACGAGTTTCAGCCCAATAGGCTGCCGACCGATTTTGTGCTTTGGGTTGTCTTATGATATCTTGTTTATGCTTAAATTCTTTATCGGATATAGCTTCAAAAGCGTAGTTGTTGTATCTTGTGGTACGTTGTACTTCCACTCCTCTAACACCTTTCATTAATTCGAGTTCAACGGTCATGTCATCATGAGTCAATACCCAGTTACCATCGGGGAGTTGTGTGTACTCTTGGATAATATCAAGATTGGTTACCCAATTCACACCTGTATGGCGGGGTAAGTTCATGGTACACTTCTTTACGGCATAGGTGGAGTCGTTCATTACATAGATATGACCAGCAAAACCAAAGTCTTGCGGATTGGCTGGCACAAAGCTAAGATGAATCATCTCTTGATCTTTTGCCACCTGTATTGTATCCATGAGGTAAAATTGATAAAAAGAGGTGGCAGTAGAGCCTATCGGGCTCACAAATCTTCTTTGAAGAAGGCGGATGTCACTGTCGTAAATGTTGATATCTGTAAAGACATCAGAGAGTACTGTACCTAGCATATCTCCTGTGGCAAAGAAGTCATCTACTCCAGAGGAGTGTTCTGCCTCAATGAAACTCTTCTGACTCTCGGGTGATTTTCGATAGATCTCCCTTGTTACGCTCTCTTGAATGGAAACGGGTAAGATTCTCTTTCCTGTAGAAGCAGACTCTTCCATCTGATCTTTTAGGAAGGCTAATTTTTTATAAATGCCTTTTTCTAATTGCTCATCTGTAATATCATTTAATGAGGTTCTCATTTTTTGATATTTTTGAAAGCTGTAATAGTCGTTGTTCTTGAGCTTTAACCCTTTTTTATGGGCTATCACTTTCTTCATAAACTCAACGGCAGGGTTGTTCTTTCTAGAATATTTTTCCTTTTTGGGTTTGATTACAATTTCACTAAGAAGGACATCATCAGTAGCCAAATCTACAGTTAAGAATTTATTGGGGTTGGTAACTTTCACCTTTTTGGTTTGATATCCAATGGATGAAAAGGTTAGTTCGTTTGTATCTTGTCTTTTTGAAACTCGAAATTTCCCTTCGTTGTCTGTTACTGTTCCAACACCTTTCCCCTCATAAAAAACAGAGATATAGGTAAGGGGTTCTTTGGTTAAAGAGTCTCTTACTAAGCCTTTTATTTGTGCAATAACGTTTAAGGGAAAAAATAAGAAAAGAGTAAATAATATGAGTAGTGTTTGTCTATGTTTCATATACGTCATTACAATGTAAATACAAATGTACCATTTTCATAATATAGATTGAGGCTTATTTGTTAAAAAATAATAGAAGATCCAAAGAATTAGAGGGGGATAACCTCTTCTTTTTCTAATATAGTTAACATAGTTGTGAACTTAATCTCTTCTACTTTTGTTCTATATCTTGTAGATTATTAACGAAAATTACCCGTAGGGTGATCCAAAAAATATTTTTTATGACAACAAAATTTAAAGGTGAATTAGCACCTGTATTCAAGCTCGTAAAAACAGATTTAAGTTTGCTTGAGCTTCAAAGTTTAAAAGGTAAACGTGTGGTTTTAAATATCTTTCCAAGCTTAGATACTGGTGTATGTGCTGCTTCGGTTAGAAAGTTTAATAAGTTAGCTTCAGAGATGAAGAATACGGTTGTATTGGCTATCTCTAAAGACCTTCCTTTTGCACATGCTCGTTTTTGTACTGCAGAAGGTATTGAAAATGTGGTTCCTTTGTCTGATTTCCGCTCTCCCGAGTTTGGTAAAGAGTATGGAGTTTTAATGCAAGATGGTCCTCTTTGTGGTTTATTAGCTCGTTCTGTAGTTGTATTAGACGAGGCTGGTAAGGTTCTCTATACAGAACTTGTTCCTGAAATAACGCAAGAGCCAGCCTATGATAAGGCTTTAGCTGCTTTAAAGTAATTTTTCGATAGAGACCAATATAAAAAAAGGAGAATGATATCATTCTCCTTTTTTTATATAATAATGTTACTCTACTTTCTCTTTCTAACTCCTTTATAAATGAGTATTGTTATAGCGATAACAACTGCTGCTATGATAAAGTATCCAATTTCTTTGCTATAGGTTGTAACTTTTTCTATGAGTTGTTCTTCGGTTTCTATACCTGGAACAGTAGAAAAATAGTATCCTAAGGCGGCTAAAATGGAATTCCATATTCCTGCTCCAATTGTTGTATAGAGAAGAAATGTTGATATTTTCATTTTTGACAGCCCAGCAGGGATTGAAATGAGTTGCCTTATTGCAGGAATAAGTCGGCCAATAAAGGTAGAGAGTGCTCCTCTCTTATCGAAATACTCCTCTGCATGTTGTACTTTATTAGCATCTAAAAGGCACATGTGCCCAATTCTGCTATTTGCAAATTTATATACGATGGGACGACCCAACCACAGTGCAAGATAGTAGTTAACAAGTGCTCCTAAGTCAGCTCCAATGGTTGCAAATACGACAACTAAGTAGATGTTTAACTCCTTGCCTACTGCTGCTTTATAAGCGGCTGGGGGAACTACTAGTTCCGATGGAAAAGGGATAAACGAACTTTCTATCGTCATCAGTAAAGTAATTGTCCAGTAATTAAGATGGTCTAGACACCATTGAATAAAAGAAACTGACTCCATTTGTCTGCTTTGTTATTAATAAATTTCGTTATGATAAATCTTAACTAATTCCTTAAAGAAAGAAGAAGTTAATTTTTTAGTGGTTTCAGCACTTTCTTCTAACTTATTACTCTTTTTAAGGGTGATTAAGTTGGAAAAATTCATAACTCCACTACAATTTACATGATATTGCTCAAAGCGATTGTCTTCATTAAGAAAATAGAAGCAGCTAAGTGCACAATCTGTAAAAATGTTCTTGTCAAGAAGTTCTAAAGCCTCTACCAACTCTTGTCCCTCTTGAACCTTATCGGTTAGAAGTAAGCTTGCTGCTACAATACACCAAAAGCTTGTATCAATATCCTCATCAAGAGCTAATTTCCAAAATTCTTTTTGCTTTTCTGCATGATTTTGGTAAACAACCCAGTTGAGAATATAGTAGGCTGCTGGTGTGAGTAGTGATTGATTTTTTGAAAGATACTCTATCGCCTTTTGTTCTTCATTCATCTCCATTAAAGAGACAATAAGAGTGAGGTGCGATTGAAAAATAACTTTCTTTAAATCTTTCGTCTCCGTTTTAAGGTCGAATAGTTTAGATTCTGGACTCGATAATAATTTATCAAGTTCAAGTTCTAAATCCTCTTCTTCCTCTTCTCTGTACTTGTTAATAATCTCATCTCCTGCATCAGTTATTAATTGAATTACTTCAGGTAGATATTTGTCTAGAAGCTCAAACGCTTTTTTATACTCTTTGTTTGAAAAGTGATACATCCCTATTCTGATGAAAGAGTAGGTAGAAAGAGGAAGACCAAATTCTTTAAGAATAAGTGCACTTTTAACTAACTCCTCTTCTTTCTTCTTAAGTTTACAACAAATAGCTTTAAAAAGTGCAGCTGTAATGTATTTTGGTTCTATCGCAAGAGCAAAATCGCAGGCTTCTTCACACTCATTGATATTACCAAGACTTATTTCCACCTCAGCTAAACATCCCCAATAGTTAACTTTATAGGGGTTGAAATCCACAAGCTTGTAGTACAGGTAAGCTGAAGACTCTAAAAAGCCCTCAGTTAATAGGCTTTCTGCAAAACTTGCATAAAAATACTCTGTTTCAGAATCTAATTCGATTGTTTCATCAACAGCTTCAAGTAACCAAGCAACAGCAGCTTTTAGGCAGTCGTAATGGTTGGTATATCTAAATACGTTGTGAACAACAAAAACATCATCTGAGCCTTTTATTTTACTTAATGAATAGAGAGCATCTGCAAGTTTATTTTTAAGTAAGAAATAGACGGTATGCAAGGTTAGAACAAAGTCCTCTTCATTGGACTCTTTTGGGATTTTTTTTAATCCCTCCTCCACAGCATCCCAGTCTTGCTCTTTAATTGATTGATAAACTAATAAGGAGAGAAGATAGGGGTTCTCAGGATAAGCCTTTAGCCCCTGTTTGATTGTACTATCAAATGAATCTTTCTCGTTAAATCTAAGAAAGCAGTCGCCTAGATTGATATAATCCTCTAGGGAGAGCGTTGCTTCACTGCCCTCTTTTAGGTGATTCGTAAGAGTCTCATAGGTACTCTGAATCTTTTTAGAAGAATAATGCTTCATGTATTTTACAGCATTTACTTTTTCTTCATTTTGCTCCAGGTATCTCTTAGACCAACCGTACGGTTAAAGACTAAGTGATCTGGGGTTGAGTCTGGATCGATGTTGAAATAACCAATTCTTTGAAACTGTAAGTAAGAGAGTGCTGGTAAGGTAGCCAAATATGGCTCTACATAGCAACTTCTTAGTATTTGCAAAGAATCTGGGTTCATCATCTCCTCAAGCTCTTTATCTTCGGCAGCAGGGTTTTCAACATTAAAAAGTCTGTCGTATAGCCTTACTTCAGCAGGTAATGAATGTTCTACACTAAGCCAGTGTAAAGTTCCTTTTACTCTTCTGCTTGCGCCTGGTAATCCACTTCTTGTTTCTGGATCATATTCGCAATAAACTTCCACGATATTCCCTTCTTCGTCTTTTTTACATCCTGTGCATTGTACGATATAAGCACCTTTTAAACGAACCTCTTTTCCTGGGGTCATTCTAAAGAATTTTTTTGGTGCATCCTCCATGAAGTCATCTCTTTCCATCCAAAGCTCTCTACTAAATGTTTGGTAGTGAACCCCAGCATTAGGATCTTCTGGATTGTTGACCATTTCTAACTCTTCGGATTTTCCTTCTGGATAATTTGTAACAATTAGTTTTACTGGGTCTAGCACAGCAGAAACTCTTGTTGCTCGTTTATTTAAGTCCTCACGTACAGCTGATTCTAATAATGAAACATCATTTAATGCTTCATACTTAGTGTATCCAATTAGATTAATGAAGTTTTTAATGGCTTCGGGAGAGTATCCTCGACGTCTATATCCACAGATTGTAGGCATACGTGGGTCATCCCAGCCATTCACCAATCCTTCTTGTACTAACTTAAGAAGTTTACGCTTGCTCATTACTGTATACGTAAGATTAAGACGATTAAACTCCATCTGTCTAGGACGATAGGCTTTATCTTCAAAAGCTAGGGTAGGAACCTCTAGCAGTTCATCAATAAAGTAATCGTAAAGCGGACGATGAACTTCAAATTCTAATGTGCATAATGAATGAGTTACTTTTTCAAAGTAGTCACTCTGTCCATGTGCAAAGTCATACATGGGGTATGCTTTCCAATGGTCGCCTGTTCTATGATGGTGGTGTTTGATAACACGGTAGATGATAGGGTCTCTAAAGTGCATGTTAGAATTTGCCATATCTATTTTTGCACGAAGAACCAT
>Ga0172378_10006684_pt1 | contig 10759 bp, 10 predicted proteins | sample GrowelOW332metaG_FD_119755 | JGI IMG/M metagenome (GOLD analysis project Ga0172378, IMG submission 119755) | Groundwater microbial communities from an aquifer near a municipal landfill in Southern Ontario, Canada - Pumphouse #3_1 metaG | ecosystem: Environmental > Aquatic > Deep subsurface >... | reverse complement strand
TCTTCATCTTTGATGTCATTGAAAGTGATGGAATCGTTGACGACTCCGGCATCGAACACGGGAAGCCCGGCGATGGTATCGGATGCGCCGGCGACATAAACCGTTTTGTCTTTGATTTTCAAGACAGTGACGGATGAAGACGCGTCGACCGTGGAATCATCGAAATTTTCAACATCCTTGTCAAACTTAACCTGCAAGGTATCAAACGGAGAAATTTCACCGAGGTCATTCACCTTGAGCGCAGGGGGATCATGGTCCACGGAACCGCAACCCACGAAGAAAAGCAGGGCTGCGGAAGGAATTAAAACTTTAACGATTTTCATTTTATCTCCATCGGGATGCCTGCAAAATGTTCATTTTGCATTTTCCCGTCAATCTGTTTTCCGCGCAAAAGTTACATTTTACGCCGCTTTTTGAAAACTCCCCAGCTTCCCTTTGTGACGCAAATGACACAAAAAATAAAGACATTCATCCAGAACTACAAAGCCGGCCTCCAGGACCACGACGAGACGGCGTTTCCGAAACCTACGCGTTCCGTATTCCACTGGTTTCTCCTCTTCCTCGCCCCGGTAGTCCTGTTCCTCATCGCGTTCCTCCTCCTCTGCGCCTACCTGTGGCACTCGCCTTCGGCGCTGCCCTCCCTCTCCGAACTGGAAAGGATCGACCCCAAACTGGCGACCGAGGTCTACGACAAGGACAGCCTCCCCGCCCACGAATTCTTTGTCGAACGCCGCATCTGGGTTCCGTTCGATTCCATTCCCGAGCTTGCGAAGCACGCCGTGATGGCGACGGAAGACCGCGATTTTTACAAGCACTGGGGCATGAACATTTGGGCCATCCCCGGCGCGATCGTTGAAAGCGCGTTCACGGGAAGGCAGCTCCGCGGGGCATCCACGCTCACGCAGCAGCTTTCGAAAATTCTTTTCCTTTCCCCGGAGCGCACGCTCCTCCGCAAAGTGAAGGAGATGCTCACCGCCATCCGCATCGAGCGCACCTACACGAAGGACGAAATCCTCGAATTCTATATGAACGAAGTCTACCTCGCCGCCGGCAATTACGGTTTCGAGGCCGCAGGGCAGTACTTCTTCGGACATCCGCTCGATAGCCTTTCCGTCCCGGAAACAGCGACCCTCGCGGGAATGCTCCAGAGTCCGGGAGCCTACCGCCCGGACCGCCACCCCGAAGTTTCCCTCAAACGCCGGAACACCGTCCTCTACGCGATGTACGACGCGGGCTACATCACCAAGGATGAATACCACAAGTACATCAACGAGCCGCTCATCGTCGTTCCCCGCGCGGAAAAGGAGCAGTCCGGTCTGTATTTCTACGAAGAAGTGCGCAAGTACATGGAAAAGAAATACGGCGAAGGCGCTCTGTATTCGGACGGGCTTTCGATTTACAGCACGATCGATCCGGACATGCAGGCCTACGCGGAAAAAGCGGCGATGAAGCAGGTCGACTTCACCCGCAAGCGGATCAAGCAGGCGACGATCGCGCGGCTCGCGCTCGGACTCCGCTACCACATGCGGAACGACAGCGCGCTCGCTTACTTCGACAGCGTCTATACTTTGTTCAAAAAGGACTACCTCGCGAAGGATACCGCGGCGGATCCGAAGAAGCGCAAATTCCCGGATGAAAAACTTTATCATGAAGCGCAGATCGCTATCATCATCATCGATAATGAAACGGGCGCCGTGCGGGCAATGGTCGGCGGCGATAACTTCCATAAGTCGAAATGGAACCGCGCGACACAGTCCCTGCGCCAGCCCGGTTCCGCATTCAAGCCGTTCGTCTATGCGACCGCGATGGATAACGGAGCCGGCACCTGCGACACGGTGGATGACGCGCCGGTGACGATTCCGGACCCGGACGACCCCGGAAAGACCTGGCGCCCGGAGAACTACGACCGCGATTTCGAAGGGAAAATGACTATCCGCCGCGCCCTTTACAAATCCAAGAACCTGCCCGCCATCCAGACGGCGCTCAAGTACGGCGTGAGCAACGTTGTCGCTTATGCGCGGCGCTTCGGCATTCAGAAGGCCCCGCTCAAGGCCGTTCCGAGCCTCGCCCTCGGTTCCGTGGGCGCGACGCTCATGGAAATGACGGCGGCATACACGGTGTTCCCGAACGGCGGCATACGCCGCGAGCCCTACCTCATCGAAAGAGTCGAGGACCGCAAGGGCGACGTCATCGAGGAACACAAGCAGGAAACCCGTCCGGTCATCCGCCCCGCTTCCGCATATATGATGGTCGACATGCTCAAAGACGTGAACATCCACGGCACCGCGGCGAAAGTCGGCGCGAGCGGATTCAGCTATCCGAACGGCGGCAAGACGGGTACGACGAACGACTTCACGGACTCCTGGTACATCGGATTCACCAAACAGTACACCATGGGCGTGTGGGTCGGTTTCGACGAAGCGGTCAGCATGGGAGCGGGCCACGCTGGTTCCGATGACGCGCTCCCCGTGTGGATCGACGTGATGAAGGAAATTCACAAGGGCCTCCCGAGAAAGCAGTTCCCGGTGCCTTCGGGCCTTATGACCCGGAGCATCTGTAACTTCACAGGCAAGGTCGCGGGCGAATTCTGCACGAACACCACGCTCTGCATGTATTCCTCGGGGAACGCCCCCACGGAAATCTGCGACGGAAACCATTTCAACGCGAACGCCGTATCCGCGGAGGACGCGTCCCTGTTCAGCTCCAAGGAAACCTCGGAACACTCCACGATGCCCGTCGCGCAGCCGGGAAAGAAGAAGAAAGACGGCGAAAAGGCAGCCGAAGAACCGGAAAAGAAGCGCGAGAAAGCGCCGCGCAAGATGTTCTGATTTTCAGCTCGTTCTTTCACAGGAAAACAAGTCCGGAATCTCTTTCCGGACTTTATTTTTTGGGGTTTTCGGACCGGCCGACGAATTTAAAGCCTTTCAAATTTTCTTACATTTTTCTATCTTTATGGGACTGTGGAAACAACTTACAAAGACATCAAATCACTGACGGCGGACGAGCTAAAAACCTGGCTCAAGGATGCCGGTGAGAAGCCGTTCCGCGCGGAACAGATTCAGAACTGGCTGTTCTGCCATCAGGCGCGGAGCTATGCGGAAATGAAAAACATTCCGCAAAGCACGCAGGACAAGCTTTCCGCGGCATTCCGCATCCAGTCCTTCACGGAAGCGAACCGCGCGGATTCCGAGGACGGCACCCGCAAATGGCTGTTCCGGACCGAGGACGGGCACCATATCGAAACGGTGATGATCCCCGCCCACGGGCGTTTTTCCGTATGCGTTTCCACGCAGATCGGTTGCGCGATGAACTGCGCGTTCTGCCGCACCGCGAAGATGGGCTTCACCCGGAACCTCGAAGCCGGCGAAATTCTCGAAGAGATCATCCGTGTGAACTGGTACCTTGCGGACACCGGAGCTATCGACGGCGACGGAAACCCGGCGCAGGTCACGAACATCATCTTCATGGGCATGGGCGAACCGCTCAACAATCTTGAAAACGTGCACCGCGTCTGCTGCACGCTCCACAATCAGAAACTTTTCAACATGGGCCGCAAGCGGATGACCGTGAGCACCTCCGGCATCGTTCCGAAAATCAAGGAACTCGTGGACAGGAACACGCCCTGCTGCCTCGCCGTGAGCCTCAACAGTACGAACAACGAGCGCCGCAGCGCCGTAATGCCCGTGAACAGGACCTGGCCCATCGAGAAACTTCTGGAAGCGACGGACGAGTACACCCGCCGCACCGATGACTATGTGACTTTCGAATTCGTGCTCATCCGCGGCGTCACCTGCACGGATGAAGCCGCCAAGGAACTTATACGGATCTGCGCGCCACGCCGCTGCAAGGTGAACGCCATCGTGCTCAACCAGGGGGAAGACCCCGCACTTTCTGCGCCATCGCCGGAGGAAGTGGATCGCTTCCTCGGAAAAGTGCGCGCCGCGGAAATTCAGATCACGATCCGTAACCCGCGGGGCCGCGATATTCTCGCCGCCTGCGGACAGTTAGCTTACAAACAACGGAAGGTTGAATAATGCTCACACAAAATCTCCCCGACTTCTGGGAGAATCTCTATTCGGAAGGCAAAGATTACTGGAATCTCAAAAAGGCGACTCCGGCGCTTGAGGAATTCTTCAAGCACCCGTCCTGTCCCAAAACGGGCAGCGTGCTCGTGCCGGGCGCAGGTTACGGCTACGACGCCGAAGCCTGGGCGAAGCGGGGACACGACGTCCTCGCCGTCGATTTCAGCCCGACCGCAGTGGACGAGCTCGATCAACTCAGCCGCAAATACAAAAATTTGAAGTCCCTCGACCTAGACCTCTTCGAACTTTCCCCGAAGAACCCGAAAAAGGGCGGAATGCAGTTCGACATCATCTACGACTACTGCACGTTCTCCGCCATTCATCCGGGACGCCGCGACGAATGCCTCGAAATCTGGCAGAAGATGCTCAAGGACGACGGCGTCGTCATCGCGTTTTTCTACCCGCTCATGAACGGCAACACGCTCCAGGGCCCTCCGCACTGCACCACGGAAGGCGAACTCGCCGCGCGCCTCGGTAGCATCTTTGACGTCGCGGAGCGCATTACGCCCACGGCGAGCCTTCCTTCACGCAAGGGCAAGGAACAGATCTGGCTCCTTAAGAAATGTCTTTAATGGCTTTTACGAACAAAATTCCGTAACAAAGGATCGATATGTCTCAAGATCAGAATCTCTGCCCCTGCGGCTCTGGCAAAAAGTACGGCGAATGCTGCGAACCGATCATCAAAGGAACCAAGCTCGCCGAAACTCCCGAAGCGCTGATGCGTTCGCGCTACTCCGCATACGCGAAACACGAAATCAAGTGGCTCAAGGATTCCCTAGAAACGACGCAGCGGACTGACTTCGACGACAAGAGCGTCGATGAATGGAGCCGCCTTTCCGAATGGCTCGGCATTGAAATCGTGGACACCAAGACCGAAGACGAAAAGAACATCGGCTGGGTGGAATTCATCGCCCGCTTCAAGCAGGGCAACGTCACCCGCGATCATCACGAACTCGGCGAGTTCCACAAGGTGAACGGGGCTTGGTATTTTTACGACGGCCGCGCCGTGAAGCAGGCGACCATACACAAAACGACTCCGGACGTCGGCAGAAATGATCCCTGCCCGTGCGGTTCCGGCAAAAAGTACAAGAAGTGCTGCGGCAAGGATAAGTAAGGAGAACCGGGCGAAATGACTTTTCGAGTTTTCGTCGATGGACAGGCTGGCACGACGGGTCTCCAGATCCGCGAACGCCTTTCAAAGCGCACGGACATTGAGCTTCTGGAAATTAATCCGGAGTTCCGCAAGGAAACTTCCGAGCGGGCAAAGCTCATCAACGCTTCGGACGTGACGTTCCTGTGCCTCCCCGACGCGGCGGCTAAGGAAACCATCGCTCTGCGCACAAATTCCAGGACGCGCATCATCGACGCCTCCACGGCGCACCGCACGGCCCCGGACTGGGCTTATGGCCTTCCGGAGCTTTCGCGCACGCACCGCGAAAAAATCGCGAAAAGCTCGTTTATCGCGAACCCCGGCTGCCATGCGACGGGATTCATCCTCGGCGTCTATCCGCTCATCGCGAACGGGCTGCTCCCGAAGAGCACGCGCCTCGCGGCCTACAGCATCACCGGTTATTCCGGCGGCGGCAAGAAGATGATCGCAAACTATGAAGCGGAAGGCGCGCAGGTTTCACACCCCGGGGAATCCCCCAGGCTTTTCGCACCGCGCCCCTACGCGCTCGCGCTTCATCACAAGCACCTGCCCGAAATGCAGAAGATCTGCGGACTTGATCACGCGCCGGCGTTCAATCCGATCCTGGGTCCGTTCTACAAGGGAATGGCTGTCTCGACAGTGCTCTTTCCCGAAATGTTCACGAAAAAGATGACCCCGCAGGACGCACGCGAAGTTATCGCAGCGCACTATGCGGGCTGCCGTTTCGTTAAGGTGATGCCCTACGAGGAGGAGCCCGCGCTCGACGCAGGTTCCCTCGACTGCACCGCCTGCAATGACACGAACGAAGCGCACGTCTACATATTCGGAAATGCGGAATCGTTCCAGGTCACGACGGTCATCGACAATCTCGGCAAGGGCGCGAGCGGCGCCGCGGTGCAGAATATGAACATTGCGCTTTCGCTCGACGAGGCGCTGAGTCTTTGAGTCTTACAAAGTTTTTAATTTATACGTAAGAGGTTCCTATATGTTTCTCGACGAAAAAGACATTGAAGTCCGCTCCGGCAAGGGCGGCAACGGGCTATGCAGTTTTCGCCGGGAAAAGTTCGTTCCCCTCGGCGGTCCGGACGGCGGCGACGGCGGAAGCGGCGGAAGCGTAATCCTGCGCGTGAACGAGCAGTATTCGACGCTCCTCGACATGGGAAACCAGCACACATTCAAGGCGGGAATGGGCGAAGACGGCGGCGCGAGCCACCGCACCGGAGCATCCGCCGAAGACCTGTTCGTCGATGTTCCCCGCGGGACTCTCGTCAAGGATGACGACGGGCACATTCTCGCGGACCTCGTGAACCCAGGGCAGACCTGGGTGGCGGCGCGCGGCGGTCGCGGCGGACTCGGCAACTCCCACTTTGCAACCCCCTCCTTCCAGGCGCCGGAAACGACGACCGCGGGGCAGAACGGAGAACGCCGCGAACTCCACCTGGAGCTTAAGCTGATGGCGGACGTGGGGCTCGTCGGATTTCCGAACGCCGGCAAATCTTCCCTTGTGAACAAAATTTCCAGCGGCCGTCCCAAAATCGGCGACTATCCGTTCACCACGCTCGAACCTGTCCTCGGCATCATCCGGCTCGGCGATCACAGCTTCGTCGTCGCGGACATTCCGGGGCTCATCGAAGGCGCCTCCGATGGCCGCGGGCTCGGCTTCCAGTTCCTGAAGCACATCGAACGCACGAACGCGCTTTTGTTCGTCATTGACGGATTCGAGAAAAACGCCTACGCCAAATTCCAGGCGCTCCGCAAGGAACTCAAGAAGTTCCATCCGAAGCTCGCCGAAAAGCCGTACGTCATCGCGCTCAATAAGAAGGACCTTGGCGTCGACACAGCGCTCAAAGTTTTCGAAAAGAAAAAAGAAAAAGTCATCGTCACTTCGGCGATGACAGGCGACGGCTGCAAGGAACTCACCATCGCGCTTGACAAGCTCGTTCCGAACAAGCACAAGCGCGCGACCGGCTGGGAAAGCGAACTGCCCGCCGCGAAAAGTAAGAAAGTGGCGAAACAGGAAAAGCACGCGAAGGATGTTGCGTCGAGAGCCCGCAAACAGGCGAAATTCGCAAAGCTCGTCCCCGCGAAGCCGAAACACTCCGGAAAGCCCCAGGCGCGCAGCGGAAAGAAACCGGCGAAGCGCTTGACCCGCAAACGGTAAATTTCTATACTCTACGACATAAGTCGTTGATTTTTGCGGAGTTACGAAAATGCCGACAAATCCAGGGAACATCACGAAAAAAGAGATCGTGGAACAGATCGCCGAACGGACCGGGCTTACGCAGGTCGATACAAAGGTGATCGTCGAATGTTTCCTGGACTCCATCGCGAAGGCGCTCGCCGAAGGCAACAACATCGAAATCCGCGGCTTCGGACGCTTCAAGATCCGCTCACGCAAGGCGCACACGGCGCGGAACCCCCGGACCGGCGAACCGGTTTCCGTGGACGCAGGAATCAAGCCCGTATTCGAAGCGAGCCGTGAACTCAAAAAAGCGCTGAACGATATGCTTCTCTCACAGGGCATCACATTCGAGCCCGTCAAGGATGACGAATGACCAAACCCAAGGAACAGAAGACTCCGGTCATTCTCAACCGCAAGGCGAATCACCTTTACACCATCGAAGACCGCTTCGAAGTCGGCATCATGCTCATCGGCTCGGAAGTCAAATCCATCCGCGACGGCAAATGCAGCCTGAACGAAGCATGGGTGGACATCTCCGAGGACAAGGACGAACTCTGGCTCGTGGGTTCGCACATCGACGAATATCTTTTCGCAAACAGATTCAACCACATTCCGGCGCGGAAGCGCAAGCTCCTCGCCCATGTCGCCGAAATTCAGAAAATGCGCAAGGCCAAGGAACTGAAAGGCCTCACGCTCATTCCGCTCAAACTGTATTTCAAAAACCGTTACGCAAAACTCGAAGTAGGAATATGCCGAGGCAAAGATCAGAGAGACAAACGGCAGGACATTATCAGCCGGGAATCGAAGCTCGCACTTGCGCGCATAAACAAAGCCGCGCACCGCTGACGGTTCTACTGCTGATCCTGGTTTCCTTCGCCCTTGCCGCAGGGGCGGAGCGCACTCCCCTGCTCTCGAAAATCGACGGCACATGGATGCTCGATGCGGAAGCGTTCGCCAAATCGGAAGGACTTTCCACGGAATGGAACCCGATCGTCAAGCGGTTCAAGGCCGAAGGCAAGAATTTCAAATGTTCCTTCACCCCCGGCATCAATTACTTTGTATCTAACGAAAAGACACGGGAACTAGGCGTCCCCGCGCGGATGGAAGGCGGAAAATTGTGGGTCCCCGCGGACGATGTACTGACGGCTTTTGAGACTGCGCTAGACAGGCGCTATACGGCGGACACTGTCGCACTTACGGTCACGGGCGTGAACGCTCCGGCGGCGAAAAAAGCCTTCGCCGGTCAGAGCTCAGGCACAGCGGCAAAAACAAATTCATCTTCAGCGGCGAAACCCGCGTCATCGGCAGCGGAAAAAAGTTCGTCCTCCAAGGCAAAGGCGCGTGTGCATGCGAACGACCGGAACGAACCCGTCGGAACCCGCGAAGTGCGCACGATAGTCATCGACCCCGGACACGGCGGCAAGGATCCCGGCGCCATCGGAAAGATCAGTCAGGAGAAGGACATCGCGCTCGCCGTCGGGAAGAAACTAAAGAAGGTGCTCACCGAGGAAGGCTTCGATGTGAAGCTCACGCGCGAAACAGACGTGTTCATCGAGCTCGGGGAACGCCCGAACCTCGCGAACAAATGGGACGGCGACCTGTTCATCAGTCTGCACTGCAACGCCGTGGACGGTCCGCGCAAGGACAAAACGGAGGGGTACCGCGTGTACGTGCTCCGCGACCCGGAAAGCGAAGAGGACAAGGCCATCGCACGGCGTGAAAACAAAGTCATCACGGAATACGGCGAGAACAGCAAAGCGGAAATTTCCCCGCTCGAATGGTTCAAGATCGAGGCGCGCCTCGAGAAATACAAGCAGAACAGCTACGTCTTCACGGAAAAAGTCCTCGACAGGTTCGAAGGCGGGAAAATCAAGAAGCTCGCCTCCGGAGCGGGCGGTGCCGGATTCATGGTGCTCGTGAACGTATTCATGCCTGCGGTCCTCGTTGAAATGGGCTTCATCAGCAACCCTGACGACGAAAAATATCTGAACACGGAACAGGGGCAGAAGGACATCGCGGAACGCATCGCGAAAGCCGCTTCGGACTACCGGGATTCCGTCGACGAATACCGCAGGACGCTAGACCGGCCCTGAAGCCGACAATTTTGTCATTTCAAAGGAGACACCACCCTGCCGGGTCGTGTTTTTTACACAGAAAAGTCCTTTTTCATAGCTTAAAGATGCTATTTTTTCGCTCACAAATTTTTGTGAGGTACTAATATGTCTGGCCACTCTAAATGGGCAACCACCAAGCGCAAGAAAGCGAAAACCGATGTCGCGCGTGCGAAGTCCTGGAACAAACTTATCAAGGAAATCTCCATCGCCGCCAAACTCGGCGGAGGAAACCCCGACACGAATCCCCGGTTGCGCGCTGCCATTCTGAAAGGCCGCAGCCAGAGCCTCCCCGCCAAGAACATCGATAGCGCAATCGCCAAGGGCACGGGAGCGAACTCCGGTGCAGCGATGGACGAACCGATGTACGAGGGCCGCGGTCCGGCCGGCGTCGCGATCATGGTCCGCTGTATGACGGACAACAAGGTCCGCACCGTGGCGAGCGTCCGCAACATTTTCAACAAGAACGGCGGCACGATGGGTGAATCCGGTTCCGTCGCCTGGGCGTTTACATACAAAGGCGTCATCGTCGTCGATGCGACCAAGTACACGGAAGACGCGATAATGAACATCGTGCTCGAAGCCGGCGCGACCGATATGTCGACTGAAGACGGCGTGCATGAAATTTCCACCGAACCGGATACGTTCGAAGCCGTGACCCGCGCTCTTGAAAAAGCGAACATCGAAATGATGAGCGCTGAACTCACCTACGTCCCGAACGACACCGTCAAGCTCGAAAGCTCCGACGCGAAGAAGCTCCTCCATCTCATCGACAAGTTCGAAGACGACGAAGACGTGCAGGACGTGTACCACAACGCTGAAATTTCCGACGAGGATATGGAAGCGGCGGACGCGGAATAACGTTCTTTCCCTTTATAAAAAAGACCGGTTCTTCACCGGTCTTTTTTTTGTTACCCTGACCGCATAAAAAGATCCGCGGGAACCGCGGATCTCTTTTATATACAAATTAAAGAAGTCAGATGAGGCGTGTGCTTACTGGGCGAGACGGCAGCGTCTGCGTTCCTTGACAGTCATGCCCGGGTCATCGCAGGATGACGCCGCGGGTGCCGTGACGGACGAGTTCGTCGTCGATGTCGTCGTGGAAGCCGTAGAGCTGCTCTGGGCGAGGCGGCAACGTCTGCGTTCTTTCGGAGTCATGCCCGGATCATCGCAGGACGATGCCGTGGATACTGTCGTCGCTGCAGGAGCGGAAGCCTTCGGAGCAGCTGTAGCC
>Ga0172378_10006683_pt1 | contig 10760 bp, 5 predicted proteins | sample GrowelOW332metaG_FD_119755 | JGI IMG/M metagenome (GOLD analysis project Ga0172378, IMG submission 119755) | Groundwater microbial communities from an aquifer near a municipal landfill in Southern Ontario, Canada - Pumphouse #3_1 metaG | ecosystem: Environmental > Aquatic > Deep subsurface >... | reverse complement strand
TTCTTCAATTGAAATTTCCGAAAGGCTATAATGGGTTCTTCTGGAAATACTTTAAAGTAAAAAGCACTATCTTTACTCTGTACACTAACTCCAAAGTCTAAACCTTTCTGATGCTTGTAATCATTGTAATACAACCTCGTATCAAATTGACGACCTTCAAGCATTCCTTCTAAAAGGACCTTATAATCTCTTTCAGGATGGTTCACGTGATTATCTGTTACAGACAAACGATAATTTAATTTACGGTCATCTTGCTGAGCTAAAAGCTGTAAACTGTCTATACGTATAGAATCAAATCTTAGGTTTTGAACCAAGCCATCAGCATCTAACCCCCAATTGGGTTCTGTACTTGCCTCAAACTGCGCTTGTTCGAAATAAATATGTTTCTGACGTAACCACCAAGCTATCACATTTTCTTTACCCATGTAAAGGGCAACATTGGTCATAGGAAGTTTAGGTAATAATTCATCGTAATCAAGATAAAAAGACTGTTTCATCTCTTCAGCACATTTCATCACTTGTTTCCCGTCGTAAATCAATTTTTCAAGACTGATACCAGCATAGAGACTAAGCATAGCATCTCCAGAATAAAGAGAAAGCCATAACGTATCTTTCGCTGCTTCCGCCTGGAGGTCCATTACTAATGGCTTTGCTGTAGGTTGATCCAATAGCCCTAATCGATACAAATCTGCTGATAGGACATTTAAATTGACTGTTCCACGGATAGCCTCATCCTTATGCAATTCATAATTTCCGTCTGCATGGAACTGAAACTCTTCCCAACGACTTTCTATATTAACTTCAGCCATGGCATCAATAATTGCAGCATCGACAGATACATCTTGTACATTGTAAGAACCATATCTAAATGAAGAGATATGACCAGTTATCTGGGAATAGGTTTTTTTATCAAATAGATCTATGCCAGTACCTTGAGCCTTTACCTGTGTGGTAATACATTTGAGTGAATCATTTGGGAAAAAAGTCTGAAGGACTAACGAATCGACATCAAAATCTAGACTATAATTCTGTTTCTTGAATTGATAAGATGCTAATAGTGTTGCTACTTTTCTAGTTGAACCGATGCGCATCTTTTGTTTTCGTACTGAGACAACTGTAGAATCGACTCCTTTTATTGCTTGTTCTACTAACGCTAGATTTTCTTTCAAGATAGAATCCGTACCTAATATCTTAGGAGTAACAGCATCCATCTTGTATATGGTATCTGTCCGAGAAATAATAGAACTTTGTATTGGTATAATCTCTTTTTGGTTTAGGACTAAATCGAGAGATAGAGAATCACTCAATAAATTGACATGACTTTTGAGATCATATTTTTCTGGGAGAGAAGAATTGACCACTAGAACTGCTCGTCTATTCTTTTCATGAAGAATATTAGATACTGTTCCATTAATTGTAAGATTAAATAGTGGCGAACAATTGGCAGCTGCTCTATTGACAAGAATTTGTTTGTTTCGTCCTTCCAGTCGAAAGGATAAGAGAAGATTCTGTTCAGGACGTAATGCCAATTGAGTACTATCAGGCCAATAATGTAATAGTAAATTCTTTTGTATATCGGCATCTAATTCGGCAACCATTTTTTGTGGTTCCGCCCAAGTCATTACATCTTGCCAAGGTCCAATACTATTTATTTTCGCACAAACCCATGAACTATCTACTTTAATTTTTAAATTAGCCAATGAAAGTCCAACCGAATCTGCATTTAAGGAGTCTATATTGATATCAATATCTTTGAAAGTGACTGTTGGCAAGATGTACAGAGAGTCTAGATGAGTACCATAAAAAAATTGGCCATGCTGTAATTTGGCCTGTGGTATATTAAAAGAAAATGGATTTAATTGAATATTAGTATTACTGATTTCAAATTTCTGATAGGCAATATCAAGGGCTAAACTATCATCTGGCATAGACAGAACAATTTTACTGTCTTCAGTCATTATTTGTTTAAAGAATAACTTCCAATGGGGTTCGATTGTATCTGTCTTGGCCGTATCTGTCTTTAAGACACCTATACTTACATTTAAATTGGCTTGTCGAATCAAGGCACGATTGACCGCGATTATTTCTCTATCTAAAGAGATGCTACGAGCAACTAACTGTACTTTATTACAATTTCCAGAAAGTGTGACTCCTTCTAGGGGGACAAACTGATTAAATGAGGCATCTGATAGAGAAATCTCATCTATAGATATTTCCTTTTTTATGAGTGGTAGTACATTGATTTGAAGACGAAAAGCAGCCAAATGGGCACGCTGTATATCCTTTTCAAGTATGGTAATATTTGAAATAGTCAAATCAAGAGGATAGGTAAGGTCAATTCGTCCAATTGTAACCGTTTGTCCTAGTGTTTCGCTGATTGTAGTGGCTATCTTATCTTTTGCTAATTGCTGAATGGCAGGCACATACAAGGCAACCATAATCACAGAGACTACAAGTATAGGGGTCAAAAACACCCACACTAAAACACGTAAAACTACATTTGTTTTTCGTCTAGCCATCTATCTTTTTTCTTTAAATTTTGCCTATAGCATAGATAATATCCTATTCCAGCTAAAGACAATGAAAATGGAAATCCCATCCAAACTCCAGTTAATCCCCAGTGGAAAGTAATCCCACAAATATAACTAATAGGAAGCGATATACCAAGATAACAAACCATTGAAATCCACATAATTGGCTTAACATCACCTAAGCCTCTTAACACATTAATATAAGTGATTTGTAACGCATCACCTGCTTGGTACATAATCAAAGGAATCATCACCATAGGAATCAACATGGCAACAGCATCGTTTTCTGTAAACCAAACTCCGATATAATTGCGTGTCGAAAAAGCGACGATGGCATTGAATAAGAACAAGCCCATCATTAACTGAATGCCTGCATTAGTAGTATGCTTGACTCCTTTGAGATTCTTTTGTCCATTGAAAATACTGATTCGCACAGATAATGCACTCCCCAGTCCATTATAAACCATAAAGAAGAATTGAGAAAAAGTAAGCATAATTTGATGAGCTGCAAGAGCTATTGTACCAATCCAACCGGCCATAATTGAAGTCAAGCTAAATGAACTTGCTTCAAGTAATAATTGCATAGCAATAGGGAATCCCATTTTCCACATAGTCCGCACTTTTGAGAACTCAAATCCTCCATGTCTAAAACCTTTTTGATAAATGGCGTATTTATGATTAAACTGTATGTAAAAAAGATAAGAAACAGCCATAAAAACGCGAGCTATTACAGTAGCGATACCTGCTCCTAAAAGACCCAATTCAGGGAAAGGATATATTCCATAGATAAGCAAATAGTTGAGAACGATATTCATAACGACTCCTAAGACTATGATCTTCATGGAAATCTTAGTCTCTGTAATGCTATCTGTAAATTGCTTGTAGGTAAAGTAGAGTGAAATAAAAGGAAATGAAAGGAGAAAACACAGATAATATGGTTTTACCAAAGGGAGTAATTCTGCAGGCTGTCCCAAGTAGTCTAAACAGAAGTAGAGAATAGTCATGGGAATCATCAATACAATCAAAGCAATTAGATTGACTACATGCGCATGACGAAGTAAATTGCCTACTTCAAATTTATCATTCCGACCAAAACAAGCACCCGCAATAGGTATAAATCCTAACGAGATACCCATACAAAACATTAGAGGCATATAAAAAAGACTCCCAGTAAAAGCAGAAGCTGCTAATGAGTCGGTATTGTAATGACCAACCATGAGTGTATCACATATACTCAATAGTACCATAGCAATTTGCCCCATAATAATGGGGACACCTAGTTTTATGATAGCACGATACTGGGGTAGATAGGTATAAAATGTAGAACGCATCTGAAAGCTGATTTAAATTATTTAGAAAATGATATCCTCTCAAAAAAAAATCAGTAACTCAAATATTACTTTTTCCGAGACCTATAGTATAAAACCGCTGCTCTATGAGGTTGAAACAATTCTTTAGCCGTTTCACGAAGATTTTCTGCCGTTAATTGCATATAAGCTTTTCGCTCGTCTTCCTGCCCAAAACCAGGACCTAACATTTCATACCAAGCTAAATTCGAGGCTAAATTCTGATAATTAATATTACCGAATATCAGCGTAGCTTCAAATTTATTTTTCAATTTCTGAAGTTCCTTCTCTGACACGAATTCCTTTTGAAGGATTTTCAGTTCTTCCCATACAACTTTCTCAGCATCTTCCAAAGAAACTCCGTCAGCTGGACGTCCGTCTATTTGAAATAAACCTTTGTCTATGGATCCAGAGATATGAGCATCTATCTGGCTGAATACATGTCGCTGTTTCACCAGACGTTGCAATAACCTACTAGAATTACCATTAGACAAAACATCGGAGAGCATATCTGCAGCATAATATTGCTTATCGAAACGATCACTCATTAAGAAAGTTATGTACAATGCATCTAGTGGGACATCACGAGTAATATCTAATCGACGCTGTTCAGTATACTCTGGTTCTATTTCATAGTTGTTACGAACAACCAGATGATTAGGAATAGAAGCAAACCATTTCTCTGCTAATTGTAGAGTCTCTTCCCAAGAAATTTGTCCTGTTACAGCTAATATGGCATTGCTCGGTTGATAGTAACGATCATAAAAAGATCGTACTTGATCCATTGTTACTCGTTCAATATGCGAAAGATCGAGGCCTATAGTAGGCCATTTATAAGGATGTTTAGAGTAAGCAAGTCCACGCAATAGATGACCAATATCTCCATAAGGTTGATTTAAGCATCGCTGTTTAAACTCTTCCATCACCACGCTACGTTGAACTTCTAGGCTCTCAGGATCGAAAGCTAATTGTAACATGCGATCAGATTCGAGCCAAAAGCCTAATTCTACATGTTGTTTCGGAATAGTCAAATAATAATTAGTGATATCATTATTAGTCCAAGCATTATTTTCTCCACCCGATTCTTGAAGAGGATTATCATAACTTGGGATATTAATTGAAGGACCAAACATTAAATGCTCAAATAGATGTGCAAACCCTGTATGAGCAGGATCTTCATCTCTAGCTCCTACTTGATATAAGACATTGATTGCAACCATCTGAGTAGAAGAATCATGACTATGTATTAACCGTAGGCCATTAGGCAGTGTAGCACGTTGAATATCTAACATCTAATTTTTTTATTTCAAACCTTTTAAAGAACTGAAACGTGTAGAATACGTATATCCTCTTTGGGACGGTCATTTCTATCTGTTTCTACCTTTTGTATAGAATCAATAACATCCATACCTTCAACAACTTCGCCAAATACTGTATATTCTCCATCTAAATGTGGAGTTCCACCAACAGTTGTATAATCTTGTATTTGTTCTGGAGTAAATTTAAAATCAGGCATTGAATCAGCCTTTGCTTCTGATATCTCCATTATCTTTTGTTCCAAATCTGCGACACCATCAAAATCATTGGACATACGCATCTTTTTGAATAGGTCCTTATATTTACTCATTTGAAGATCATAAAGTCTACGTACCTGCTTCATATTACGCTGTTCCTCCATAGAGCTTAGCATCTCTTTAGAATAAACAGTACCTGTAATAATATAAAACTGACAGCCAGAAGAGTTCCTTTCTGGATTAACTTGATCGCCTTGTCGCGCTGCAGCCAACGTACCACGACGATGATAATGTCTTGGAAAATCAATTTCTGCAGGAATAGTATAACCAACATCTCCTGAACCTAACATCTGTCCTGGTTTTGCTTCTCTAGATTCTGGATCTCCAGCTTGAATCATAAAGTTATTGATAACTCGATGAAAAAGTGTCCCTTCGTAGGTTTTATTTTCAATTAGTTTAATGAAATTGTCACGGTGTAGAGGTGTCTCATCATATAGCTTAATTATTACATTTCCTCTAGTCGTTTCTAACCTTATCATAACATCTTTATTTTTTTGAGATTGACAACCACATAACATAGCTAAAAAAAAGAATAGTTGAAGTGGTAGCAATCTGTTTTTTATATTCATTTGAAATGCCTTTAATCGTACAAAGATACAATATTTATGTACCTTTGCCAAAGTACTAATCATATTTATCAGGCTATGGAAATTAATAATATACTAGAGCCACTTATTTTTATTATAATAAGTCTCATTTGTGGAGGATTATTAAAAATAGTTCTTAAAAATAGTGTACTTCCATACACAGTTGGACTGTTTATTTTTGGATTCGGGATTGGTCTTCTCGGCCGATTTCAACTTCTTAGTTGGCTGCCAATCATTGATACTGCTTTTACACGTATCAGTGATATTAATCCAAACTTGATTCTGTATTTATTCCTTCCGGTTTTAATCTTTGAAGGAGCTTACGAACTCGATTTTCATATTTTTAAAAAGACCCTCACAAATGCTCTACTGTTAGCCATTCCAGGCTTAATCTTCTGCGCCTTTGCTACAGCTGCAGTTATTATGGCGATTCACGGCAGTGTCACAGATTACAATACGTGGACATGGAGTATTGCTTTGATGTTTGGTGCATTGATTAGTGCTACTGACCCTGTCGCAGTAGTTGCTTTACTCAACGACCTGAAGATGAGTAAAAGATTTTCCACCTTGGTCGATACAGAATCAATGCTAAATGACGGAACTGGTATTGTCCTTTTCATGATATTCTACTCTGGATTGATCATGACTTCAGGAACAGCTGTTACTGAAAGTACATCTCCTCTTTTAGCTTTTTTGTTTGTCGTTTTTGGCGGTGTAGCTGTAGGACTTCTAATTGCTTACCTAACAATGACATTCATCACAAAAGTAGCAAAAGATGAGATGGTTCAAATTAGTATCGTTATCACTGCATCTTACTTAGTTTTTCTCATAGCTGAAGCTTATCTAGAAGTATCAGGAGTTATAGCTTTGGTCACTTACGGATTGTATATTTCCTATTATGGACACCTTAACTTCAAGCCAAATGTACATCGATTTATGGGCAATTTTTGGGAATTGGCTACACATATTGGTAACACACTGATTTTTATCATTGTAGGAGTAGTTATCGCTATGAATATAGATTTCACTTGGATCAATGTGGGTATTTTATTTGTTTTATTTGTAGCTATTAATATCATTCGAGCACTTATGGTATTTCTTTTTAGACCAATAATGAAACGTACTGGATTTGGTTTAACCAAGAGTGAAGCTGTTATATTATCTTGGGGAGGTCTTCGAGGAGCCCTCGGATTAACTCTTGGTTTAATAGTCTTTTACACATCAACAATTCCTGAAAATATCAGACAACAAATTCTCTTTCAAACTGGTGGAATAGTCGCACTGACTCTTACATTTAATGCAATTACTATCAGTCCTCTGCTTAAAAGAATCGGTTTAGATAAGGTCAGTCCTACTAAACAATTTCTAAAGCATTTTGCTCATAGACTATACGTTAATAGCATCCGTGAATATTATCAGGAGATTCGTGACAAAGGTCTTTTAGATGGAAGTGATTGGGAATTGGTTGAAAAGTCATTGCCTCAAGAAGAATTTGAAACAGAGGACGAAAAAGCTTTAAAAATAGAAAATCTAACAGAAGAATTGCGGATTCGTGTAGTACGCCATGAAAAACTATACCTTTGGGATATATATAATCTTGGAATTATCAATGCTCATTCTTTGGAGAAATTGCAATCTTTAGCCGACGTAATATTTGATCATGATGGAGAAAATCCTCTGAGTGTTCAAGATGAACTATTTGATGAATTACTCCGTAGAGGGACTAAACTATTATGGTTTAAAGCCCCAAATTGGTACCGCCATTTTCTAGACAGATATTTCCCTGCACGCACAGTAGCTCGTTATGATGTCACTCGTGGATTTATATTGATGCAACAAGAATCCATCAAGTTACTCAAAGAATACAATTTATTTACCCCTAGTGAAGCTGATTCTGTATCTCAAATTGAAGGAGAAATCATGAACAATATACAAAAAGCAGATAACTATATGGACCGCCTACGGAGAAGACATCCAGAATCGTTTAAGATGGCCCTTACACACAAAGCCATTCGTATGATTCGGATTAAGGAAAATACAATCAAACTAAAGCTTACACGTCAAGGGATAATGTAAGCTTAGCTCAATTTATTATTTATAAAAGGATTTAATTAGCCATCTCTGAAAAGAATTTCACACGGACTAGTCTAATTTCATCTTCGGTAAAGTCGTCACTTAGTTCATATAGCGCATCTTCTATGCTATCGGTTTCTGACTCAGAAAAATAGTCATAGATATCATACATATGATCTTCGTCCATAATATCTTCGATGTAATAATCTAGATTAAGCTTAGTCCCAGAATAAACGATGGCTTCTATTTCGTCTAGCAGCTCATCAAAATCAATTCCTTTAGAGACAGCAATATCATCCAATGAGACTTTACGATCTATAGAGTGAATTATAGCCACTTTCATCTTTGATTTATTAGCCACAGTACGTACTCTCAAATCTTCAGGTCTATCTATTTCATTTTCTTTGCAATGTGCTTTGATAAGCTCACAGAATTTAGAACCATAGCGTTTAGCTTTACCTGCTCCGACTCCAGGTATATTCTGCATTTCGTCCAAAGTAATTGGATACATCGTAGCCATAGCCTCCAAAGATGGGTCTTGAAATATTACAAAAGGAGGCACATCAAGTTGTTTAGAAAGGTCTCTTCTTAAGTCTTTTAGCATACTAAATAATATGGGGTCAATAGCCGCTGTAGTAGCATTCTCGAGTACTTCTTCCTGAGCTAATTCATCATAATTACGATTTTCAACAACCTTAAATGACTTTGGCGCTTTTAAAAAATCATAAGCTTCTGGCAATAATTTAAGCAATCCATACTGTTCCACATCTTTTGCTAGAAAATCGGAATACATGGCTTGCCTAATCACTGCATTCCATAGGGAAGGTGAAACCTCTTTACCTGCACCAAAAAATTCACTCTTATCATGAAGATGCTCAATTATTTCTGAAGAACTTATTCCTTCTAAAACGTCAACTATGTAATCAACTTTAAAACGTTCTTTGAGCTCAATGATGCATTCAAGAACTAAAACTAATAACTTTTTACATTCTATTTCTTTAGTAGGATGAAGACAATTGTCACAATTGCAACAATTGTCCTGCGTGTATTTCTCACCAAAGTAGTAAAGTAGCGATTTACGCCTGCACACAGAAGATTCTGCAAAGACAGCAGTTTCATGAAGAAGCTGTCTTCCTATTTCTTGTTCTGCAACGGGTTTACCCTGCATAAATTTCTCCAACTTCTGCAAGTCTTTGATTGCATAAAAAGTAAGACAATGCCCTTCTCCACCATCTCGACCAGCACGACCGGTTTCTTGATAATAGCCCTCAAGACTTTTTGGCATATCGTAATGAATAACAAACCGAACATCTGGTTTATCAATGCCCATGCCAAAAGCAATTGTAGCAACAATAACCGTGATACGCTCCATCAAAAAATCATCTTGATTCTTAGTTCTAGTAGCGTTATCCATACCTGCATGATAAGCCACGGCATTGATACCATTAGCCTGAAGAACTTCTGCTAATTGTTCCACCTTCTTACGACTTAAACAATAGATGATTCCCGCTTTACCTTCATTCTGTCTGATATATTTGATGATATCTTTATTTATATTATCAGTCTTCGGTCTTACCTCATAATAAAGATTAGGACGATTGAAAGAAGATTTATAAACTTTAGCGTCAAGCATCCCTAAATTTTTTTGGATGTCATGTTGTACCTTAGGAGTCGCTGTAGCAGTAAGAGCTATAACGGGTGCGTTACCTATCTGATTTATAATCGGACGGATGCGCCTATACTCAGGTCTAAAATCATGTCCCCATTCGGAAATACAATGTGCCTCATCGACAGCATAGAAAGATATTTTTATTGTATGAAGGAAATCAATATATTCATCTTTTGTCAAAGACTCAGGAGCAACGTATAGCAATTTAGTGATTCCAGATTGAATATCATTTTTAACTAAATCTATAGCAGCTTTATTCAGAGATGAATTGATAAAATGAGCTATACCATCCGTATTACTAAAACTACGCATTGCATCTACTTGGTTTTTCATCAAAGCGATTAAAGGAGATATAACTATACCTGTACCATCCATCATAAGAGAAGGCAATTGATAGCACAAAGACTTGCCACCTCCAGTAGGCATCAAAACAAAAGTATCTTTTCCATCCAATAGATTTTGGATTACAGCCTCTTGATTACCTTTAAAGGTATCAAAACCAAAGTACTTTTTTAATTCTCTTTTTAGCTGGCTTTTCATTAGCATCACTTATTAAATTATTCTGTTTCTAACAAAGTTAGAAACAAAGTGATAAAATACAAACAATCCATAGAAAATTATTTTTTTTCTATGGATTGTATATACTCAATAAAAATCAAATACAGATAAATAGTATCTATAAATCTATTTAAGTTTTATTAATTTCCCCTAAACTTCTCTGAATTTTGAAAAATTTGTATTTTCCATTTGTTTTTTTGCATAATTAAGAGTCAGCACGAATTCCTTTTTCTCTTCAGAAGGTAAATCATACATAGCATCAATCATTATAGCTTCAACAATTGTTCTTAAGCCACGAGCTCCAAGTTTAAATTCGATAGCTTGTTCTACAATATATTGATAAACATCAGATTCAATCTTGAATGTTATTCCATCCATCTCCATCAACTTCTTATATTGTTTGATGATAGAATTTTTTGGTT
>Ga0172378_10006682_pt1 | contig 10760 bp, 9 predicted proteins | sample GrowelOW332metaG_FD_119755 | JGI IMG/M metagenome (GOLD analysis project Ga0172378, IMG submission 119755) | Groundwater microbial communities from an aquifer near a municipal landfill in Southern Ontario, Canada - Pumphouse #3_1 metaG | ecosystem: Environmental > Aquatic > Deep subsurface >... | reverse complement strand
CTATGGGATTTTTATTTGATTTTATTTGTGTTTATCAGTATTTTAATCTATTTTTGTATAAGGTGTGCAGTAATTCTTGACATACTTAATATTAAATAAAATTAGAACTCTATATTAAAATGAAAAGCCTTCATCTATATATTAAAATTCTTTATTCTTTTCAGTTAAAATTGAGTTACTTAGCAGTGATATGTCTGTTAGGGTTCACATCACATTGTTATGCGCAAGAAAATAACATGAATGTACAGAAATCAAATCAGAGTAATGACTTAACGAAACAAGATCAAATCAAAAACTTGGCTAATGAACTTTATCTTGACAATTCAAGAGCTGGAACTGCAAATTATGGAGATTTATCTGATTCTGTAATTGTTTCGATAGAGCTTCCTCCTCTAAGTGTCTTATTCGAAAATATGGGGAAAAATCCTACATACAAACAGGCTTATATAAAGTACCAACAGGATTTAATTGCGGTAGGACAAGAGAAACGAGACCCATTAGATTGGATTTCTCCATATGCTAACTACAACTATGGTATGAATTCTGGCTTAACTACGAATTCAGCATCGACTGCCGTTTCTCTTGTAACCAATACAAATAATGAAGTCAAAACTTACTATAACGTAGGAATAGGATTTTCTACTACATTTGGTGAATTGTTTAACTATTTCTCTAATGTGAAAAGTGCTCAGTTACAAGCTTCGTATTCTAAAGCTCAAATGGAACAAGCAGAATTGGAAATAAAACAAAAAATAATCCAACTTTATCTTACAATACAAGCTCAAGAAGAAGAACTTAAAGTAGACATGGAATTGGTCAACATATATGCATCGGCTTTCAAAATTGCTGAGGGCGAATTTGCTAATGGGGAGCAAGAAGCAAGGAGTTTAGCAGAAATTAAAATGGAACATTCACGGGCTATCAGTACATATCAAGGTGTGAAAGTGAATTTCATTAGTAATTTAATGTTTCTTGAACTTATTACTCATACTAAAATTCGATAATAAATAGACTATGGAAGTACTATCATATCTCTTTAAAATACTTTGGAAAATCAAGTGGTGGCTAATTCTTCTACCTCTATTTGTAGGCATAATGGTTATAACCAATGCTAAAGGGAAAAATGGAGGGTATACTGTACATACTACTTTATTTACAGGAATAGAAGGTGGATTCACTTTAGAAGAAGGAATAAATAAAAGAATTCAGCAAAATAATACGATTGATTTACTGGGTGCAAAAAGCACTTTTCGGAGAGTCAGCTATCACTTGTTTTCTCGAGTGATGGTTTTCGGAGATCCGAATGAAGACAATGATATTTGCAATGCTGCTTCTTATAATGAAATTTATCGCAGAATGTCTGCTCACAAAACTCTAGTTGAATTAGTCAAAAAGTATAGGGCTAAAAAAGATGAAAACGGATTGTATCAAGCTATATTAGCATACGAAAAACCAGACAAGAAAAATTTTGTCTATGGTTTATTTAATTATTTTCATCCTCAATATAGTTATGACGCTCTTCAAAATATAGATATACAGCATTTAGAAGGTAGCGATATTGTAGAAATTGCTTACACCAATGACGATCCTGGAATAGCTTATAATACACTTAATATTTTAATCGAGGAGTTTAACCACGAATACCGAGATATGAGGTATGGTGAAACAACTAAAGTTATTTCTTTTTACAAAGATTTATTAGAACAAACGGGCAAAGAGTTAAGAGAGTCAGAAGACCAAATGACTAATTATCGAGAAGACAATAGGATTATTAATTATGATGAAGAGAGTAAAGCACTAACTGGTATAGATGCAAGCTATAAACAAAAATATCTACTAGCTAATATTGATTACGAAACAGCTGAAGATTTAGTTAGCGAAATTGAGAATAAATTAGGTGATTATATTAATCGATATAAAAAGAATCAACAATTTATTGAGTTGCTAAATGAATCAAATCAATTGTCATCCAAAATAGGGAGTCTAGAAGCTTTAAAAAGTACTGAAAAGTTAGAAAATGATTTTTTGAATAAGGACACGGCTAAAATTGTAACTGAATCTAACCTGATTAATTCTTATAAGGAAAAATTAGCTAAAGTTGATGCTGAAATGCATAATACCATTGGTAACATCAACTCTAAATATACAACCAAAGAAGGCTTTTCTAAAGAAACATTGACAGAGACTTGGCTAACTAACTTGTTGAAATTGAGGGAGGCTAGAATAACTAAAGCAGCTATAGAGAATTCGATGGATGGTGTTGACAAACTATATAAACATTTTGCACCTATTGGTTCTGGATTGAATCGCATAGAAAGGAAAGTGTCTATAAAGGAAGCCTCTTACAGAAAAGCAATAGAAGGATACAATAGCGCACTTAATAGGAAAAAGGGTCTAGAAATGACTGCTGCGACTATTAAAGTATTAAGTCCACCTAGTTTCCCTCTGAATACAATAAATATAGATCGCAAGAAATTGGGAATAATGGCATTTGCAATGACATTCTTCGCTCTATTCGGTATCTTTATCATTATCGAACTTCTTGATCATACATTAAGAGATAAAATTAGAACTGAGCGTTTGTCAAAAACTAGTGTACTGTTTTCATTTCCTAATTTTGCAAATAAAAAAGATAGAGCCTACAATAACGAATGTCAAAAGATAGCTACTCAACATTTGAGTACCCAAATTCTCCAGCTTCTTAAAAAACGGTCGACTACTGGTTCATATATAGTTGGAATCTCGAGCATTGAGGAAAAAGAAGGAAAAACGTATATTAGTGAATTACTGCTTAATTATTGGGAAGAAATTGGCTTAAAGGTCAAACACGTAAATTGGAATGTTGATTATAATATAAACTCTAAAAAATATATGCTAGCGGATAATCTATCCGATTTAGTTGATATTAATTCTGATATTGTTCTTTTTGAATTTCCAGCAGCTGGGAAATATCCTATTCCTTCTGCTATTTTAAAAGAGTGTACTCTAAATCTTATAGTAACGAGAGCAACACGGAGTTGGAAAAACAAAGACTCTATTATATTAGAGCAGCTAAGAGTTGCTGACAAGGTAATCTCTACGCAAATCATACTAAATCAGGTTGACAAATCTGAAACGGAATTTTTTACAGGAATATTGCCTCCATATACTAGATTTAATAGATTAAAATATAAATTATCCAACTTCGGATTAACGGAGACAGAAGCTGTATCTTCTAAACAAACTAAAGAAAATATTGCTGATGAAAATTCAAATGCCTAAAAAAACGAGTTATTTATGTTGAAGAATCTGATGAACCTATTCAACAAATACTACATAAGCTTGATGTTTAGTAGTGTAGCTGCACTTTTGTACATTGCTGTAGTAGTTTTAGGTATCAAAATGGCTCTTATACTTTCATTAATCCCTTTCATTTTGGCTATAGTTATCATATTACTAAATTACCCTCAAGTAGCTTTGATTAGTGCTTTTATTTTGAATTACTTTATCATGGGCCTGACTAGATATATAGATTTCAAAGCTGGTGCCGTGAACTTAATTGTTGTTGGAACTTGCTTAGTCCTTATTTTATTGAAAAGTTTAGTCAGAAAAACAAATACATCTAGTTTAAATAATTTTTTAGTCCTGTTTCTTTCAATTGGTGTTTTTATACATATCATTTATCTATTTAGACCTATTCAGCCTCTACTTCCATGGTTTTTACATTCAGGAATTAATGTTATTTACCCATTAATTACAGTAATATCTATCCAAATATTTTTCAAAACAGAAAATGGGATGAAGTATTTTATGATAATATGGGGCATATTGACTTTTTTTGGTGCAGTAAAAGGATGGTATCAGTATTCACGTGGTTTTGACTCCTATGAATGGCGTTGGCTCTTGAATGGAGGAAGTGTAACTCATTTTATTAATTCTGGTGTCCGCTATTTTTCTTTCTTCACAGATGCTGCTGCATACGGTACTTCTATGGCGTTAAGCATGGTCTGTTTTGCTTTCTGTACACTGTATGAAAAACATTGGTTGCTAAAAATATTCTACATTGGGGTGACCTTCTGCGGATTGTATGGTTTACTTATTAGTGGTACGCGAAGTGCATTTGCAGTCCCTGCGGTGGCAATATTAGTTTTTGTCTTTCTAATGAGAAAATGGACTTTAATAATCATTTCTTTGACCTTGATGATTAGTGCATTTACATTTTTACGATATACTGATATTGGAGATTCAAATCGTTTTATTAGTAGAACGCGAACAGCTACTAGATGGGAAACGGATCCTTCATTTCAGGTACGAATGCAGAATCAAGAAACCCTTAGAAAAGTAATGTCAGATTATCCTTTTGGAATAGGACTTGGTCTAAGTAACCATCGCGGAGCTAGATGGAATCAGATACCAACTCCTGCAAAATATGCTACTGATTCTTGGTTAGTAGCCATCTGGGTAGAAATGGGAGAACCTGGATTAGTTTTCTTTTTATTGATGTGTGGGTCTATAATACTATCTGGTAGTTACATCTTGCTACACTATATAAGAGATCCAGAATTAATTGGATATCTATCTGCTTTTATAGCCACCTATACTGGAGGAATTGCTGGTGCATATTCAAATGAAGTTCTTGGATTTCCAAATACTTTCCTCATTTACGGATGTATTGCTTTTGTCTTTATTGGAAAAGAGTTGAATTGTGAAATTACTGAACGAAAAAAGAGAGGAAAGAAATGGAAACTATTTAATATTATATAGCAAAAAATAAATGAATTAACGCTTAAGCAGATACAAATGAATAACATCAACAGAACTGATAATAACATCATAGATATCTCATTTATTACCATCAACTACAATGGTTTGGAAGATACTTGTGACCTTATAGAATCTCTTACCAATAATACTAAGCTGATCAGTTATGAAATTATTGTCATTGATAATGCATCTAAAAAAGATGAAGCACAAGTCATTGCCAAAAAATATTCAAATGTTATAGTGGTAGCTAGTGAAATTAATCGTGGATTTTCAGCAGGAAATAATTTGGGGATTAAAATATCTAGGGGCAAATATATCTGCATTATTAACAATGATACTTATATAAAAACAGATCATTGGAATCTATTAATTAAGCGATTTGAGTCTTCTGAAAAAATTGGTGCTATATCACCTAAACTCTGTTTTGCCGAAGATGAACGGACGATTCAATTTGCTGGTTCCACTCCCCTTTCTCCTATCACTCTTAGAAATTCAACTATTGGATATGGGAAAATTAATGATGGCAGATTTGACGAAGCAGCCCCAACTTCGTTTCTCCATGGCGCGGCTATGCTAGTAAAAAGAGAAGTTATAGAAAAAGTAGGACTTATGCCTGACATCTATTTTTTATACTATGAGGAAATTGATTGGTGCACTAAAATATTAAATGCAGGATATGAATTGTGGTATGAGCCTGCTTGTACTGTGTACCATAAAGAAAGCAAAAGTACTGGATTAAATAGTCCTTTGAAATCATTTTATCTTACTAGAAATCGAGCACTTTATGCTTACAGAAATAAGACAGGATTCAATAGAGTACTATCTGTAGCCTACCTCCTCACAATTCCTATTATTAAATCAATCATTGTCAACTGCATTAAAAGACCACAAAATGCTTTAGCATCAATCAAAGCTGTATGGGCTTTTATCATACTCAAAAATAAACGGATATAAATATTTATCTACTCTATGAAAAAAATAAAAGAATAATAGAATGTGGAGTATATTCAATTATATAGATTTCTTGCTCTTTTTGTATTTCTTTATATGTGCTATTGCAATTGCTATACATGTTATTTCATCGCGAAATTCACACAATACAAATCTGAGTACAGATAAAGTAAAAGAGTATAGATATGCCATTGTCATAAATGCGTTATATTTTGATTTTCAACAGGATAATTGCCTAGATAAACTATCAAAACAAGACTATAATCGTAGTAGATTTGATCTATTTGTCTTGAAAGATAGTCATGTGACTTTTTCAATAGAAGCTATCATTGAGAAAATGAATAACTCATCAAAAGACTACGATAACGTGATATTTCTGGACATAGAAGACAGTATTCCTCTTGATTTGATCACTAAAATGAACGTAGCATACAATATGAGTGCTATGCCTATCCAAGCACACAAGATCGATACTTCGAACACAAAAAAAGAGACATTACATATAGCTATTAAAGATGAAGTCTATCGTCAAATTTACTATAATGGACGTTCTTCACTTGGCTTAGCTTCAAGAATAGAAACTAACGGTATTCTTTTAAATTTAAAGTGGCTAAAGAACAATAGGAATTTATTCCAAGATCAATCACAGACTGACCTTTATTTAGCAGCACGTGGACAATACATTGTATTTCTCGATAAATTGTACATTGACAGTAAGACAAACAATATGTCTGAAAGGAGGAATAAAAGTGAACAATTAGAAGATAATGACAAAAAATATATGAGTCAAAAAATCAGATTTAATTATTTTAAAGCGATTAAATCTAATCAAATAGACCTCACAATAGATATAGCAATTCCTTTACTAATGTCATCATTAATGCCCTCTCTAAGGATTCTGTGGATAAGTATAACATCGATAGCTATCATTACTATGTATATTGAGTTCTATTTATGTTTAAAATGGTTTATATTAATACTCATATTGACCTTTTTCATAATGATTACAATATCAGATAAATTGGTCACAAAACATTTTGATAAAGCAATACTAAAGCTGCTGTTTAATAGTCACAAAAAATAAATAGTTAACTATGGATATAAAAAAATACATTATTGAGAGACCTAGATTAAAAAAGACTATCTACAACCTGTTAGTTAACCCTATCAAAGCTCGTCCTAGATGGTATATTAAAATAATAAACTATTTCTGTTTTTTTAGAGAAAGAAAAGGGTATGTATATCCTTCATCAAGACTTGACTTAGTACCATTTAATAAATTTAAATTAGGAAAGGGCTCTGTAATAGAAAGTTGGTGTGTATTGAACAATCAGAATGGTAATATCATTATTGGTGCTAGTAGTCGAGTGGGTTTAAGAAATACAATCATGGGGCCTTGCATTATAGGAGATGATTGCCAGTTAGCACAAAATATAGTGATAGTTGGATTTGAACATGTAATCGATGATCCTGATAGAATGTCTACAGAGCAGGGAGAAGAAAAAAAAATAGTAACCATTGACAACAGCACTATAATTGGTGCAAACTCTGTTCTTCTTAACGGTACACATATCGGAAAACATTGCCTTATAGGTGCTGGATCTATTGTAACGAAAGATATTCCTGATTACTCTATTGCTGTAGGAAACCCAGCTAAGATAATAAAACGGTACAACTTTAAGACCAAACGGTGGGAGTCAGAACAAAAGAATTAAAAAGAGTCCTAGCAAATCGTATGATTTACTAGGACTCTTAAGCATTTCTACAATAGAAATAAAAGAATTCAGCTGGCGATATGATGGAACTCCGTATTTCAGGATTTGAGTGCCATCTTACTTTGTAATCCGCCCATCCGGAGATCACGGCCCGCCATTGTAAGAGTAAGCTTAACTCGGTTCATTAATTCATTGTCGAGTTCCCCAATCTAATCCAGCTGAACTTTATGCTGTTACAAATTTATAGAAAGTAATCAATACTTCCAAATAAACCTTGTTTTTTAACTTCCAGCCTTAAACTACTTAACTTTACGTACAATAGCTTGAAAAGCTTCAGGATGATTCATAGCTAGGTCAGCAAGAACCTTGCGGTTGATTTCAATACCTGCTTTGTGAAGCGCACCCATAAGACGAGAATAAGACATCCCCTCTAGACGTGCAGCTGCATTGATACGTTGAATCCAAAGAGCACGGAAAGTACGCTTTTTATTCTTACGATCACGATAAGCATAAGTTAGACCTTTTTCCCAAGTGTTTTTAGCTACTGTCCATACATTTTTACGTGCACCGAAATAACCCCTGGTCAGCTTCAAAATTTTCTTTCTGCGAGCTTTAGAAGCTACATGATTTACCGATCTTGGCATAGTTTTGTTTGTTTTTGATTGGCAGCGCCTTTGTAAAATGAAGATTCATCACTTTACGCAAGTCTCAATAAATGAATTTGCTGCACACTCGATTAATAATTGTTTTTGATCTTAAGCTCGAACTATCTCAAGCAAAGAAGTTGCTTAATTTGCTTCACGTCTACCTTTGCGATAATACCAGTTGAAGCTAATACACGCTTACGCTTCTTTGATTTTTTAGTCAAAATATGACTATGAAAAGCATGCTTTCTCTTGATCTTACCCGTTCCGGTGAGCGAAAATCGCTTCTTTGAACCAGAATTCGTTTTCATCTTTGGCATTTTTGTTATATTAAAATGTTACACTTATATAGAGATGGCAACGCACTAGCCAACGGCGTTACACACAACTATCTATTAATCCTCAGAATTATTTTCTTCAGAATTATTTTCTCCATCTTCATTTTGCAAAGCATCGTCTTTAGCTGCTTGTCTTTCGGCTTTTCTCTGTTCGCGAGTAAGCTGAGAATCATTAGCTGAAGTACTTATCTTTCTTTTTACTTCTACTTTTTTCTTCTTTGGTGATAAGAAAATAGACATTCTCTTACCTTCTAGAACAGGTAATTTATCTACTTTCGCAATCCCTTCAAGATCATTAGCAAAACGCAATAACAGCAATTCACCCTGTTCCTTAAAAAGAATAGATCTACCTTTAAAGAATACATAAGCTTTCACTTTGTCGCCTTCATTAAGGAATCCCTCAGCATGTCTTAATTTAAAATCATAATCATGCTCATCTGTTTGAGGTCCAAATCGAATTTCTTTAAGAACAACTTTAACTTGATTTTGTTTTTGTTCCTTCTGTCGTTTCTTTTGTTGATATAAAAATTTTGAATAGTCAATAATCTTTACAACAGGAGGAGTAGCCTTAGGAGAGATCTCAACTAAATCAAGACCCTGATCTTGAGCTAAGCGTAAAGCTTGCCTTGTATCCATTACTTGAGGTTCCGCATTGTCGAAAACGACACGTACTTCTTGTACGCGAATACGCTCATTTGTTTTATATTGGTCCTTCAATTGATCTCTCTGACCATATGGACGTCTACCTCTTGATTTTCTAAAGTCTGCCAAATTGCTATTTGATTAATTATACATCAATATTAAAAAACACCGACTAGCATGTTACAGTAAAGATACTGCATCATACTAAGTCGGTTGCAAATTTACCATTTATTTATCATATTGCGAACTTCTTCTGAAAGTTTTTTTCCAAAATCCGCAATTTTTAATGTTCCTTGATCTCCATCACCTTGTTTTCGAACAGAAACTTCACCATTTTCAGCTTCTTTCTCACCAACGATAAGCATATAAGGAATATGTTGCAATTCATTATCACGAATCTTTCGACCAATTTTTTCATTACGGTCATCAACGATAGCACGCAAATCATATTTATCTTCCAACTCTTTTGCTACGCATTGTGCATATTCATTAAACTTATCAGAGATAGGTAAAACAACAACTTGATCAGGAGTTAACCATAAGGGAAATTTACCCATTGTATGTTCAATAAGTACAGCAATAAATCTTTCCATAGAACCAAATGGTGCACGGTGAATCATCACTGGTCTGTGCTTCTCATTATCAGCACCAACATATTCAAGGCCAAAACGTTCAGGTAAATTATAATCAACCTGAATAGTTCCAAGTTGCCAACGTCTACCTAAAGCATCCTTAACCATAAAATCTAACTTAGGACCATAGAATGCAGCTTCACCATATTCGATTTTAGCATTAAGACCTTTCGATTTACAAGCATCTATAATAGCACTTTCTGCCTTTTCCCAATTTTCATCACTTCCGATATACTTTGTATTATCTTTAGGATCTCTCAAAGAAATTTGAGCTTCAAAATTAGCAAAGTCTAAAGCCTTAAAGATAATCATAATGATATCCATCACTGAAAGGAATTCTTCTTTTACTTGATCAGGTGTACAAAAGATATGAGCATCATCTTGAGTAAAAGATCTCACACGAGTTAGCCCGTGTAATTCACCACTTTGTTCATAACGATACACTGTTCCAAATTCTGCTAAACGAACAGGTAAATCTTTATAAGAACGAGGTTTAAATTTATATATTTCACAATGATGAGGGCAGTTCATTGGCTTCAACAAATACTCTTCCCCTTCTACGGGAGTATGGATTGGTTGAAAAGAATCCTTACCATATTTAGCATAATGACCAGAAGTCACATACAATTGTTTAGCACCAATATGAGGAGTCATTACTTGGTCATATCCGAAACGTTTTTGAATACCTTTTAAGAAATCCTCCAAACGTAATCTTAGAGCAGTTCCTTTTGGCAACCAAAGAGGTAAACCCTTCCCTACCATATCAGAAAAGGTAAACAATTCCATCTCTTTACCAATCTTACGATGATCTCGTTTCTTAGCCTCCTCCATAAACACAAGATATTCATCAAGCATTTTCTTCTTAGGAAAAGTAATACCATAAATACGAGTAAGCATTTTACGATCTTCGTGACCTCTCCAATAAGCACCAGCAATACTAGTTAATTTAAGGGCCTTAATAGGAGCTGTAGAAATCAAATGAGGTCCACGGCATAGGTCAGTAAAATTACCTTGCGTATAAGTAGTAATCGTTCCATCTTCTAAATCTGAGATCAACTCACATTTATAGGTTTCACCTCGTTCGGAGAACATCTT
>Ga0172378_10006681_pt1 | contig 10763 bp, 10 predicted proteins | sample GrowelOW332metaG_FD_119755 | JGI IMG/M metagenome (GOLD analysis project Ga0172378, IMG submission 119755) | Groundwater microbial communities from an aquifer near a municipal landfill in Southern Ontario, Canada - Pumphouse #3_1 metaG | ecosystem: Environmental > Aquatic > Deep subsurface >... | reverse complement strand
GCAATGGATAAAAAACGATGAATGCAGTTTAAAGGTGCAATTTTTAGGTTTTTTTGTTTTATGCCGTAAGCATCAATTTAAAAAGCAATTTTGAGCATCAGACTCACGACAGTCTCAACATGCGAGGACAAGCTCAATTATCCAAATCGCATGTTAAATAAACATGTAAAGGGAAGAAACAAACGTATTAAAAATTAAAATCGTCTTGCTTTGATGATTCAAATAAACCATTTTCACCAAGCAGTTTTGGGTTGTCAGAATTTGGTCTTTTCTTTTCTTCTACTTGTTCGACATACATAAATGTTGGCATTTGAAACGCTGTTCCAGAGACTATACATTCCCCTGGCGCTAGAATTGTAATAAAATTCAGTGAGTTTTCATCCATATATGCCACTGCTTTTCTAATCATCTGAATATCTGAAGGGTTTACCAATTTGTGGATAAAATAATTGTGAAGTTGTGAAATTATCGTTTGTGAAATATCGCTTGGCCTTTGGCTGGCCAACATTAAGTAAAGGCCAAACTTTCGCCCTTCTTTAATTACTTTTTCAAATGTTTGAAGCACACTGTCATGAGCTAAAATATCATTTTTTGCATCATATAGAATGGAATGAGCTTCATCAGCAACGATATTAATTATTTGTTTAACACCTTTTTCTTCTTTGCTTTCTTGAAGACGATTAAAAATGTTTTCTGAAATTATGGAGGGAACGATTTCCTTCATATCTTTGTTTACATTGCCCAACTGGATTATGCAAACATTCTTTCCGTGAAAAATATCTTTAAAATTTTCATGAAAATCAAAAATTTTATGAAAATCGTTTATTAATTTTCTCGCTCTAGAAATTAACGGCATCATAAAATCTAAATTAACACCATTTTCATTTTCCTGAGCAACGGAAAAATATAGTTCAAAAAGAAAACGTTCAAGTGGATCACCTGGTATTGTTACGGTAATTTCATCTAATTTTGAAGCAAACAACGGATTTTCTGGATAGATGTTAATTGATCCATCTTTGTAATAAATTTTCATTTGGACTGAATGATAATGGAAATTATCCAAATTTTGGAAATAAGATGCCAGGTAATGTCTCATTGAAAAGAAAAGCGCCTTCCTAGAGTTCTTGATAATGCTTTTAATGTAATTTAAATAGAACCCTTCATCTTTTCTTTCGTCGTCCTTTTTCATTGATTCGCGAAAAGCATTTTTCACCACAGGGGCTTGTGTTTTTTGGGATGCGTTCATGAGTACAACAAAACTATCTTCAGTTAAAGAGTCAAGGTTCAAAGGAATCCTTTTTTTCGACTCTTTTCTAGTATTTAATTTATACAGTTCCTTGTTTTTTGCATCGCAAATTGAGTCTCCACTATATTCGTTGTTTAAATCGAAAATAATGAATTTACCACTTTTGGTGGAATGATCAGCGACAATTTCAAAATATGATGACAGAATTTTCGCCAGTGTATTAGATTTACCACTGCCAGTATTACCAAATATGCCAATATGAGATGGGATTAATCCATTAACATTTACATTTACTTTTTTATTTTCGTCAAAGAGATTTCTTCCCAAGCACATTGTTGTTTTAGATGAAGAACAATAAATCTTGTTAAATTCTTGATCTTCTAATAATTCAATATTTGCAGACACAATAGGAAGTATTCTTAATCCTTGAATAAAGCGACCGTTTGATAAATATCCCTTTACATCTAATTGCAAATAATGTCCACTAACGGCCCCTCCCACTTCTTCACTGAATTCACCGACGACTTGGCAAATAACAATGTCTAGCCCAATTCTAGTCTTGACAAATCCATTGATTTTAGGGGCGGACTCTCTAATTCCGTTGTGTACTAAATATGGTGGCAATAAAGTAAAGAGTTTGGCTTTTACAGAAAGACCTTTTACTTCAATTATTCTTCCAATGATTTGTCCCATAATTGATCAATCATCTTTCCACACACTAATGTAGTATCTATATTATCTTCGTTATCAATCACAATCACTTTGCCTTCAAGTTTACTTGGAATTACATCACTACTTGAATACTTAAACCAATAGATTGTGAGGCCACAAGTTATGCAATCGCGAAGAATGCGATTTATGTGTTCATCGTTGCCAGAATATCCAATAAGAAACAAAACAGAATTAAATCGTGATAATTTTGCTTTCATTTGAAACAAAACTTCAAATTTATTTGCCATCAAAGCCTGATTATATTTATCTTCACCCGGAAGAATAGGGTTGTTTATATCGCCATGAATTTTAGAAACAAGATATGTCGGAATAAAAGTTTGAATTTCAGAATTATATCCAATTAAGTTAAAAAATTTATTGTGGTTTTCTAAATTCGAAGAGGAAATTACGTTAACCAAATATCCAGTTTTTTGAAGAACTGTTTCAACTATCATGTCATAATTTAAAGTATAGATATTGATTTGCTTTGTGGTTTTTGTTCTATTTTCTGAATCACCAACCAGTTTGTTCACAGACATAAATAGTAAATCTATGTTTTTGAGGGAACTATTTGAATAATCAATATTTTTACTGAAGTCCTGAAACTCGTTTTTAAAACAATCTATTGCTTTTTTCTTATCTGCTTCTTCAAGCACCTCGATAGATTTTTCAAAACTTTCCACATCCGTTCCTAATAATGCTGAGATAAATTTGTTTGTTTTTACAAACCCATTTAGTTGAGGAAAGCCACTCCCATTAACACCTGCGCCAAATAAAAAGTTAATGTGACAGGAGGAAAGAAGCTTTGAATCTAATTGATATGCCATAATGCCTCCTTTGATTGTTGTGCAATATTTCTACAATCTTCTGCAACTACTTGTTTTATATATGGAGTACACAAAAGCACTTCATCTTTTGAATTCTTTTCAAGATTGAAAAACGAATTACACGTAGGAGTTTTTACTATATTTAACACTTTGTTCTCCTTTTATCGCATTTGCGAAAACTTCTCTTTTCCTTGAATCTCAAAAGCAAAATCTTGAATCGTTTTGATGACAATAGAAATATGGTGTTCTAAGCATGCCAAATTCATGAAAATGCTTGTTTGTTCATGAACGATTGGCGCAACAAAAACAGAAAAAGAGTCTTTATTCTTCACCAATTCATTTTTAAGATGAACGATGACAGAAGGCGTCTCACGAATATTTTGTTGTGTCGAAGTAAGCATTGTTACTTCAACCAAAATAGATGTCCCATTTTCTTTGCAATATATGTCAGGAACATTTCCTCCAGCTGTAGAGGTTGGAATTCCTTCGTCATCAATTGGATAATTCGGGGCAACTAGTAAATCCTTAAATGTTTTCTTTAATAACAATGCAGTTAAAAATTCCAAGCGGGTTGGTGCATCAATATATCTAAACAATTCATTTGTAGATTTGCCGTTCTTTTGTGAGAGAAGAAGCAATTCTTTTCTTAATATCTCAATGTCAAACTGACTAACCAATTTATTAAACAAGGAAAGATATTCGCTTTCAGGAAGCGTTTCAACTTGCCTTGCATCAACAAGATTCTCGTCTACCGTTGATGCGTATTCAAAATACTCATGTTCATTAGAAAAAGTAAAACATGACGAATAGGTTCTCACAATATAATCAATCTTCTTGGAATATTGAGTATTAATGTCTAGATAACGCCCCATTCCTCTTAACGAAAAGACTCCAGTCAAACGCATTTTCCTAATAAACTCGTCTGGCATTTCGTGCAAAAGATTTGATATTTTGAATCTCTTTTCATCTTCTGTAGAAAGATCTAATATATCTTTGCAATTATCGTATATCACTTCTTCGCTTGGCTTTAAGCCGTATCGCTCTCGGTTAGTAAGTATGTAGTTTGCCAAAGCATTAAAATCGTCGTCCTTCCACGACAAAAAGTATGGAACTTCAAAAATATATATACCGGCTTCATTATCGTGTTTTAGTTCCTTTAACCTTAAAATAGTCCTAAGCAAAAGAATGAATGGTTTGTTGACATTACTAACTCTTCGATAGGGATTGTTTCGTTGATATTTAACAAAGGCATTTAAAAAAGCTTGGGACTCAAATTCAGATCCACCCTCTTCATTTGCTTTTAACAATAGCTTCCCAGTTGGTGAAATAACAATGGTCTTATTCATTTCATAATACAAAAAACCAAGTTCCTTTAGAAACTTAAACCATGTATCAAATCTCGAAGGCCAACCTCTATCAAAGCCAGCTTCTTTATGATTTTGTTCAGAATGCGTGAGAATGTCAGTTATCTGCCGGTCACTATATCTCGCCCCTTCATTTAAATAGATGCCGTTGAGCTTAGGATTATGCTTCTGATAAGTAGTGACATATAGTTTGTTGCTAATTAATGCGCCACAAATTTTCAAAATTACTTCATTTGTTAGAAGTTGCCCATCGAACCTTGAAAAAACCCCAAGAAATTCTTTCATTCTTGAAGGATTTCTCAATGTAGTAGTAAACAACAAAGGCTTATACTCGTTTTTTCTTTTCACACCGCAACCCCCTTATTAGTAATTGGTTATCAATACTTCAGTAGTGTCTTCTTTAATTGTATTATCGTAATAACTTATATAATTGCTTTTCACTGGCTTAACTTTATATTTTTTAGACCATTCAATTAACATTTCATTACTTCGTCCTTTATGATTGAAGACATTAGACAAAGCAAAGTTAATTCCTTTTGAATTAAGTTCATCTAGAAGATTTAAAAGAGCGGATTCGCATTTTTCGTCCCAACCTTTGTTGTATTCACATTTGCTAATTAAATATGGTGGGTCTAAGTAAACAAAATCTCCACTTTTGAAAGTAATGCCTTTTATAAAATCAACGAAATCTAAACAAGAAAAATCAATTTCGTTTGATTCAATAAAATCAAAATAGGCTTCAAGAGCCGTGCGAACATTTTTATTATAATCTACATTGCCAACAGGAAGATTAAAATCGCCAGACGAGTTAAAACGAAGCATATGGTTAAAACCATAAATGAGTAAGATATACAAAAGAAGCAAATCGTTTTTGTTTTTATTAAAATCATCTTTAACTGCTTTATAGGCTTTTTTATTGAACACAGCATAATAAGTTTTCTTATGTTTGGATTTTAATTCGTCGCTAACCATTATTCCTAAATAAGATGCAGATAATCCATAATGTTTTATTTGCCGTTCCAATTTCTTATAAAATGAATCTCGGTTATTTGCATATGATTTCAAAAACTTATGAAGTTTAATCATGTGCTTGTTTTTATCATTTGCCAAATACCTCTGCGCATGGAAATTAAGAAAAACACTTCCTCCACCACAAAATGGCTCAATAAGCCTATTAACGTCGTGTGGAAAATATCCCGATAATTGTTTCATCAGCTTGTATTTATCGCCGACATAGAAAAACGGAGATCTATTCATCATGCTCACCAACCTTTGTTAGAAAAAGAAGTTCTTTGTGATTTTTTAAATCAGTCTTACCTGCATTAAATGCTTTGTGATTTATATCAAAAATCGTTGTGTGCCCTTTTAAATCCAATATTTTTTTCATATCTTCTAATTCCATTTTATTCTTTGATGAACTACTTTTGGAATCATATGTGTTGTTATATGAAACAACTATGTATTTGCAATGAAGATCAGCTACCAATTCTCTAAAAGCATCAATAGCCTTCACCGTACAATAATCGCTCATATTTTCTGGGGCTGGTTTTAAAGCGGTCCCATATAACTTGGGTTTCTTCCATTCAGCTATGTTTTCGATCACATGATAAAAGCGACTGTATTGACGAGAAGAATATGGGGGATCGATATAAACAACGTCGGGTTGAATCTCTCTAACTAATTGATTTGAATCTTTACATGAAATGAAAATTCTTTTATCTTGTTGATTCGTTATAACGGGATTGATTAGTTCGAAGGTAAATGAATCTTTTATAATTGGTTTTTTTATGTATGCATCGTAATGGCCAACGGTGTTTGCGCACCTATCAAATGAATAGATAAGTGAAGAAAGAAGTATGCAAAATTCACGAAAATTAATGCTATCAGTCTTTTTTTCACTCTCCAACAATTCTCGTATCTCTCCAATCACCAGTGAATCATTCTTAGAAAAGAACTTTCCTCCAAAATTTTTAGAAACATAATTGGATTTAACGTTACGTGGATCAATAGTCTCAATTTGCCTTTTTAAAACAAAAAGTTTTTCTTCTGAATATGCATCGGATGAGAAAAAGGCGTAATAAATAATGAAATTGGAATACAAAAAATCGTTAATATAAAAAATACTGAAGTCATTAATAAGAGCGTTCGTGACAACGCCGGTTCCGGCAAATAAATCACAAAAAGAATTTACGTTATCACATTTTTTTGTGATAATGCCTCTAATCCATTTTACTAGTTTTTGCTTACTTCCAGTGTACCTTCTGTTTTGAATATCAAATCCCATAATTTCACCTTTTTTATATTATATCGCAAGTATGTGAATTTGTCCATCGAATTTGTCCATCGAATTCTATTTTTCAAAGTAAATTGCTACAATGCGCGTACACGTAGAGGCTATTGCGGAACCATGTGTCTTGTTTATTTCTCGTTCTTTTCTAAATAATTAAGCAAGAAATTAATTAAGCTCTCTTCATCCACGCATTCAAGCATATTAACATGAGCAAATGCAGAATATCGAAGTCTTGCTTTTTCAAAAAACTTCATAGTTATTTGAAGGTTTGGATTTCTTTCTTTCCAAATCTTGATAGCTTTTATAAATGAGCGTGATGTTTTTTCACCATCCATGTTTGGGAAATATACAATTCTTCTTAAGGCAGGATTATCAAAAACAAATTTAGTTAATTCATATTTGTCTTCAGAAGACTCGTCAATTGTCATTTCCACTACTTTATAAAGTCTGGTTAGCAAGTTTCTCGCTAAAGCTTGTCTTAAACCTTTTCTATGATCAAAGAAGAAAGTTGCCGATACTCTAGTTTCAGCAGCTAAATCTGATGCCCAGAAAAAGTATTCATATCCAAACGTCAATAAGAAGCCGGCTGCAAACTTTTCGTTATAAATAACAGCATTGCCTATCTTGTTTGTCTTAAACAATTCATACAAATTGACTGCGTTATGAAACTCACCTTCATTAGGATTGAGTGAGTTGGTTTCAAATTCAAAATCGAATGAGTATGGGGAACTTGTTGTTGGATCTTTCTTGCAGAAATCCTTAATCCAAGATGTGTTGTCTTTGCTGCTTTTAAGCACTTCATAAAAGTCTGACATGTTCTGGTGGATAAAATCTAATCCCTTATCGGTAAATACTCTTAAATTAGTCATTTTTAGCACCGCCTTCCCTAGTCTTTACTATGTAATCCATTTCTTTAAACGCAGCATTCAGCTTTTTGGTCCCTACTTTGAGCAACATCTGAGCTGCTACCAGCGGATTAATATCACTTGTGCAAGGATCTCTGTGCAACTCTTTTTCGTACTTGTTTGAAATCACTTTGTACCATTCTTTATTTTTGTAATAAGCATTAAAAGTATTATCCCCATTCTCGTCTTCTTTCATTTGTTGAAGGATTGATGTGAATTCAGGAATCAAGAAATCAACTATTACAGACTCCTCGTTCTTTTTACTAACTTTGTTGTAATGCTTGTACATTCTGCTGGATAATCGAAAAACAATCCTGTCGCCACTTAAATCAACATCAAAGTATTCTTTATCATTCATTGCTCTGACTTCCGTAAAGGAAACGATGGATTGTTTACCACCATCTCTATAATGATCCGTTGAAATAACATAAGTATTGCTTTCACCTATCACATTGCCTCTTTCAACAAAAGGTTCTTCACCTTCCCAATCTTTTGAAAAAGATGAGTCACTTAGTTTAATATCTTTGTTTGTAACCAAGAAAGCATCGATATCAACATCTCCATCAACATCGAGAGAATTAATGACATATTTGATTGATTGAGCGTTTGATGGAATATTTATTGTTTTTTGAAATCCTAAAGGTTTACACGCAATTCTAACAGCAACCCTAATCTCATCATTTGAAATTAGCTTATTAATATAGTCATTATTAATGGAGTAGTTTATGCCAAAAATAATTGACTCATTAGAACTATCATATTCAGCTCTTCCTTCAATATGAAATTCTGCTTTCTTGTAATCAGAGGTAAACTCTGCAAAATATGGATAAGAATAAATCTTAAATCTATTCGTCTGCATAAATATTTACCTCCCATATGTAGTTTTGGTTTACATCTAATTTCAATGAGATTTTATACTTGGTTCCTCTGTCTATTCGTTTCATATAGAGCTTGTTCTTTTTTGTCTTCAGAGAGAAAAGACCATGCTTTGCTTTTAAAACACTAACAGGAATGATGTCAGATGAACCTGTTCCAATAATTGATATTTCAATTTCGACGTTTGATCCACTGCTTCTAGGAATGAAGACAAGATTAAACAGCCCCTCTTTAGGATTGACAGAAGGCATTTTAATTAAAGCTGTAGCAACATTCTTTCTTACCAAACTAATAGGTGCACCGTCGTGTTTGTCGACATCTCTTGTTTCTCCACCTTCATGAATCTCACCGCCAAAACCGTCATTTGTTCCGTTTGGAAACGAAGCCTCTTCCCCTTCGCCAGGGAATGACTCTTGTTCAATGAAACTGGTAGCATCTGGTTCATCGTCATTGATTTCGGTGCTTTTCCTCTTCAGAGGCTTACGTTTTTTAGAATGCTTAGAAGGATCATTTCTGGTGCTGAAAGATGCTCTAGAAATAGGCAAGCCTATCTCTTTTAAAGTCTCTTTAGCAATCTCATGTTCATCATCAGCTGAACACCAATCATTTTCTATCATGTAGTCAAAGTCTGATTCGGTTGACATATCCTTATTGCCAAAGTTGTTAGCTTTAAGTTCAATAAAGTTGTTAACTGAACTAAGAGCTTCATCAATTTGATCGGGAGTATATTTGGTTTTATTGGCCTTGCTCTTAGACCATTTTGAGTGAGTGGCATCTTCAATAGATCTTAATCTTTGAGTTAATTCTTCGCCTTCGATAAGCATTACACCAGTGCACTTAACAAAAGCGTTTATTTCTTGTGGCTTAATTAGCATCATGGTTGGACATCTATATAAATAGAGTTTGTTGTCGCCATTATATTCATCTTCCAATAGATACATGGTCATTTTGAAACCAGGTTTTGTATCAAAAACATATTTGACTTTGTTAGAGCTTGTTAGCGAATTATATATGTTCAAACAAGAATCTTTTTGGAATCTACTCTTATACGTTCCGGATTGCGTAATGATATAGGAAAGATTAGAGCTGTTAATTTCAGAGTCTACTTCAATATCTAAATCTGCAAGCCCATCAACAATATGCACGCTCAGTTTCTTTTTCAAAATAGCAGGCATAAAACTATAAAGAACCTGTCCAGATACTTGTTTAATCCAATCTTCCTCACACATAAAAGAAGGAATATAGATGTCAGTACCTATGCCTTGTTTTTCTCTATCAAAAGATGGATCAATGTTTTCAATTCTTGGTGCTGGTTTATTACTTAATAAATGTTCGTTATTCTCAACACAGAAGCCAATTCCTAAAGTCCAATCTTCGCTTATGTCATTCTCATCAGAGGAAACAAGAAATCCAACACCAATAAATGCTCTTTCATCATCTTTTGTTAAAGTTGATAAAAACAGTGTTTGAAGATTCGAATTAGTAAAAATAGCGTTTTTGCCAACTCCTTTAGAGCCGCCAGCATTAGCGCTTTGCTTGGAATTTTTTCCGGCTCCATGGACAAAGGAGAAGTATGGCGTTTTTGATTTTTTACTGGTTGAACCCCATAAACCAGTTGTATTAAAGTCAGAGATTCTTAGCCAAGCCATTTCATCTTTGCTAAGTTCCTCTAAAGCTCTGTTAACAAATAGATAATCTTTGTCATCTTCAGCGACATCAATTTGAGTGTCTTTCCAATTTTGAAGGTATTGTTTAAACGACTCTAGACCAGGAAATGCACTCGTTTTTGTTTTAAATGTTCTAAACTCCACTCTTACCGACTGTCCGTCAAGAGCAGCATCAAGAGAGTTCTGGAGTATTTCTCTTACTAAATTGCCAATCCTATCATCAGCAAAAGTGTCAATATTGTTATTGTCTGAGCTTGATTGAGTTGTGTGTCCAGATTTAGGAAAATTCCAAATTAGATTATCAATCATAATGTGAATCTCCTTTTCTTCTTTTTATTTTTATTAAATTTGTCTTTGTTTTCTTTTACAGACTTTTCGATTGCATCAAAAACAGCTTTTATTTCTTCGTCAGTATATTCATAGAAGGACTTGTTTGATAAGTTCCCTATTAGATCAAGCATGTCTAAAACTTTCTCTGTTCGAGCTTCAGCTAATCTCTTGAATCTAGCGTGTCTGTTTTCTTCTATTTTTCCCATACTAAAATTGTAATATATTCGTAATATTTTGCAAATATAATATTTTTTAGTCAGAATAGATACTTAAGTATCTAATAATTTGTAATAAGCACTTCTGTTGTTTTGTTGTTTTTGTCTTTAATTTGATAATTAGAATTGGAGTAATACCAGCGGTTCAAAAAGACATGTTATCACTTACAACCCTAGATATAGGCTATCTCTTGGTATAATTACTTAATACAATATTGTATTAAGTAAAAGTGCTATTCATGGGTCATGTCTTTATTCAAAAATATGGTTTTTTATTAAAAATAAATAAGTTTTAGTTCTTTAAAATCAAGCCAACGATTGTTTCCACGTGG
>Ga0172378_10006680_pt1 | contig 10763 bp, 8 predicted proteins | sample GrowelOW332metaG_FD_119755 | JGI IMG/M metagenome (GOLD analysis project Ga0172378, IMG submission 119755) | Groundwater microbial communities from an aquifer near a municipal landfill in Southern Ontario, Canada - Pumphouse #3_1 metaG | ecosystem: Environmental > Aquatic > Deep subsurface >... | reverse complement strand
GCGTGCAGCGGCAACTGCTACCTTGCCAAGCTCCTTTCCCTCTGCATCAATCAGATACCATTTCTTCTGAATCGTCAGCGGTTTCACAAAAATAGTCTTCATCTATTCATCCTGTTCTGCAAGGACCTGCCTTGCGTGTGGTGTAGTGCATGGACAGAATTCTCTGCCATATCTATCTTACAGCAATTGCTTACCGACCAGCCAACTCAAGAAAGGGTCGTACATCACCCTTGGCATATTCGCCGGGAATGATGAACGGAACATCCGCAGTTGGTGGAAGCACTACCTTGAGGGACAACGCCTCCAAAGCGAACGCTTCATAACGCGCTGGCGAAAGACCGGTTAATCCGTACGGACCTCTCGTCTCGAACACCCCCGCCAGGGGATTGTCCATGCGTTTTTTCACTGTCTCATCCGACTCCAAGCTACGTATCAGATTCGCGGTTGTCTTGACGAGCAAATCAAGCAACAACGGTGACACGGCGTCTGAGGGCGGAACATCGCCGGTACAGGCTTCTTCCTTAAGGCAAACGACCTGAGGTACGAAACTCCCTGGGAAAGGTAGGATAGGGAGGAGCATCACGGAATCTGCCCCGCCAAAACCTAGGTACGGTCGCCAATAGGACACTGTACGGCTAGCATGTTCAGGCGAAGTCGCAGGGTCGAAGGGGACATCCCCGGAGACCGAACGAATTGCCTGCAGGACCTTCTGGGGATCGGAATACATCCGAATCACCGGAAAATCCGGAAACAGCGTTGCCAGCAGCTTTTCAAGCCGTCCTGAAAATACCGAAGGGTATTCACTGACCAAGCCCCTGCTGACCGTAGATTTTATGGACCTTTGGATCAGATCGGGACGATGGCCTAGGATGGCTCTGCCATAATTCTGGAAAAAATCAGTATACCGCGCCCCAAATCCATCATACAGATAGAACGAACGCGCGCGGACAACGGTAGGCATTGTATAACCTTCCGGCCTTTCGTGTCTAGTCTCTTTCCCTTCTCTCTGCATATCAGTCACTTCCAATTTTCTCGAGTTGGGCGAACTTGCTGATGAAGGTCGCTTTTCTGCCGGTGTGGAACCGAACTTCGATGACCTCACGGTCTCCGCTCATCCGCACTTCCACAACCTCCCCTTCCCCATAGCTGTCACTGTACACCCTCTGACCGAGAGGGAACAGCGCCTCACCCTCTTTTGCAGCATGGGTGGTCTGCATGGTGAACGTCTTGGCCTTGGTTCCAAAGCCCTGCTGGATCAGGTTTCCCCCGGAATTCCCCCAAGCAGCGGGGCTTGCAACCCGTCGCTTCTCCCCAAGGCTTGAGAACCCTTGGTATCCGCCTTGTCCAAGCGAGCCCGGGCGAATGCCCTGTACGGCCACCAAGGAAGGATTGACCTCATCCAGGAAGCGGCTTGGATGCTGGAAGCTTGTCTTACCCCAGGTCCTGCGCGCCCTTGCACACAAAAGGTAGAGATCGCGCCGGGCACGGGTGACAGCCACATAGAAGATTCTTCTTTCCTCTTCCACATCCTCATCACTCTCGCCGCTGCGGCCGGGAAAAAGTTCCTCCTCAAGCCCTGCAACAAACACCCGATCGAACTCCAGACCCTTGGTATTGTGCATGGTGATGAGGGTGACCCCTTCCCTGTCCCGCGGATCATCGGTACCCAGCGTAGTGGGGTCCAGCGAAAGCTGTTCCAGGAACTGCAGCAAGCCTTCAAGCGAGGAGTCGTAGGAACCGAGGGCACTCACCAACGCTTCCAGGTTCTCCACCTTGGAGGTGCTGTTCAGGCTGTCCATCTCGGTGTAGTAATCCACCAGACCAGACTCCCGGACCAGGAAGTTGGCACAGTCCACCAGCTCACCGCCCTCCAACATGGTCTGGGCATGTTGGAACATCTTCAGAAAGTGCAAAGCCCCTGCCTTCGCTTTCGCAGAGAGGGATCCCTTCTCCAAAGCAAGGGAGAGCATGATCAGCAAATTGCCGTCGGTCTGGCTTGAGAACGAGAGGATGGTCTCCAAAGCGCCGGGACCGATTCCCCGGGCAGGCTTGTTGATCATCCGCTTGAAATTCACCTCATCCTTGGGGTTGGTCAGCAAAAAGAGCAGGGCGAGGGCATCCTTGACCTCTTCGCGCTCATAGAACTGCAGGGCACCCACAACCTTGTACGGGATGCCAAGGCGTTTGAACACCGTCTCGAAGGCAACAGACTGGGCATTGGTGCGGTAGAGAACCGCACTCTGGTTGAACTGCTTGTCCATCATCAGGATGTTGCTGATTCTCAGAGCCTCATCCTGCTCATCCTGCACATAGAGCACATTGGGCTTCGACCCCTTCGTGTTGGCTGTCCACAGCTTCTTGTCATGCCTGCCCTTGTTGTTGCGGATTACCGAATTCGCAATCTCCAGGATATTCTGGGTTGATCGGTAGTTTTGCTCCAGCTTGACCGTCCGTGTCCCCGGATAGAGGGAGGGAAAACTGAGGATGTTCTGCACCTCCGCCCCGCGGAAACGGTAGATGGACTGGTCGTCATCACCGACCACGCAGACAAAACAGTTCGGCCCAACCAGCTGCTTGAGCAGGTTGAACTGGGCGGCATTGGAATCCTGGTACTCATCAACCAGTATCATGGAGAAGCGGTTGTGCACCCAGGAGAGGACCTCCCTCTTTTCGGAGAGCAGCTCTATGCTGCGCCCGATCAGATCCGCAAAGTCGACATTCCCCACCCTCCTGAGTTTCTGCTCATAGGCCTCATACATCCGCTTGAACGTGGAGTCGACCTTCAAAGAGCTCAGGTTGTCCGTACTGGAAAGCCCTCGGTCCTTGGCATAGGAGATCTTGCGCATGATCGGGTCGAGTTCCCGTTTCTTGTAGTTGGGGAAGCAGGAGGCAAGCAGGGAGAGTGAATCATCATCATCGTAGATGGTGAAGTTGGAATCCAGCCCGATCTCCGAGCCAAAGCGTCTGAGCAGCCAGGCTCCGAACGAGTGGAACGTGCGGATGTTGCACTCATCGGCCAGAGGATTTCCGTCAAGCATCACCTTCACCCGTTCCTTCATCTCATTGGCGGCCTTGTTGGTGAAGGTAACGGCAAGTATCTTATAAGGAGGTATGCCCAGCCTCTCGATGGCATAGGCAATCTTGGTGGTGATGACCCGTGTCTTGCCACTGCCGGCTCCGGCAAGAACCAAAAGCGGTTTTGAGTTCTCCAACACCGCTTCCTTCTGTTGCTCATTGAGCTGGCTTACCAGATGCTCGATATCAGCCATGCAGCGCTCCTTGCAGGGGAAGTGCCTCAAAATCGAGGCCTTTCACCGCACGGATGCCACAGCGAACAACTTGCCCTGCTTTCAGATTGCGGCCCATCACCACCGTAAGGCCATCAACCTCAGGGGCCTGGGCATACATGCGCCCGATCGCCAAGTCCTCTCCTTCCACCAACTCCTCAATCAAAACATCGTGCTGTGTTCCGACAAAGCGGGCAAGATTCGCCTCGGTGATGGGTGCCTGCAAGGCTTGCAGTTGTTTCTGAAAGGCTGTGGCCTGGGTTATGGCTTTCTTGTGCTCCCGCTCATTTCTCAGACCATACGCTTTGGTGCCCTCTTCCCTGCTGTACAGGAAGGAGCCCACCCAATCGAGCTTGGCTTGGGAGAGGAAATCTAGCACCTGTGCAAAGGCTTTCTCATCCTCGCCCGGGTAGCCGAGCAGGATGGTGGAGCGAAGGACTGCAGTCGGCACGGTTTCCCTGATTTCCCGTATCAGGGCAAGGTAACTCTCCTTGGTGCCTGTCCTTCCCATGCTGCGCAACACTGCCGTGTCGGCATGCTGGAAGGGAATGTCAAAGTAGGGCAATACCTTCGGATGGCTTGCAATGAAAGCAGGCAACTGTGGGGGGAACGCATCCGGGTGGATGTAGAGCAGGCGGATGAAGAAGTCGCCCTCAAGCGAGACGAGGTCTTCCAACAATGAGAGGAATTGGCTCTCCTTGTCATCCCTGTCCGTACCGTAGGCAGCAAGGTCCTGGGCTATGAGGTTGATTTCCCTGATGCCAGAGGCGATCAGGCTCCTGGCCTCCTCAAGGATAATGGGACGCTCTTTGCTGCGCAGGCCCCCACGGATGAGGGGAATGGCACAATAGGCACAACGGTGGTTGCACCCTTCGCTGATCTTCAGATAGGCACTGCCGGGGAAGGAGAGCAACTCGTTGCGCTCATAGACCTCTTGCTGGGGTGCGGGATAGGAGGGAACCAGGACAACGCGGTCCCCTGCGAAGATCTTGCGGACCACCTCACCGATCTTGGATAGGTCATGGTTCCCGAAAATGGCATCGGCCTCAGGCAGTTCGGAGCGTAGGTCCTCGGCATACCGTTGCGCCATACAGCCGCTGAGCACGATCTTAGCCGTGGGATTTGCCTCCCTGAGGGAGAAAAAGGTGTTGATCGACTCTTCTCGGGCTGATTCGATGAACCCACAGGTATTGACCATGATCAGATCGGCATCTGCAGCATCCTCGGTCCGAACGAACTGGTCATCCTCAAGCAACTTGATCAAGGTTTCGGCATCGACTTGGTTTTTGGAGCACCCAAGGTTTTCCATATAGAGTTTCTTCATGCACTTCTCCCATTGTGTAACGCAGAATCGCAGGATACCAAAAAAAGGAGTGTTTTCCTACCTCCCCATACATGTTGACACTCTGACGCCAAGAATCAATCTGTAAAAAATAAGATTTTGGAATCCTGCTCCTATTTTCTTGCTGACAAAGCTCTTACATTGATGCAAAAAGTATTAATTTTGCATAATTTTGGTAATTCTTGCATAAAACAAATTCTTGGTATAGTATCTGAAATGCTGTATGATCCTAGGCTTACTCCGCCAATTTCACCATACAACAAAAATCTCATAAGAGGAAATGCATGACGAAATATATCGTGAACCGCCTATTGGGTATGATTCCTACACTGTTGATCATCATCACGCTCAGTTTCTTCATCGTACGCATCGCACCCGGAGGTCCGTTCGCTACCGAACGCAATCTTCCTGAGGTGGTGAAGCGCAACATCGAGGCCAAATACCACCTCGATGAACCGATGATCCAGCAGTATGGCCGCTACATGTTCGACATCTTGCGCGGGGACCTCGGGCCCTCGTTCAAGTACAAAGACTATGATGTAAACTATTACATCGCCAACAGTTTGCCCAAGTCCATCGTATTGGGAAGCTGGGCCATGCTTCTTGCCTTGGTGTTCGGCATATCCGCCGGCATCATCGCGGCTGTGAAGCAGAACTCCTGGATAGACTATCTGAGTATGGGGGTAGCCGTCATCGGCATCTCGGTTCCGCTCTTCGTCATAGCTCCGGTGTTGCAGCTCATCTTTGCGATGAAGCTGCAATGGTTGCCCACCAGCGGGTGGTATACCACCGGTGAAGGGTGGAAGACCGTCATCCTCCCTGCAGTCTCGCTCTCCTTTGCCTATTTCGCCAATATTGCCCGTCTTACCCGTTCTTCCATGCTTGAGACGCTCAGAAGCGACTACATCCGTACCGCCAAAGCCAAGGGCATGAAAAGCACCACGATCATCTTCAAGCACGCCATGAAAGGCGCAATGCTTCCCATCGTCAGTTATCTCGGCCCTGCATTTGCGGGTATCATCACCGGATCGATCGTCGTTGAACAGATCTTCCGCGTCCCCGGCCTTGGCAAGTTCTTCGTACAGAGTTCCTTCAACCGTGACTACACCCTGATTGTCGGCGTCGTCATTGTCTACTCGCTCATCCTTATCCTGATGAACTTCATCGTAGACATCGTGTACGCACAACTCGACCCGAGAATCACCTACAAATAAGGAGAGGACCATGGTACTGAAGAGAAAAAAAGAGAAGACAGCGGCCCTCAATGAATTTGCACAGGTTGTAGAGGGCAACAGCTTGGGAAAGGACGCTTGGAGAAGGCTGAAAAAGAACAAGATGGCAGTAGTGGGCATGATCATTGTCATCGTGTACTCCCTGCTTGCCGCCACTGCCATGTTCCTTCCCATTTATCCGTACGACCAGATCATTCTGGACCATCAGCACCTCAGGCCCTCACTGTCCAAGTCTGCTGGTGACCTGATGATGGAAACCAAGCTTGAGGACCTCTATTTCAAGGCGTGGAGAGCCGGCAGCCTCGTGGTTACCGAAGAGCAGAGTGCAGACATCAAGCGTTGGATCGCTGACAACGAGACCAACAAGGTCTGGAACTTCTGTTATATGGAAGGAGAACGCCAGCGGGAAGCAGGCCTGTTCACCTTCAGCAGTGCAGACCAAAGGACCATCGATCGTCTTCAGGAGAAGATCGATACCGAATTCCTCATCAATGTCGATACCATGTTCTACACCGATGCTGAGAGTGGAAAAACAAAGAACCTTACCAAAATGGGCTACAAAGAGATTGAGACCATCTATGCAGATCTCCTGAAGGTCGACATCGCAATCATCGAAAAGCAGACCATGGATGAAATCAGCAGCCAGCTCCTCAATACGCTCAAGGCTGCGACCCCTGACCTCACCGATGAGGAGTATGCGGTGAATCTTGAGATGGAAATGGCTTCTCTCGGCGATAAGGGCATTGCCTCAATGGCAAAAACCAACCTGCTGGGAAAGGTGAAAACCACCATAACCCGTTCCGCAGAACGCGACCTGCGCGCTGAAATCAAGAACGGGGATGTAGCATTCCCTCTGAATCGCGAGATTTCCGTAAACAACCTGCTGAAGGCTGAGATTTCCGCTACCAAGAAGCACGAACGCCGCTACTATCTCGGCACCGATTACAGCGGCCGCGACATGCTCAGCCGCATCATCTACGGTGGACAGGTTTCCATCGCCATCGGTCTGGTGGGAACGCTTACCAGCGTACTGATCGGCATCGTACTGGGAGCCATCGCAGGATATGCGGGAGGGAAGGTCGACTTCTTCCTCATGCGCTTCGTTGACATCATGTACGGCCTTCCGTACATGCTCTTGGTCATCATCTTCATGGCCATCTTTGGGCGCAACATCATGAATCTCTTCGTTGCCTTGGCAATGGTCAGCTGGCTGACCGTCGCCCGTATGGTGCGTGGACAGGTCATGAGCCTGAAGAACAGCGAGTACGTAGAAGCGGCTCGCAGCATGGGAGCCTCCACCGGCCGCATCATCTTCCGCCATATGGTACCCAACTCCCTTTCGGTCATCATTGTCTATTCAACCCTCAGGGTTCCCGCATTCATCATGCAGGAGTCCTTCCTCTCCTTCCTTGGTCTCGGGGTCCAGGCCCCGTATGCTTCGTGGGGTTCTTTGGTTGGAGATGCCGTGAACGGCATGACCCTCTATCCGTGGAAGCTTATCTTCCCGGCTATCGCCATGACCATCTTCCTCTTTGCCATGAACTTCTTTGGTGACGGCTTGAGGGATGCGTTCGATCCACAAAGCAAGAACCAACTCTAGGAGGACACACATGAGTCTGAATCCCAATGCAAAGGTTGTCCTCGAAGTAAAGGACCTGAAAACCTATTTCAAGACAGATGCCGGTATCGTCAAGGCGGTTGACGGTGTCTCATTCACCGTCCACGAAGGCGAAACCATCGGTATCGTAGGCGAGAGCGGAAGCGGCAAGAGCGTTACCAACCTCTCGGTCATGCGTCTCATCCCCTCCCCTCCGGGCAAGATTGTCGGTGGTGAGGTGCTCTTTGAGGGTGAGGACATCCTCAAGGTCAGTGAAAAGGAAATGCGCGAGATTCGGGGAAACAAGATTTCCATGATCTTCCAGGACCCGATGACCAGCCTCAATCCCTTTCTCAAGATTTCCACACAGATGGTGGAGACGATCCGCCTGCATGAGAAGAATGTTTCCAAACAGGAAGCGCTGAAGCGTTCCATCGAAATGCTCAAGCTTGTCGGCATCCCTTCTGCGGAGAAACGGATCCAAAGCTATCCCCACCAGTTCTCCGGCGGTATGCGCCAGCGCGTCATGATTGCCATGGCCCTCTCCTGCAACGCTCAGGTTTTGGTGGCCGATGAGCCGACCACGGCTCTGGACGTAACCATCCAGGCCCAGATCCTTGAGCTGATCGACAAGCTCAGCAGCAAGATGGGAACCGCAGTCATCCTCATCACCCATGACCTGGGGGTGGTGGCAGGGATGTGTGACCAAGTTTGTGTCATGTACGCCGGACGCGTGGTGGAGAAGGCAGTCACCGAGGACCTGTATGCCAGACCCAGCCACCCCTATACCGAGGGCCTCATCAAGAGTGTCCCCCGCATGGATACCACCAAGAAAGGCAATCGCCTCTTCTCCATCGAAGGCCAGCCGCCAAACGTCATCGACTTGCCTCCTTGCTGCCCCTTCCATCCCCGTTGCCACAAGGCAATGGAGGTATGCCGCCATGCCTACCCGCCGGTAAAGGATCTGGGTAATGGGCATGAGGTAGCCTGCTGGCTCTATGCAGATGAGTCAACCAAGGCACAGGCACTTGCAGAGGCGAACGTAGAGGAGAAGGCAACATGAGCACGACAAAAAAGCCCCTTTTGGAAGTCAGGGATCTGAAGCAGCACTTCCCCATCAGCAGCGGATCGATCTTGCAGAGGCAAGTTGGAGCCATCAGGGCTGTTGACGGCATTTCCTTTGATGTATACCCGGGTGAGACACTGGGGATTGTAGGTGAGTCGGGGTGCGGAAAGTCCACCACGGTCCGCTCCATAAGCCAGCTCTACAAGCCCACCAGCGGAAGCGTCATCTTCAACGGTGTCGACCTGGTCAAGGCTGACCACAGGACCATGCTCAAGGCACGGCGTGACATCCAGATGATCTTCCAGGATCCGTATGCATCCCTCGACCCGAGAATGACGGTCCGTTCAATCATTGCAGAACCGTTGGTGATCTACAACTCCCGCAGACTTCTGGAAAAACCCCTTTCCACCTTGGATATCGAGCGCAAAGTGGAGGATCTCATGGAGCGCGTTGGTCTGAACAAGGCCTTCAAGAACCGCTACCCGCATGAGTTCAGTGGTGGACAGAGGCAGAGAATCGGGATTGCCCGCGCTCTTGCCCTCAATCCGAAGATCATACTTGCAGACGAACCGGTTTCCGCCCTGGACGTATCCATCCAGTCACAGATTCTCAACCTGCTGGGGGACCTGCAGAAGGAGTTCGGCCTTACCTATATCTTCATTGCCCATGACCTTGCGGTCATCCAGCACATCTCCACCCGCGTGGCGGTCATGTACCTGGGCAAGATTGTGGAGATCAGTGAGGCGGTCCAGCTGTATGACAACCCCCTGCACCCCTATACCACAGCCCTGCTGAGTGCCGCCCCCATCCCCGACCCCAAAGTGGAACGGGAGCGAAAGCGCATCATCCTCACCGGCGATGTACCTTCCCCGGACAAGGAACGCAATGGTTGTTACTTCTATGACCGTTGTCCCAAGCGGATGCCTTGGTGTTCCTGCCACCTGCCCCCGATGCTCGACATCGACCCGAAGCACCAGGTTGCCTGCTGGCTCTACGACAAGGAAGACCACAGCAAGGTCACCATGGAAGAAGCCCAAGCCGATGCGGCAAGGCCCAAAGCCTGAACATCAGCCACTCTCAAATCGAGGGTGGCTTTTTCTTGCTACAGATCCTTGTACGAGATGTTGAGATCCATATCACGGGGACGGTCGACATATAGGGGCAAGCCGGTCACGGAGGCAATGGCCTGCATGGAGGACTCGGTCCGCCCCTGGGACGTTTTCTCGGCTATGATCTCAATGGTCCGATCTTCATCATCGCGAAGGCGCAACGAGAACACAAGCATGGCCCTGAGCCTGCGCTTGTTCGCCTTGGCATCCTTGTCATTGCTTCCCCGTACAAAATGGGTTATTTCCAAACGCTGTACATCCCCAAACGCATGTGTCTCGCGCTTGCAGAACGGCCCGAAGCCATAGATGCTGGTCACACTCTGGGTGGCAGTGTCAAATCTCCAGGTATCGCGGTAGGTGGCCGCAGCAAGACTGAGCAACAACAAGAGAGGGATGTGGGGCATGGTGAGCAAGCTTACCCCCTCGGCAAGATTTACAGAGAGCCCCCAAGCAAGAAAGAGCGTAAAGAGGGCACTGGTCAGGTGAAACATGCGGGTCACTGCATACGAGATGCCATGCGCATGAAGATAGGTGGTATGTCGAACCATATGGTCGCGCTCCTTTGGTATCCCTACTATAGGAGAAAGAAGTCATTCTGTCATGGCCAACGCTATGCACAACCTGCATAAAACCCCATTTCCTATACACTATCAGCTACTTTGACGGTTAACCTATTTGCGTTTTCTCTTGATTCGTGGTTTAATGTGATTTAAGCTAAGTTGAACGTGTATACTTAGATTTACAAGGAGATATGTCTATGAAGAAATTTCTGGCTATCATGCTTTGCGTGCTCCTGGTAAGCGCACTCTTCATTTCCTGTGGAAAGAAAGAAGCGCCAGCCCCAGCCGCAACCACGACGCCGGCACCCGCAGCTCCCGCAGCTCCGGCCACTCCGGCTCCCGCTCCTGCCGTAGCAGCAACCCCGGCTCCCGCCGCTCCTGCTCCTGCAGCCCCGGCTACAAAAGAAGTCGTTTTCCGCATCTCCAATGGTGCTGAGCCCGAATCTTTGGATCCCGCTCTCATCCAGGGCGTACCCGAGCACAGGATTTTCGAAGCTCTCTTCGAAGGCCTGGTAGCAAACGATCCCGAGACTGCTCTTGCAGTTCCCGGCGTTGCTGAAAGCTGGGAAG
>Ga0172378_10006679_pt1 | contig 10764 bp, 11 predicted proteins | sample GrowelOW332metaG_FD_119755 | JGI IMG/M metagenome (GOLD analysis project Ga0172378, IMG submission 119755) | Groundwater microbial communities from an aquifer near a municipal landfill in Southern Ontario, Canada - Pumphouse #3_1 metaG | ecosystem: Environmental > Aquatic > Deep subsurface >... | reverse complement strand
CATTGTTCACTAGTGAACAATGCCTGCTTTATAAAGTTAGCTACAATGGTGAAACACTGGAACAGTTAGTCAGAACGATTGTTGCTTTATGTTATGCTTCTCCTTCATTCCTCTCTGTTCTCCCAATCCAGGATTTACTTATCAAAGATAATTCCTGCCGTATGAATCATCCTTCTACCTTAGGATCTAACTGGACCTACCGTACTTTGGCTTCTGACTTCACAACGGAATTAGCCAAGAACATTTCTTCTTTAGTTACTGAATATAAGAGAAATTAATATGTCTCCTGTCAGTTTGGTCAAATCATTTCCCTTGGTTCAATGTCTTTGCGAAAGTCATGACAACCTTCTAATCAAGGAAAAGGAGACAATTTCTTTGGTGTCTCCGGAAACTTTCCTGATTATTGATTCTGTTCCCTGTACTGATTATTCAACTAAAATTGTCACTTCAAATGATGACAGTTTTTCAGTATTGATAACACCATTGTTTTCAAATCATGTTCGTCTTTTCAATGTTGTTGATTTAGAAATAATTGATAAAACTTTTGATATTAAGGTGGAAAATGCTTTTTTTAAAGATGCCTGTTTTTCTAATGATTCTTCTAAGCTTTTTGTTCTTGTTGATCATATTATCAATGGTGAAGCTGAATCAGTCCTTCTGTTAATCAGTCTTACTGACTTTTCTTATAATTATTTCTTTCTCAATGAAGGCAGAAAATTTGATTCCTTACGTTTTTCTAAAGATAATGCCAGTCTTTCCTTGTTAGATAATCAGGGAAAAATATCCTTTTTCTCGGATGGTAAAATCATCAAAGAGATTCTTCTTCCCCCTTTTCATAAACTGTATTTTTTTGATAGGGGTGAAATCATCATTGATGCTCCCTTAGGATTCAAAGTAATCAGCCGTAACGGAAAGGTAATCAGAGATATTTCTTTTCTCATTCCTGATGAGGCCATAAATCTTACCGATAAAGAAAGCATTCTCCTTGCCCGGCAGCAATACCTTCATTACCAGGATGTTAACGATATATCGCATCTTCTTAGCAGATCCTATGGTTCAGAATGTCTTGATCTGAGTATTGCCAAAAATTACAACTTCCTTTTCTTTCTTTCCAGCGAAAAGAATTTAGGTAACGGAACCCTTTATGTTTTCTCATTAGTCGATTTTTCCTTAGTGAAAACCATCAAAATCAAAACCAAGCCGCTCTCATTAAGCTATCATGGTTCCAATTTGGCTGTTATTTGTCAGCGAGGCTGTTATTTCTATTCCGTTACTCCTTCCGAGTCTTGAGCTTTTCCAAGTAATTAGCAGCATAAGAACAGGTTGCACTAAGTGTCAGGTTCTTTTCAGCAGCAATTTTAATGACCTCATCGACCATCTTAGCCGCCATTCCTTGGCCTCTAAGAATCGGATCAGTATAGGTATGAGTGATTATCAGACTAGAATTGCTGACTGAATAATCGCATTCGCCAATCACCATATTATTTTCATAGATTGCTATCCGGCCTTCTTCATGTTTGATTTCCATAATCTTTTCTCCTTTATCAGCTGAGATTATTCTACCATGGTTGGAATAATCCCGGTTTTATTACGCAATTGTTGTCTTCTATAATTCTTGTAGTACGAAAATGTTTAAGATATAATTATGCGTAGGAAAGGAGACTTATTGTGGAACCTGAATTAGTTGCTACTTTAGTTTGGGCTGGTTTGTTCTTATTTTTCCTGATTGTTGAGTGTCTATCTGTTCAGTTGGTTTCCGTATGGTTTATGATTGGAAGTTTGATTGCCTTCGCCTTGTCCTTCATCCCTGGCTTTCCGTTATGGGCTCAGATTCTGGTATTCGTTCTTATTTCCTTAGCCATGGTTGTCTGTCTAAGACCTTTGGTTAGGAAAATCATTCCAAAAAGGGATGAACACTTCAATTCTGATGGGTATGTAGGCCGTGAGTACTTCCTGATTAAATCAATTGGGGTACAGGAACCAGGTGAAATCAAAATAGGTGACATCATCTATAGTGCAAAATCCGCAGTTGATGGTCTGACTATTGAGATTGGCCAGTTGGTACGTGTTGTCAAAATCCAGGGAAATACCCTGTATGTTACAAAGGAGTAAATTAACATGATTGGTTTATACATTTTTTTAGGAATCTTAGCCTTCTGCATTCTTCTTTACTGTGTCTGCTGCATTAAGATCGTCCGTCAGACAGAAAATCTTATTGTTGAAAGATTGGGAAAATATCTCAAGACCTGGGAAACCGGAATTCATTTTCTGGCTCCTTTCATTGATAGTGTCAATAAAAAGGTATCCTTAAAGGAACAGATCTATGATTTCCCTCCTCAGTCTGTTATCACCAAGGATAATGTCACTATGCAGATTGATACTATTGTCTTCTTCCGTGTTACCGATCCTAAGTTATTCGCTTATGGTGTCGAAAATCCGATCGTTGGTATTGAAGCCTTAACTTCTACAACCATGAGAAACCTCATTGGTGATTTGGATCTTGATGCTACTCTTACCAGCCGTGATACCATCAATACCAGAATGAGAACCCTGATTGATGAAGCTACCGATCCTTGGGGAATCAAAGTTACCCGTGTTGAAGTCAAGAATATTCTTCCTCCACGTGATATTCAGGAATCCATGGAAAAGCAGATGCGTGCTGAACGTGGAAAGCGTGAAAAGATTCTTATTGCTGAGGGTGAAAAGACTTCTGCTATCACTATTGCTGAAGGTAAGAAAGAAGCTGCTATTCTTAATGCCGATGCTGATAAGATTGCTACTATCAAGAGAGCTGAAGCTGAAGCTGAATCAATCATCAAGATTAAGAAAGCTCAGGCTGACGGCGAACTTCTGCTTAGAGAAGCCCAGGCTAAGGGTATTGTTATGATTAATGATGCTAAGCCTAATAAAGAAGCTTTGGCTATCCGTTCATTCGAATCCCTTGAAAAGGTTGCTGATGGCAAAGCCACCAAGATCGTTGTTCCTTCTAATCTTCAGGACCTTTCCAGCTACCTTGCTATTGGTAAAGAGTTCATTAAGAAGGACGAAGCTGAAACTGCTGTAGCTAGTACGAAATAACCAAACAAAAAAAGTAGGCTGTCCCAAGGCCTACTTTTTTATTTGCTATGTTTTCTAATTTTGAAAAGAGTTTTTTAGTCTTTTCTTTAATTAGATCAATTCAGGGTCCTGTAATTCCCTAATTCTTTTAATTGCTTATATTATAAATTGAAATGTGGCTTTTGTGAAGCAAAAGAGAGGGCTGAAATGAATGTTGTGACATGTGTTAAAAAAGGCTTCCTAATTAAGGAAGCCCATATATTAATCCTTACGGAATTGAGTGCAGTCAGCTATCTTGGATAGCCTTAGTTTTAACGGTTGGTTTTGCTGTAGCTGAGTGTTTTAGCGGTTCTCAAGAGAGCACTGACCATTTTGAAAATATTCATGTTTTCCACCTTTCTGGCTGAAGCCTTATCTAAGATAGTCTTTTAGATACGGTTTTCAATCTGAAAGCGGATACTGAAAATTCATTGGCTGATGAAAACGTTTTTATTTGAAAATGATCTTGCTGTTTAGAATGGCGCGGGTAATCCTTTGGGCATCATAGAAGAGATTTTCATAATTATTATCATCGTATTTTCCTTCTTTTAGTCCGGAAACGACAAAAGAAATAATTCCACCCACAATTAAGGCCACAGTCTGATCTAAAGAATAAATCAGCAGTGAGGAATCCCCAAAAGAAGTAATCAGCTTTAAAAATTTGCCGGTCAGGAAGTTTTCCAACGAAAAATAAACATAACCACCTGTTTGCTTGACCAAAGAATAGAGGAGTTCTTTTCTTTTAGACAGAGCTTTGACAAAACCTAAAAGATAATTTGATATCTTGATATAAGTCTGATTGAGAACGTCGGTTTCTTCCTGGTAAACTGAAAGGGATACTGAATAGGCTTCCTGGTCTAAATCTTTATAGATTTCATTCAGCAGATCATATTTGTCTTTAAAGTGGTCATAAAAAGTAATACGGTTAACTCCGGCTGACTCGGCTATATCTTTAACTGCGATTTTTTCAAATTCCTTTTCAGCAATCAGTGAAAGAAAAGATGCTTTTATCTTGATCCTCGTTCTGATTATTCTTGGATCCATATATTGTCCTTCTATTTAATTTTTCCGAATTCTTCTAAAAATTTGATTTTTTCTTTAGTATAAGGCGGGTATTTGACACTGATTTCACCTTTAAGAGACTTATTGAGGACACTCTTATAGTGAGAGAAGACCTTGAATGATTCATATCCGTGATATGATCCTAAGCCTGAGGTTTTTATGCCTCCGAAGGGAAGCGTATCACTGGTTAGGTGCATGACAGTATCGTTAATGCAGGCATCACCACACTTAATGTTATCAACCAGCGTTTCAGCTGCTTTCATGTTGCTGGTGAAAATATAGGCAGCAAGAGGGTTGGGGTTGGCTTCAATGATTGGATACACTTCATCGACATCCTTGATGGTTATCAACGGCATTATTGGTCCGAAAATTTCCTCCTTCATGATTGGTGAATCCAGGGTGATATTGTCAATGATGGTTGGATAGATGAGTCTTTTCTCATTATCAAATTTTCCGCCTACTAGTATATTCCCGGTTAAATGCTGTTTGAGTCTTTCATAATTCTTTTCATTGATGATATGAGGGAAGTTATCAGTAAGACCTTCACTGGTGTAATAGAATTCGCCAATATACTTAATCAGCCATTCGATCAGGGCAGGTTTGACTTTTTCCTGAACAATCACATAGTCCGGTGCTACACAGGTTTGTCCGCCATTAAGATATTTACCCCAAACTAAACGTTTAGCTGTTTTCTGACAATCCGCATCATTGAGAACAATGACTGGAGACTTTCCACCTAATTCCAGAACGACTCTGGCAAAACTATTGGTGGCTCTTTTATAGATTTCTCTTCCGATTCTTGGGGATCCGGTGAAGAAAACCATGTCTAAGTCCATATCCAAAATTTTATCGGCTAAATCATGGTCGCCGACGAAGACGTGGACAATATTTTCCGGAAAAACCTCTTTGCAGATTTTTTCAATAATATGGGCTGAATTCAGACTGGACTGACTCGGTCTTAAGAGGACAGTATTCCCCGCTCCGATTGCTCCAACTAATGGTGTCATAGCTAAATTGAAAGGATAGTTCCAGGGACTGCAAATATAGACGACACCCATAGGTTCTTTGTAAATATAACCAGAACTAGGGAAATTAAGAATGCTTGGACGGACCGACTCAGGTTTTGACCATTTTCCTAATTTTTTTATAAATAAATCAATTTCTCCGATAACACCAAAGATCTCAGTTGAAAGTGTTTCAAATTCTGGTTTGTTGAAATCATCATGAAGAGCTTTGACAATGCCATCTTTATTGTTAACAATTGACATCCTCAGCTTTTTCAGATATTCGATTCTGGTGTCGACATCACGGATATCTTTTAATCCGTTTTTTAAATCCTGGTAAATCTTTTCCATATAAAGACCTCTTCCCTCTATTTTATCAAATTTCAGGATAATAAGGCACAATATAATTATCTGACCATTTAAAAAGCCGCCAGTTTTTTCTGGCGGCTAGAGAATTATTACTTCAGGCAGACCGCGCCATCAATCACTTCCCAATAATAAGAAGAGAATCCGGTTATAGTAAAGAAGTCAGAATCGACATCGATGACAGTCTCAAGTTCTTCGTTGACATTTCCTAAAATGGAATTATTATCAACATACATCTCGCCAATGGTGATTGAACAGGATTCTGAATCACCCATGGCATCATTTTCGTAATAGAAAATGCTTGAAGCAAAGTTTTCGCATGTGACTTGAAGTGAGATAAAGGCTTTTTCAATGATGACATCAGAATCAGCATTGAGGAAATAACCGATATATCCACCAGTGGTTGAATAATTTTCAATACTTTCAACCGAACCATCATCAGCCTTAAGGATTCCATCGACAATATTTCGGCAAATATAGACAGGAGCTGAGCCTTCAATAGCGCCATAACCTAATAAACCACCAATGTTAGAATGATTGGCAGCATTGCTGTCAATATTCATATTGATATTGATATAGTTGTCATTAATATAGGTTGAGGCATAACCGTTATTCCAAATATCAAGGATTCCAAAGAAACCACCAGCAGCAATAGGATTTGTGCCAAGAGAAGTTACTGTTATTTTGGCGTCGATACTATTTCCAGAATAGATGGCTCCGCCATCAGGTTCGGAATTATTGAAGTCACTGCAGGCATAACCGGCAAAACCGCCGATATGGACAGTAGAGGCATCAGTAGTGTTGGTGTTGGTGAATTTAACCTCGGTATCAATTATCTCATTATTGACTACAAGATTCGGTGTCTGCTTATCATCACGCTGATTGCGAATGTAGTTGGATTCACTGCCGATGAAACCACCGATTTCATTAGTGCAGCTAGCTCCATTGGAATTGGAATTAACGATGGCAATGGTAGAATCAGAGACTTTATTGTTTCTTAATTCCAAACCAAAGTCGGTAGAATTATCACATATTCCGATAATGCCGCCAACTGAAGCACTTTCGATGCCTTCTGAGGAGATGATTGTTGAATTTGTTATCGAAGAATCAATTATTCTTAATCCACCTCTTTCCATGGAATTTTCATATCCTACCAATCCGCCAATGGTTTCTGCTTTCTGATCATCATCCACTTCTTCCAAGTCAATAGTGGCTGTGGAATCAAAATTGTCGACATGAGAATTGTAAACAATTCCGGCTCCCATAGTTCCAATCAATCCGCCGATGCCAGCGACTGCATAATTATAGGTTTTATAGTCAACGACATCCAAACTTACATTAGTAACCTTGACGTTGGAAATGACGGTGTAGCCATCACTTTCTCCGATAAGGAAACCGGCACCATAGGCAGAATAGGTAGAAAGGATGACATCACTTAATTCCAAATCATAAACCTGACAGCCATCACCTGAGAAATCAATCAAACCTGCGTTTATCTGCTCATCGTTTGCATCAATAGTGAAATTGGAAATCTTATGACCGTTTCCTAAGAGAATACCGTTAAATTCACCCGAACCGATTCCAGCTCCGACATCCTCGCCGTCGTAATCAATATCGGCAGTGAGAGAAACAATAGCATCACTATCAACATCCAGAAGGTCTTCCATATTGTCAACTTCTACAACATTCTGGGCAAAATAAGGGATGAATTTGATTTCACTGAATTGAACCAATTCTTCGCTATGGATGATTTCACCAGGCTGATAGATTTTGATTAATTCACCATCATCTTCGATTGTATATCCGATAAACTGTCCATCACCTTCGGGAACTGTATCTGGGATTGTCAAAGTGTCATAGGCATCAAGAGTCAAAGGATCATTGTCTCCAAAGATGACGGAAATCTTCTTGGTGGGTTCCTTTAGGTTTTAAGGTAAGATTATCGGTAACGGTGATTTTATCACCGGCATTGACATCTTTAACATATTCGTTCTGCGAATTATAGACTTCATATTCTCCTGAATAATTGGAATAACGGGTCTTGATGGCCGCATCGAGAACAGTAAATTCTTTTCCATAGGTAATGGTAGAAGTCAGGAGTTCTTCTGGCAAAAAGCCATCACTAACTTTGTATTGTTCATAAAGCGAATAAGTGACAGTAAATTCTATATCTGCAAATAAGGTGTAATGAGAGGTTAGAGTCAGGTCACTAGTGACGGGTGAATCGAAGTCATATAATGAATCACCTGCGAACCAACCATCAAATCGCGAATCAGCAACTGTTGTGTCATCTCCGGGATTTGATACTTTTTCGCCTTCGGTAATGGTTTGGGTCGAAGTGGTTTTATCACCATAAACAAATGTTACTGTATATTCAGCAATGGGAGAAACTGAATCAGATGCTGAATCTTCTATGCTTTCGGATTGGCTATCACTGACTACGGCACTTTCATCGGCTGAGACTGCCTCACTGGTTTCTGAATCATTACTGGCTGAAGTATCTGAAATATCTGAAGTATCTGAACTAACGGAAGTACTATCGCTGACTGAAGACTGACTGCCGGAAGCACTGGTTTCAGTAGTTTGACATCCTGTTGCCAAAAGACCAACAAGGGTAAGCAACATAAGACATTTCTTTTTCATGAATTTTCTATCCTCCTTTTTTTCACATGCTAAAAATTATATTACGGTTTTTCACTTAAAAAAAGAGTTTTCTTAAAAAAATAATAAAAAAACTCTTAATTGATATTGTTTATTATACTAAAGTGAAATAATTTCAGAAACTATCGGATTATATAAGAATTATTGAAAATAAATAAATTAAAGAAAATGTTATAAAAAAGAAATATTTTTCCCTGAAAATGAAAACTATTGATGATAATCGATAAAGAAAGTTTTTCTTAGATTTTTACTGTTATGTTTAGTGATTTCCTGTTCTAGATGGTTAAGCAAATAATCTAGACCGGCCACATGGATGTTATGATTTTTGATATATTCATAGGTGGCTTGATTCAAAATAAAGAAGGCATCATGAACATAATTGTTTTCATCTAGATTTGTACAAATGTAGATAGTCGCCAACATAAAAGAATTGTCATACGAAACACTGGTGCAGAGATCCAGATCATTTATATCAATGCTTCCCATTTTACCTATGTTATCTATGGTTTCGTTATCATCATCATTGAATTTGGTAAGGTATTCCAGTGGCAATGAAAAATTTTCAAAAGGACAGAAATCGGTCTGCAGATCTTCTTGATTTAGAAATTTCCGGTAATCCTCACAAAATGGCTTGATCCGTTTCTTCTTGAAAAAAGCTGGTGAAAGATAGAAAAGCGGGATTGCCAATAAAATAAAGAGAACAATTACAAATCCGATACAAAGCATAATTTTTCCAATCTCATTGTCCTGTATGTATTTTCCGACAATAGCGACAGAAAAAACTATTGCTGTGATTCCGACAACAAATATAATCAATGCGCCAAGAAATGCTGAGGAATTTTTTGAGTAGGAAAAACCCTTCATTTTCCGAAACAGTTGTTGTGGAGTGGTAGAAAGATCCTTTACGTTAAATATCTCTATCACTTTCTTTCTTGACAGAATCAGAAGAATAGTTGCCCCAATTCCACCAATGGCGGATATAACTATTCCGACAATAAGTGAGGTACGATTGTTGTCAGGATAAAATGATTCGAAATTGAATGATTCGATACCATTTTCAGAAATTTTAATTATAGGGACACTCTTTTGATATTTTTTTTCATTCGGAAACAGTGAGGTAAACAGTTTTACGAAGAGAAAAATACTCTTTTAGATTTATTTTCCTCAAAAAGAGCGCTCGTTAACGAAAAGTTGATTTCGTTTTCTGCCAGAGTGATGTGGTATATTGAAGTATCATCTTTGGGATCATCTATTATTTCTATTGTTCCAATGACGGTGATTTGGTTTTCCGGTGAATAGATGTGGGTTTCAAAAAAGAAAAGCCGACTAAAAGAATATCGAGAAAAAAATAGATTATTCCAAGAATGCCTAGGTTTTTAAAAGCTTGTCGGTTTTTGGGAATCTGAATATTCTTTTCCATAAAAATAACTCCTTTTTTTAAAATAACTAATAATCGGTATTTTGAATCGCTACCAATAGTCCTGGCGAAAAAAAGTTTTTTGATAGTTACAAAAAAATCATGTCCGAATTTATTCAGGACATGATTATTGTTTTTGAAGTGGGGCGGCTAAAGGGATTCGAACCCTCGCATGAACGGTTCACAGCCGTTTGTGTTGACCACTTCACCATAGCCGCCATATAAAGCCGGGATAACTCCCGGCAGTGTAAACTGATTAGAGCTTTCTGTTGTAGAATTCAATAACCTGAGCTTCGTTGATCTCAGCGGAGAGTTCACTTCTTTCAGGATATCTGACATAAGTTCCTTCAACCTTGTTGCAGTCAGCAGTGACATAAGCAGGAATAGCTGGCTTAGCATCAATAGCTTCATGAACAACCTTAAGGTTCTTATCGGCTTCCTTGAAGGAAATAACATCATTAGGTTCGACTAAGTAAGAGGGAATATCAACCTTCTTGCCATTGACGGTGACATGACCATGGCAGACAAGCTGTCTGGCCTGACGTCTAGTCATAGCGAAACCTAAACGATAGACAAGATTATCAAGACGGGATTCGAGAATCTGAAGGAACTTAAGGCCGGTCTGAACTTTCTTATCAGCCTTAGCAATCTTGAAGAGTCTCTGGAACTGCTTTTCAGAAACACCATAGGTGAATCTGATCTTCTGCTTTTCAGCCATCTGAAGACCATATTCAGTCTTCTTCTTGGCTCTGGCCTGACCATGCTGTCCAGGGACAGTCTGTCTCTTGGCAAGTTCCTTGCCATTGCCTAAAACGGAATAACCTAAACGTCTGGATTGTCTCCAAACTGGACCAGTGTAACGTGACATTTAATAATATCTCCTTTCATTATGCTGGATGCATAAGATAGAGCGCTGATTCTCTCATTCCGGATGAACGTGGTTCGCCGTATTAGCTTGGCTACTACATCTCGCGTCATCGGTCAAATGAATATCTGCGTGCTAACTTGCAAAGGATAATATACCAAAGAACGAAGTAGTATGCAAGAATAATTTTAAATAAATTCGATAATTAAAAGTAAATACGGCAAATAAAGGTAAATAAAATTATAATTTATTATGGTATAATTATAAAGTTATTATTTTGGAGGTTAATTATG
>Ga0172378_10006677_pt1 | contig 10765 bp, 6 predicted proteins | sample GrowelOW332metaG_FD_119755 | JGI IMG/M metagenome (GOLD analysis project Ga0172378, IMG submission 119755) | Groundwater microbial communities from an aquifer near a municipal landfill in Southern Ontario, Canada - Pumphouse #3_1 metaG | ecosystem: Environmental > Aquatic > Deep subsurface >... | reverse complement strand
TTGATGCTGTTGATGGTGTAGATGCTGTATATGCTGTAGATGCTGTAGATGCTGTAGATGCTGTAGATGCTGTAGATGCTGTAGATGCTGTAGATGCTGTAGATGCTGTAGATGCTGTAGATGCTGTAGATGCTGTAGATGCTAAAGCCTGATGTTCTACGTTTGTGTGGACAGTTGGTGTAAGTGGTAATTGTACAATTGCAGGACGAACGATTTTTTTACTTTGGGCTTTGGCTTCAAGTTCTGTGAGCTGCTGATTAAATTTAGTTTGTTCTAAGCTTAACTGTGCCGAAGCCAATTTTTCTGCAGTATTTTGCCATGTTTGTTTAGCTTTATGGCTGAGCACACTCAGTAGATTTGGGTTATGTCCATATTCCGTTTCTAAATTCACCACATGGCTCGATGCAAAACTTTGGCCAGTGGTAAAAGCTAATACAAGCGTTGTAACAAGTGTTGTAAAAAGACCATATTTTGACATAACGCTAACCTATAAAAAACTAGATTTACTTTATGTAAATTGTAGCCAAATTTTTATTAAATTTAATATAAGTGATTCATTTTATTTAATTATTTTATGTGTTGGGGTTTGCATTAGTTTGATATAACAAAGATCTAGATCAAAAAAATCCCCAACTAGTTTAGTCGGGGATCGATCGATTTCTTATTGACACTGATTTAAAGCATCTTTATGGAAATGATTTTTTAACGCCATAAAATTGGCTTGTTTGTCTTGATCATATAAATCAAATTTAGTGGCGGTACTTGTACCGTCTTTGCCAAATACTGCTGAGCCACCTGACATTAAGTTATTGCCATAAAATGACCATTGTTCAATCACTTTGCCGCCTTCCATAAAGCCAGTAAACTCAATCACGCAGTTGTCTTTAAGTTTAGTCAGTTTGGCTTTATTGTTTTTGGTATCTGGATAGACTTCTAGATTGCTAATTTCTTGTAACACACCTGCTTGCAGTTGTGGAATTTTAGGTGCAGAAGTACATGCAGTAATTGAAAGGCAAGTTAGGCCTGTAAGTAAAAGTGTTTTAAGTTTCATCGCTCGGTTCTTGTTGGTGAGTTGTTAAGTTGAGTATAGGCATTTGAGTTAAAATTGGCTATAGTCTAAAAGAAACAGTAAAATAAAAATTAATGTTAGGATAAAACTTAAAAACAATTATTATTTAGTTAATTGAAAAAAGAGAAAAATATGTATTTACGCAATCTACATATCAGAAATATTGGACCTCTTCATAAGTTAGATATCGAATTTGAAAATCAAAAAAATTCTGATCCTAAGCCTGTAATTTTAGTTGGAAAAAATGGTTCAGGAAAAACTTATGCACTTTCTTATATTGCAGATGCTTTTTTTGAGTTCGCAAAGGAATTTTATTCTGATGTGGTAAACGGTCAAGATTATAGCTCCCCTTATTTTAAAATAATAAGTGGTAAAGATATCAATACTCAGTCAAATGGTGGGGCTTCAATCTATTTAAGATTTCAAGATAGTGAAAAAAATGAAGAACTACATTTTGGACAGAATATAGGAAAGGAAAATCCTACAGAGCTTTCTAATTTATATGGCAACAAACTAGCTATATCTGATGAAACTACTAAAAAAGTAGATATTAGTGCAGAAAAATCAGAAAAAATTTTCAAAGAAAATATTTTTATATTTTTCCCTGTATTTAGAAGTGAAATCCCTCATTGGTTGAATAAGAATGCTATTAACGATTTAGATATTAAAATTAAAGAGCCAATGCATAAAGAACTAGCTCGAGAAATTTTAGTAGTTCAAAGTTTAGAAAAAAATATATCATGGCTATTAAATTTGTTATTAGATTCTAAATTAACAATAGAAGAGTCTTCGCTAGCCAATCAAATTAATCAGACTGAGGAGTTTCAAAGAAATATTAGAGTTAAAAATGCTTTTGATTTTTCATTAAAAAAAGTAAATGAAATTATTCAAACTATATTAGAAGATTCTACTGCAAAGATTCACTTAGGTTGGCGTAATAGAGCAGGTGAGAGATTAAGTATTATAAAGAAGAATGGGAGAATACCTTCAATTCAGCAGCTTTCTACTGGTCAACTGCAATTGTTTAACATGTTTCTGACAATTGTTAGGCATGCCGATAACAATGATGTTTTAAACAGTTTTCAATATGAAAAAATATCGGGAATAGTTGTTGTCGATGAAATTGATGCTCACTTACATACAAAGCACCAAAGTGAAATCTTACCTAAATTGATAAAACTATTTCCTAAAGTGCAATTTATTATGACTTCCCATTCACCATTGTTTGTTTTAGGAATGGAAAAAGAATTTGAAGCTGAAAATATTCAATTAATTGATTTGCCTTCTGGGATTAATATTACTTCAGAAAGATTCATTGAGTTTGAAGACTCATTTAACTTCTATAAAGACACAGCAAAATTTGAGGAAACATTGCATCAAAAGATTCAAGAAACTCAAAAACCTTTAATTTTGGTTGAGGGTGAAACAGATGTTAAATATTTGAAGAAAGCGTTGGAACTTTTTGAAAAAGAAGACTGGATTGAACTAGTAAAAATTGATGAAGCAGGTTTATCCAAGCAAGGCGGGAGTAGGAACAGTGGGCAAGATAGTTTAAAGAAGGGTTTTGATTTTTTACTTACAAATAAAAAGTCTTTCCAACGTAAAATTTTATTTCTATTTGATTGTGATTCTAAAAACTTTACTGAGTATAAAGATGAACATATTTTTAAAATGAAAGTGCCACATAACGGTGAGAATACAAAAGTTTTAAGTGGTGTAGAAAATTTACTTCCTGAATCATTATTTGAAATTAATTTTTATTCAAAAGAAGTTAAAGAAACAGGGGATGGAGGAAGAACCACTATCGAAAAATTAAAAAAACAAGAATTTTGTGATTTTGTATGTAATTCTAATGATAAAGAAATTTTTGAAAAATATAGAGAGTTTATATTCCCTATAATTGAAGAATTTTTAGCATCATAAATAATAAAAAAAACCCGCTCTAAAGCGGGTTTTTTATTCAGGCTAAAACTTAGTGTTGAAGCACTGAAATATCAGCCACTTTGGTAAACAAGTCACGAAGCTGTGTAAGCATACGTAAACGGTTTGCTTTAAGTTCAGCATCATCAGCCATCACCATTACACCATCAAAGAACGTATCCACTGGCGCACGAAGTGCAGCAAGTGCAGACAACGCAGCAGTGTAGTCTTTGGCAGCAAATAATGGCTCAACTTGAGGCGTGATTTTTGCTAATTCAGCAAACAATGCTTTTTCAGCATCTTCAACCAAGTTTGCTTCAACAACAGCGCCTGTTGGTGCAGCTTCTTTAGCTAAGATATTGGCAACACGCTTATTCGCAGCAGCAAGTGCAGCAGCTTCAGGCAAGGCACGGAAGTGATTTACTGCATTTACACGCTTGTCAAAATCAAGTGGTGATTTTGGTGACAATGCTTGAACGGCTTGAATAACATCAACCGCAACGCCTTGGTCTTCATATTTGGCACGGTAACGACCTTCTAAGAATGCAACAGCATCATTTAAAGTCTTATCGTGATCTTTCAATACATCGCCATAAGCAGCAAGTGCGAGTTTGATGAGGTCTTCAATTGATACATCAAGCTCGTTTTCAGTCACTAAACGTAAAATACCAATTGCAGAACGACGTAGTGCAAACGGGTCTTTAGAACCTGTAGGCGCTTGACCAATACCAAAAATACCCGTCAAAGTATCTAAACGGTCAGCAAGGGCAATCGTTGTACCTGTTTTGGTTTTTGGTAAAACGTCACCTGCGAATTTAGGTAAATACTGCTCACCTAAAGACTCAGCCACTTCATCATTTTCACCTTCAAGACGTGCGTAGTAAGTCCCCGCAATCCCTTGAAGTTCTGGGAATTCACCCACAAGTTCAGAGGTTAAGTCACATTTTGCAAGAAGCGCCGCTTTTTCAGCATCAGTCGCTTTTGCACCAGTGATTGGCGCGAGTGCTACAGCGAGTTTTGCAATACGTGTCGATTTGTCCCAAAGCGTACCCAATTCTGCTTGGAAAACCATGTTCGCCAATTTCTCTTTACGAGAAGCAAGCGGTTGTTTTTGGTCTTGTAAGAAGAAGAATTCAGCATCCGACAAACGTGGACGAACTACTTTCTCGTTACCTTCAATGATTTGTGTTGGGTCTTTCGACTCAATGTTTGACACAGTAATGAAGTACGGTTGAAGTTTATTATCGCTGTTCACTAAGCAGAAGTACTTTTGGTTGTCCTGCATGGTGGTGATTAAAGCTTCTTGAGGAACTGCAAGGAAGCGTTCTTCAAAGCTTGCACGAAGCGCAACAGGCCAGTCAACCAATGCAGTCACTTCATCACGAAGATCCGCAGGCACAATTGCAATGGCATTGACTTCATCAGCCAATGCTTTGACTTGACCGTCGATGATCGCTTGACGCTCTTCAAAAGAGGCTACAACATAAGCTGCTTTAAGCTTGCTTAAGTATTCGTCAGCATGAGTCAAAGTAATTGCTTCAGGTGCATGAAAACGATGACCAAATGTAACGTTACCAGTTTGAAGATCTTGAATGGTTGCATCAACAACGTCGTTGTCTTTTAACAACACCACCCATTTTACAGGACGTACAAATTCAGTACGGCTTGCCGCAGAGCGCATACGTTTAGCAATTGGAAGATTGTCCAACGCATTTTGTAAAATTTGTGGTAAAAGCGCATCAAGGCTTTGACCTTTCACATCTTTTAAGTAGCAAACTTTTTCAACTTTACCGGCTTGGAACGTTGAGATTTGATCTACAGTGATGCCTTGACCACGCATAAAGCCCTCTAAAGCTTTAGTTGGGTTGCCATCGCTATCAAATGCAGCTTGCTTTGCAGGGCCGTCAAAACGTTTTTGCGTGTCCGCTTGTGCGCCATCTACATTAACGATTTTAAGTGCAAGACGACGTGGTGCTGCATAAGCTTCGATAGAATCGAATGCAAGACCTGCATCTTTTAAGCCTTTAACCGTTTCAGCAGTTAATGCGTCACGTAATTTTTTTAAGCTTTTTGGTGGAAGTTCTTCACAGCCAAGCTCAAATAAAACAGTATGTTTAGACATTATTTGTTCTCCGCTGATTTTTCTGCTTGAGCAGCTTCCGCTTCAACTTGTGCTTTTAATTGCGCTAAAACTTCGTCACGAAGTGCAGGTTCTGCCATTGGGAAACCAAGTTTGGCACGTGCTGCCACATAACTTGTTGCAATCGAACGCGCCAACGTACGTACACGTAAGATATAACGCTGACGTTCAGTCACCGAAATCGCGCCACGTGCATCAAGTAAGTTAAAGCTATGCGATGCTTTAATCACTTGTTCGTATGCAGGTAGTGGAAGTTCAGCTTCGATTAAACGCGTCGCTTCAGCTTCGTAGAAGTCGAACAGTTCGAACATCTTGTCGACTGGTGCATATTCAAAGTTATAGGTTGATTGTTCAACTTCGTTTTGATGGAACACATCGCCATAAGTGACTGTACCAAATTGACCTTTGGTCCAAACCAAGTCATAGACAGAATCAACACCTTGCAAGTACATGGCAAGACGCTCTAAACCGTAAGTGATTTCGCCTGTCACAGGGTAGCACTCAACACCACCGACTTGTTGGAAGTAAGTGAACTGCGTCACTTCCATGCCGTTGAGCCACACTTCCCAACCAAGACCCCAAGCGCCTAATGTTGGAGATTCCCAATTGTCTTCTACAAAACGGATGTCGTGTACAAGCGGGTCAATACCAATGGCTTTTAAAGAGTCAAGATACAACTGTTGAATGTTGTCTGGGTTAGGCTTAAGCACAACTTGGAATTGGTAGTAGTGTTGCAAACGGTTTGGGTTTTCGCCATAACGCCCATCTTTAGGACGACGCGATGGTTGTACATAAGCCGCGTTCCATGTTTCAGGACCCAATGCACGCAGGAAAGTTGCAGTGTGGAATGTCCCTGCGCCCATTTCCATGTCGTATGGTTGTAAAACAACGCAGCCTTGCTCGGCCCAATAGTTTTGTAAGGCTAAAATTAAGCCTTGGAAAGTATCAATATGCGATATGGCGCGACTCATGGTCATCCAGTTAAAATTAGAAAAAAATTGCCCTTAAGTATAAGGATTTTGCAGGGGAGTGGCAAAGGTTTCGACGGAAAAGCCGATTCCTTAAACAGCAGTTTGATGTTAGTGATTGGTAAATCACAAATGTTATGTTATAACGTTTCAAAAACATACAAGACAAACATTGAGGGAAATATGCAAACGCTACGTCTTATTGGCTTGATCACTTTAACGGCTGTGATTAGCGCATGTGGTGGGGGAGGAGATTCTTCAAATGAACCGAATGTTCAAGCAAAACCCAAGCCTGAGCTTGGGGTCGGGCATTTGGCAGTGGTTAGCCAAGATAATCAACGTGCAGCATTGGCTGTGTATCAGCTACACGACAACACCTCTATCTTTAATACAGCATTAAAGGCATTGCCATCGGCACTATATAGCAGCCCAAGTTATGGATATGCGGTCATTATGGATCGTGAGCTAGGTGATGTCAGCTTTGTTAGTGCAGCTCAAAGGGGCTTGTTAAACTATCGTTTGTCTGGTGGCTCACCAACACATTATCGTCAATTTAATGGGCAAGCTGCGGTTTTTTATGATGGTAATGAAACGCAAGGTTCTAAGTTTGATGTGTTTACCGATCAAGATATTGCCAATGCTAAAGTCACTTCGCAGCGTTTGCCGTATAAGCATCATGGTGTAGCTGAACCACGCGGTGAGATAGTACTTAGCAGTTATCTACCCGAAGGCCAAACACAGTTGAGTATGGTCAAAAGCTATTTACAGCACGGCAATCATTATCATGTTGAGCAAACTTTAACTGAATCTTGTCCGGGCTTACATGGTGCTGCATCTAACCAAAACTTTACAGCTTTTGGTTGTCAAGATGGTGTGTTGTTGGTAGAGCAACAAGGGCAAAGCTTTATTGATAGTAAAATTCCAACCCAAGCACGTATTGGCACTTTAGTCGGGCATGAAAAGGTACAAGATATCGTTGCCATTGCGTCAACCGAGCAAGATTTATTTATTGTAAATCCACACACCCAGCAAGCTGATCAAGTTGCATGGACGAGCAAAGAGCTAAAACGCTTAAAACAAAGTTTTAGCAGCAGCGGGCAATATTTTGTGATTTTAGATAGCCTCGGCACTTTACATATTTTAGATAGCAGCACATGGCAGGTTATACATACCCTACAAGTTTTTGCAGCCGATTCTAGCGCAATTGCTCAGGCACAACTGGCCATGCATGGTGAAAAAGATCAATTGTTTGTCAGTGATAGCCTGCAAAAATCAATTTACCAAATTGATTTAAAGACAGCAAAAATTGAGCAGACCATTCAATTGGATGTGACACCTCAGCAAATTGCTTGGCTCAAATAAACAACACATAAAAAAATGCTGCCGAGGCAGCATTTTTTTAATTCAAAACAGCTTAGAAACGACCCTTAATACCAATACTTACTTGGGTTTGGTCACTATCACCTTGTACATCAGTACTATGGCGGACATCACCATAAACGTAATATAAGTTTTCCAGTTGTACCTGAATACCTAAGCCTGCCTCAATTGAGCTTTCTTCATAGCTTTCTTTTAAATGAGTTTCTGAATTATCGGTTAAAGAAACTAAACGTAACTCATGATCTGGCGCAAACTCATGTTTGTAATTGAGTAGACCATAGACGCTTGCAGGGCGTTCTTTATAGTTAAAGTGATGATTCACCTGTGCACCTAAACGCGCAATCACACTACTGGTACTATCTGCAATGACCTTAGAATAAGCATCTTGGGTGTCACGATAGGTGGTATAGATATAAGACAATTGCGCTTGTGGTTCTATCTTGGTGCTTTCATTAAAATTAAATGAACGACCTAACTCAACTGAACTGGCACTTTGCCATGCTTCCCATGTAAAATCGGGTTCATCAGCCACCTCAATTGAATTTTCGATATAGTTCATTTGAGTGACTAAGTCTAAATACAGATTATTGTTAAAGGTGGCTGTGTAATAAGCACCAAAACCAAAGCTGTCGGTATCAATCGAACTATTTTGATGACCTAAACCTAATTTTAAGCGTTCGTTATCATAAGTTTTGGCATTGGCATGAATAAAGTGGTTCATTAGACCAAAACGGTGTTTCGATTGGTCTTTTTCAATGGCTAAGTACTCACCACCTAACTGATAACCCATACTGTATTGGTTATAGTCAAATTGCTTTTCACCATTTTTATTGATGCTATTGCCTAGCAAACGGCCCCATGTGGTTTTATAGTTCACATCGGGTTCATAAGGACTGCCAATACGTTGATACAACGAAGAAATGGTGGTTAGCCCCGTTTCAATATTAGAAGATAAAGTTGAAATGTAGTTACCAATCCCAGGTCGATAGGTGCTATATAAGTACCAATCGCCATCATTTGCATCAGCAGGGCTGTTTTGCAAAAGATTGTATTCAAAGGCATTGAGTTTAATTGGACCATTGGCAAGGGTAAACTTAGCATCAGATTGACCTTCAACGTCAATTACTTTAATACCTTGTTGGGTATAGTCACCTTGACCACCCATGTTTTCAATTTGTACGCTTGCTGTGCCTACGGTATTGCCTTTAATTGCAAGAACATCTGTTGCACTGTTGTCATCGCCAAGTACAGTTTGAATCAAGATATTAGAATTGGCTTGACCAATATAGTCATTCATTAACGTTAAACGACCAAAGTCACGACCATTTGGATCAATAAATGAACCTGCTTCACCCGTAACTAAACCGCCAACAGAACCTTGTCCACTTAAAGTTGCACCATTTAAAACATTAAGTGCTTGGTTGTTGAGCAAACCATCTACACGTAATGTGCCTTGTACAACATTTGTGATGCCGGCAAAGTCTAGGCTTGTCCCTGTAATATATTGAGTGCCTAAACCCACTTTGTTATAACCACCTTGACCGGTAAATTGCCCTGCAAAAGTGGTGTCACGTTCGGTACCGGCAATGAGTACTTTATCTCCAGTAAATACAGTACCTGCAGTACTACTTAAATCTTGAATTTGAGTCGTTGGGTTCTTCAATTCGGCAATTTCAAAGCGTGCATCATTATGATTTAAATGTACACCACTACTATAGCGTAGATCGCCATCTGCTTTGAGAGCTAAAGTAGCATTTTCAATGGTGGTTTGACCTGTATAGGTATTTTGACCCTCAAACACCACGCGACCATTTTGCCCAGTTGAATCAGAAATATAGAAATTACCTGATTGGTCAGTACCAGTGGCATTACTGAATATGCCTTTATAACGGCTTTCTTTGCCATGGGCATCAATGCGTCCACCTAAATCGTTAATGGTGAAATTATTGATATAAAAACCTGAGTAGGGTTCATGATCTACTTGTAATGTACCACCTTCAAATATTGGTCGAACATTGACACCTAAAGAGGGGTCATATTGACCTGAATTCAGTTTAGTGCTTTGGTAAAAAGACTCACGTAAATCAATATTGGTCCATTCCTCGATCACTGGTGGCTGAGGGATGGTTGGAAAACCAAATAGATAAGCATAATCAATCACAGCAGATTGTTGAGCTTTTAAATCACCAATCTCAAAGCCCATACCAATTGCGAAGTCACCTTTTATAGGATTATCTATCCCTTCAAGATAAGTAGCAGGATCTAAAGACCAAGCGCTGAGCACAGATGTATTGTGTACATAATTTGATTGAGAAAAAATACCAATCATACTCTGAGTTTCAGGACCTATGGCATATACCCAATCTTCTGAGGCAAGGTCTTGGTTAGTGTCACCGCGCGTGTTCGTAGTTTGATAGTAGTCATCTGTAGACAAACTTGGTGGTATAAAACCATCTGGATCTGGATCAATTGCAGTCGCAAATCTAACATTACTCAAATCTTGCTGTGCGGTAATAGTTGTTTCTACAGCCACGCCGTGTAAAGTATTATCAACGCTATATTCGTTTGAAATGGTATAATAAACAGTATTACCTATACTATATTGTCCGTTCCATTTGGTCTCTTGTTGGCCTTTTTCTTGATCAATGATGTTAGTGACTGGTGTTGATAGGGTCGTGAAATCGTTACGACCATTAATGCCTCCAGCAACATCATTTGCATTGGCTTGTAATCCTGTTTCAGTGGTAGATACAGAGAATATTTGCCATGGTGTACCTGGTGTTAAGTAGTCCTGTGCACTAAAGAATTTTCCTGAACCTTGTGGATCGTAGAGCATTCCTACATCATTAACGTTGCCTGAACCTAAAGTACCATTCTCGGCGACCGAAACCTTAACGTACTTATTTTCAAGGATCGCTGCATGCGATGTTGTAAGCCCTGCAACTAAGAGCGTGCCAAGAGCAATACCACTACTCAGCGCTGTTCTACTTTTTGTTTTCCCCTTAGCATGCTCTGAAGTAACAACATAATCCCCTGTTGCTGTGTTAAAAACATTTTTAAATACCCGATTCATTGTTATTATCTCTTCAAAAGATTTGCGACATAATTAACATTTTTTGGGGTTTTTGTAAATCTAACAGAGCTGGCTTATATTGGGATCTTATTTAACCCGAATCATGGATAAGAAATTCAGTTGAAAAAAAAGATGACTGAGTTGATAAGAGAGTTACCACACACTTTTATTAACCAGCCATCTTATGTTCGAGTTTACAACTTTATTCTGCACCA
>Ga0172378_10006676_pt1 | contig 10767 bp, 5 predicted proteins | sample GrowelOW332metaG_FD_119755 | JGI IMG/M metagenome (GOLD analysis project Ga0172378, IMG submission 119755) | Groundwater microbial communities from an aquifer near a municipal landfill in Southern Ontario, Canada - Pumphouse #3_1 metaG | ecosystem: Environmental > Aquatic > Deep subsurface >... | reverse complement strand
TGATACTGCTTATAAAATAATAAAACTGACAGCCATGGATCCCTGGTCAGACTTCACCGCTGGACACATTACACCTTTAGGACAAGGAGCACCTCCAAACTCTTGGGCTTACGAAGAATTTACGATACCAGACATTCAATCATCACCAACAACGTCTTATGATGGATCTAAACAGACTCTAAAACATTTATTCTTACCTATAAGGTCAACCTGGTCTAGTGAAAGGTCTGATTTAATGTTTAATGGAGAGCAAGCGTATCGATTTGTAAAAAATATTACAGATGCAGGAGGAGCCGTTACTTTTTCAACAACTACAGATACAGACGGAACTACTATGGAAGATGAGGAAACCGTGTTAAAATATGTTGATCAACAATTTAAAGCCAAAGCAGATCCATCCGAATATGTTCGTCCTTTAGGTGCTTTTCTTGTTGGAGAAAAATAAATCCAATTAAAATAATTTGCTAATAAATAGAACTATGAGTTATATTTATTAAAAAACTAAAATGAAAAAATCATATCCAAATGTTAATAATGTTTTAAAAAACAAGTTTTAACATTTGGACATGCAGCAAATCAATAGATATATGAAGTGGCTCAAATTGCGATAAAATTTCTAATATCCGGAATTGTTACAAACATTTAAAGGAACTGATTAAAAAACAATTACTCAAATAAAGTATAAGCTATCAAAACAGATAAATGAACCACTACCCGTCTCTTCATACCCAGATATTGAGGATACTAAACATATTCAATATAACAGAGTCATGCGACATTCCCTATTTTTTCTGATTTTTCAGAAACTGGTTGTATTCTTCATTCATCTTATTATAATCAACAAATAAATCTCCATCTGTTATTGATTTCCATACCTTTGGTTTGTATTGTTTTATCCATCCTCTAACATTTCCCATATCCTGAGGATGACGATTATTTCTATCTAAAAGACCATCATCTTCATGAGTAGCCTGCCATTTATCCATTTTAGTCTTCATGGTTGCAAGAACATCCTGATATTTAGGATTTTCAGCAAGATCATGAATTTCGTATGGATCATTTACGACATCGAATAATTCTTCCTTGGGTTTACGATCGCGCATAAACAGAAGTTGAGCTACATCAAGTTTACCTTCAGCCTTCATTTTACGCAGTACATGAATAGCAGGGCGATAAAAGTCTAAATATTGTTGATGAGCATCCCATGGGATTTCCGGTTTATAATTTCTAATGTATTCGTATTTAAGAGTTGATATTGATCTGCTACAATCTGGAATTTCGTCCCAGGTATCACGAGCTCCGTAAAATGAATCTTCGCCACCGATTGCTTTTCCTGTCTCCTTATTAAAAAGAGGTTTCCCAATATAATAGTCTGGTATTTTAACACCTGCTAAATCAAGAATACTGGCTGTAATATCAAGAGAACTGACTATCTGTTTCACTCTTTGACCAGGTTTAATGCCATTTCCCCATGCTATCATTGGAATATTTAAACCTGGAGTATATAAATATCCTTTCCCTTTAACCTCGTCACGACCATTATCTCCTATAAATATTATGATTGTATGGTCAAGCATACCTTTTTTATTAAGATCATTTATTAAAAGTGAGACTTCATTATCTGCATATTCAATTTGATCTAAATATGAAGCGAATTCTTGTCTTACTTTTGGAACATTGGGAAGATATGGAGGAAGTACTACATCATTCGGATTAACCGGGTGTTTTGACTCTGCTGTGGTTTCTTTCCACCAATCGCCCCTATGAGTTCTTAGTAACTGTATCTGAGAAAAGAATGGTTCATCCTTTTTTGTAAAATTATCAAGTTTGTCAAATAATCCAAAATGAGTAATTCCATCCCAGGATCCTGTCTTTTCCCATTTAAAGTTGCAATCTATTTTTTCCCCTTTCGTATAAACTAAATTATTACCCAAAATACAAGTATATCCACATTTACGCAAATAATATGTAAATGGTTTTACATCTAAACGCAATGATTTTTCTCTATTACTTCTATGATTATGTGCGTCTATCATGTCTTGTTGAACGCCTGTCATCATAGCTGACCGACTTGGAGAGCATATAGGGTTTGTGCACATCGCATTGTAATAAAGAATACCATCCTTAGCCATTTTATCTAAGTTAGGAGTTTTAACTGCCGCCATTCCGTAACAGCCTAAATCCAAGCTCATGTCTTCTGCCATAAGCCATATAATGTTTGGTTTTTTAGGTATCTGAGCATTAGCTGGCATAACTAAAAAAGCTGATAATAACACACTTACAACAAGCAATAATTTATTCATTTTTGTATTATTTAAAAATACGAATATACGTATAAAATATTTTATTGAAATATATCAAATATATTTCATATAAACCCCTACTGCTCTTCTTAATATGTAAAAACAACTAACAAGCCCTGTAGCCATTATTTTTACAGGGCTTGTTAATTTTTCGCTTTTATCGCTGCGGATTTAAGGTAATTTATTATTACCGTAATCTTTTATCAATCAGCATTTATTTATAATGTCAATTTTTTAAAAGTTTAGTAAGACCATAAAAAATACTGCGTTATAATAGAGATTAATTGTAAAAATATTAAACTTTAGCTATTTTTAGAAAATCAAAATATATTTATGAAAAGGCATTCGGCATTTTTAACATTATTACTTTTTTTAATTACTTTCTCATTTTTGCAGGGGTTTAATTCCTATCATTTTTATTATATCGAGCAGTTCCAGTTATTTTTGACGACTAAGCTGTATTTCATCCAAAGTATATCTCATCCTGGAGGCCTGATAGAGTATTTCTCAATTTTTTTAGTACAGTTTTTTATCGTACCGACACTTGGAGCCCTTATTGAGGCTCTTACCTTTACACTTATTTTTATTTTTACTTCTGCATTATTGAAACGTTTGGCGAGAACTACAATATTTTTTATTGCCCCATCAACTGTTTATTTATTTTGTCTTTTTAATTGTCTCTCCAACGTCTACTTTTTTTTCCAGGGAGTTATATCTTTTTTATTGTGTATTTGTTGTCTGCTCATTTTTGCATCCAAAGGCAAATCTACAATTAAAAACATTTCGGTTTTTTTATTTATCCCGGTGCTATACTGGATTGCAGGATCTGTTTCTGTTCTTTTTGCAGTTTGTGTTGCATTGATCGAATTATTCAGAGATGGAAGAGTAAAATTGAAAAGTTTTTACTGGCTTTTGCTACCTGTTTTTGCCTTATTTATTTCGTGGCTGGCAGTACGTTATTCTTTTTCAGGAGACCTAAGAATGAGTCTCCTTCCGGATATGTATTATCAGCCTCTTTCAAAGCCTAAATTATTAACATACATTCCCTGGATTCTTTTAATTATATGGATAACTATTGCACCCTTATATGGGAAAATTAAGGTTCTTAGAAAAACAAATTATTTATTAGCCGGAATTCAGACCTTATTAATTATTTTACTTATTTGGAAAGGAATAGAGAAATACGGAGATCGAAACTTTTACGAGATAAAAAAGATGGATTATTTTGCACGTAAGGGGCAATGGAATAGAATTATTGATGAATCACGTGATGGAAATATACATAATTTCTTGTTACTAAATTATGTAAATCTGGCACTTGCTCAAAAAGGGTGTCTTTGTAGTAATATGTTTAATTTTCCTCAAAATGGTATTGAAGGATTGATAATTTCTTCAAAAAGAGAACTTTTATTAACACCTTTTCTTAGTGATATTAATTTTTGTGTTGGGAATATAGCTCTGTCGCAGAAATTCGCTTTTGAAGGTAATGAAGGCTGTTCAGGTTTGGGAAGCGGGCGGTTGTTAAAACGATTGGTACAGACGAACCTGATATATGGAGAATATGCTATAGCTGACAAATATATCAGAACCCTTGAACACACTTTTTTCTATCATAAATGGGCAGTAGATCAAAGACGCTTTTTATATAACGATTCTCTATGCATGAAAGATCCTGTTTTATCTGAAAAGAGTAAATATCTTCCTGCACAGGGAGGTAGAGACTTTGCAATAAATTTTCTACAAACAATAAAAAGGCTAACTGAAATTAATCCTTCAAACAGGGCTGCGCAGGAATACCTTCTTGCCTCCTACCTGTTATTGAGAGATCTCGATAGCTTTTCAGATTTATTATATGAATATGATAAAAAGGGAATGATAACTGCTCCTTTACCATTTATATTTCAGCAGGCCCTTCTTATTGAATATGAATTACATCCTGAAAAATCTAAGATAAAAGGTATAACTGTAAAAGCAGCACGTCTCTTGAAATCATACAAACTTTTATATAGGAATAATTGCAAAAGCAATAATATAAAAGAAATTATGAGAAAACAATTTGGATCAACCTATTTGTTTTATTTTATGAAATCATAAATATATATGTCGATACAAATATTCAGTAATAAGAATCATGAAATTGTATTTAATCTTTAATTTTAAATTATAAAAAATGAAAAAATTTCGAGATATATTTATTTTGTTACTTTTTTTTATTTTGTCCTCATGTTCCGAAACGTCAATAAATAAATATGTGACAGAAAATACATATCCTGAAATATTCCCGGATTATAAAAATGTTACGGTACCTTATAAAATTGCTCCTCTTAATTTTTATTTACGTCAACCCGGAGATAAGAGTTTGCTTTGTGTAGATGGTAAGGAACAAAAATTGAAAATATCTTCAGAGAACGGAAAGTTTATACTCCCGTCACGCAAGTGGAAAAATTTATTAGAAAAGAACAAAGGCGGAAAAATTAAACTTAGTATTTTCATTAAAAAAGGAGAGACGTGGAAAAAATATAAACCTTTTTTTATAACTATAGCATCAGATCCGATAGATCAGTATCTGGTATACCGACTTATAGAACCAGGGTATGAGTTATGGAATAAGATGGGAATATATCAGCGCAATATTTATAATTACAAAGAGAGCGCAATTTATGAGAACAAGATGACAGAAAATAATTGTGTCAATTGTCATTCTTTTTGTATGCAGAATCCACATAAGATGATGTTCCATCTTAGGTCGCAATACGGAGGGACAATCCTTATTCAGAAAGATAAGATCGAGAAACTTAATACAAAGACCAAACAGACTATGTCATCTTTGGTTTATCCATACTGGCATCCTTCAGGAAAATACATCGCATTTTCGGTAAATAAAATCAAACAGGATTTTTATCTCAACCACAAGAATAGAGCTGAAGTTTTTGATTCCCGCTCTAATGTAGTAGTATACGATATAGCTAAACATGAAATTTTCACCTCTCCCCTTTTAATTTCAGATAAAAAACTTGAAACATTTCCGGGTTTTTCTGCAGATGGAAAAACACTGTATTTCTGTTCTGCAAAATCATTCCCTGTACCCGAAAAATCGGATTCGGTAAAATATAATCTTTGCTCTATATCATTTGATCCCAATACACGGACTTTTGGTGAAAAGGTAAATACTTTATATAATGCAAAAATTATGGACGGAAGTGCCTCATTTCCTAGAATGTCCCCTGACGGTAAATTTTTATTATTCACTGTCTCAGCTTACGGGACTTTCCCTATATGGCACAAAGAGGCAGACCTTTATATGCTGGATTTGAAGACAAATAAATACGTAAATATGGACATCATTAATAGTGATGATGTAGATAGCTATCATAGCTGGTCTTCTGACAGCAGGTGGATCGTTCTCAGCAGCAGGAGAGGTGATGGTCTGTATACCCGTTTATACATTGCTTATATAGGGAAAGACGGAAAAACAGGAAAAGCATTTTTACTTCCTCAAAAGGATCCTGCTTTTTATGATGATTTCATGAAATCATACAATATACCTGAAATGGTAAAAGGAAAAGTCGATGTAGATTCTTATCTGATAGCCCGTAAGGCAATGGGGACGAATGGAAATGCTGTTACATTTAATCTAAAAAGAGATACTGTCCTGAAAATAAATAAATAAATAAATAAATAAATAATGTCATTTTAGAATAAGATTTAATGCATTTCTCTTAAACTGAACAAAATTATGATTTGATATTTTTTTAGTATTGATTTAACCTCATTAATAGGTTTAAAAAACATGCCAATTGTCTTTTCCCTGACTTGCGACCTTGTAACCATAAACTTTCAATATTTAAATATGTAGTCTAAATCAAATAGACTAATTTAAATTTATACTTTTGTAAAAAGTAAAAACAAACTAATAATGATTCCATATCTCCAGGCAGAACATATTTCAAAAAGATTTGCAGACTACATGCTCCTTAACGATATTTCATTCACAATATTTAAGGATCAGAAAGTTGCATTAATAGCAAAAAACGGAGCCGGAAAATCCACACTGATGGATATTCTATCCGGCAAAGAATCGGCAGATACAGGAAATATAACTCTGACAAACGACATTAAAATAGGATATCTCAAACAGATACCTGAGATGAATATGGATATGACCGTACTGGAAATGGCACTTAGCTCCGAAAATCCCGTATTGCAGGTTATTTCAGATTTTGAATCCGCTATTCGGCATAATGAACAGCAACTTATAACTGATTTTTCCATAAAAATGGAAGAAATGCATGCCTGGAATTATGATATAAAGGTAAAGCAAATCCTCAGTCAGCTAAAAATAGACAACTTCGATCAAAAAGTAAAAGAACTTTCGGGAGGTCAGCAGAAAAGACTGGCGCTGGCGAATGTATTGGCTAACGAACCCGATTTATTACTACTCGATGAGCCTACCAACCACCTGGATCTGGAGATGATAGAATGGCTTGAAAATTACCTTAAAAGATCAAAATGCACTCTGTTCATGGTTACTCATGACCGTTATTTTCTGGACAGGGTATGCGATGAAATAATAGAAATAGATCAGGATAAAATTTATTCGTATTCCGGAAATTACAGCTATTATCTGGAGAAAAGGAAAGAAAGAATTGAGCAGGAACAGGCTGCCGCTGACAAAGCAAAAAATCTTCTTCGCACAGAACAGGAATGGATGAGAAGAATGCCACAGGCCCGTGCTCATAAAGCAAAAGCCAGAATAGCTAACTTTTATGATTTAAAGGACAAAGCAGGATCAGGACGTCAGGACGATAAATTGGAACTAAATTTTGCGTCATCCAGACTTGGCAAAAAAATACTGAACATCAGTCATCTCAGTAAATCATACGGAGATCTACATTTAATTAAAGACTTCAGCTACAAATTTGCTCCATGCGAAAAAATAGGCATCATAGGTAAAAACGGATGCGGCAAATCCACGCTACTTAATATTATCACAAAAAAAATAGTAGCAGACAGCGGAGAGGTTGATATGGGGCAAACCATCCGTATAGGATATTATAAACAGGAAGGCATTACTTTTAAAGAAGAAGACAAAATAATAGATATTATAAAAAATATATCCGAAGTCATCAATTTTGACAATGGAACACAAATGACAGCCAGTCAGCTCCTAACGCATTTTTTATTTCCGCCGGAAACTCAATACTCTCCGGTAGAAAAATTAAGCGGGGGAGAAAGAAGAAGATTATATCTTTGCACCATACTCATGAAAAATCCAAATTTCCTCATTTTAGATGAACCCACGAATGATTTGGACATCATGACACTGGCAGTTTTCGAAGACTACCTTATACACTTTGACGGATGTGTTATTGTAGTTTCCCATGATCGCTTCTTTATGGACGAAATTGTAGATCATCTGTTTGCCTTTGAAGGAAACGGTAAAATAAAAGACTATCCCGGTAATTATTCACAATACAGAGAATCACATCCTCCTGTAGAAAAAAAGGAAAATAAAAAAGAATCTGCGTCAACTGATAACAGAAGACAAAACCGGATAGTAGAAAAAAAGATTTCTTATAAAGAAAAAAAAGAACTGGAAAAGCTGGAAAAAGAAATAGAACAACTGGAAAAAGAGAAAAAAGAACTTCAGGCAGTTATGAATTCGGGGATAATGGATAATGATAAACTTATTGAAAAAAGCAAAAGATTTGGGGAGGTAACTTCCAGTCTGGAAAACAAAGAAACCAGATGGCTGGAACTCAGCGAAAAAAAGGAATAAATTATTATTTGTCATTTGTCATTAATTTTGGCAAAAACAAAACCACAAAAATTAAACGGCAACTATTCCTTTAGCCAATTAAATTTTGAATAGCTAAATAATCCTTTTTCTCCTACTTTAATTTCAGGTATAACCACTAAAGACATAAATGACAAAGTCATAAAAGGAGCACGCAGGTTGCATCCCATCTGCCTTACGTAATCACATAATTCGGAATAACGTGCAGCTACTTCATCACCTTTTTTATCACTCATAATACCACCCACAGGTAATGGCAACGCATAAGTTTTTCCTTCGAAGGAAACTGTTAAACCTCCTTTTTCTTCAATCAGTCTATTTATAGCCTCTGCAATCTCTCCATCAGAGCACCCCACAGATAAAATATTATGTGAATCATGGGCGACAGAACTTGCTATAGCACCCTTTTTTAAATGGAATCCCTTAATAAAAGATACCTGAGGTGTACCATTACTGTATCGATTGATATAAACAATTTTAAGGATATCATTTTTAATATCAGACTCCATATTTTTCAATGGTTTTTCGGGTTGATATTCATACGGTGCTGTCAGTAACTCTCCGTCTGTCAGTGAAATAACAATTATACTATTTTTTACTTCCTTTTTCAGTTCAGAAACAGCAATCCTCTCATGATTAAACTTATTTATGCAAACAAAAGAATCGGCAACAATGCATTCTCTTTTATCAGGAGAAACCGCATCAAATACTTTTATTCCATTAATATAATTCTGCTGTACTTTAAAATCATGCAAATCCTTAACTACAATAAAATCAGCATAATCACCTTTTTGTAATGTTCCTACTTTCAGATTATAATACTTAACCGGATTTAAACAGGCAATTTTCAATACATCAAACAAATCAAATCCATCACCCACGGCCATGCGGACAATTTTATCAATATGTCCCAAATGAATAATATCATCAGGATGAGAATCATCCGTGCAAAACATCACATCCTTTGGATCTGTCCTTATTAATGATTTTAATGGCTCATAATTTCTAGCTGCACTTCCTTCGCGAATAATAATCTTCATACCTGCAGATAGTTTTTCTTCTGCTTCCTTTAAATTAGAACATTCATGATCGTTGGTAATACCGCTTTTAACATATTTCAATAATGCATCTCCGCTCAATCCCGGCGCATGACCATCTATTGGTAATCCACAATCTTTCGCTGATTGTAATTTTGCCATAACTTCACTGTCTTTACCCAAAACTCCCGGAACATTCATCATCTCCGAAAGTCCCACGAATTTTCCTGTCTCCAACATTTTTTTTACATCAGCTGACGTAACAACATCTCCGGAAACATCAAAAGGAGTAGACGGCACACATGACGGGACTGTAAAGAAAAGTTTCAAAGGTGATTTTTTGCCGTTTTCGATCATAAAATTTATGCCTTTAATACCCATAACATTGGCAATTTCATGGGGATCCGTCACAACAGCTACCGTTCCGTGACTAACAGTCAGCCATCCAAGATTCTGTGGTGTTAGCATAGAACTTTCGATATGTACATGTGAATCCGTAAATCCCGGCATAATATAGTTTTTCTCAGATACATCTTCAGGCACAATTTTGTCAATTTTCCCTTCTCTGACATGTACCGAGCCACTATATATTTTCCTTTGCAAAATATCAACTATCCTGCCTTTTACAACAAAATTATTCATTAGTAATAACTTTAGACCGAAAATCATAAAGGATTTCAGGTTATACATTTATAATATACAATCAAGTGTAATTTATTAAATTATTTTTTAATAAAAAAAAGATTCTTTATTTGTTGCTTCAATCGATTTACTTCATGTTTTATTGTTATTTGAATGCTCATTACGATACTTCCATGCGGAATTTAGGTATTAACAAAAATATTCCTCTTATTTTACAGATTATAGCCACCGGAAGAAATTAAGAAAAAATTTCTTTTTCGAGTGATGACTGTCATCATGATAAAAACAATTTGAATTTTGTATTTTAGTAAAAAAATTCCTCATGGATAAAAATTCGATACTTTCTCATATAGAATTCCTTCGTAATGAACTGGAAAGATATAATTATCAATATTATGTTCTTTCTAATCCTGTCGTCAGTGATTATGATTTCGACATGAAAATGAAAGAACTCGAAAAGCTGGAAAAGGAGAATCCTGATTTTTTTGATGAGAACTCTCCTACCCAGAGAGTAGGTAGTGACATTCAGCATGAATTTGTCCAGGTAAAACACAGTTATCCGATGCTTTCTCTGGCCAACAGCTATTCTGAGCAGGATCTTACAGAATTCGACAATCGAATAAGAAAAATAATTCATGAGCCATATGAATATTGCTGCGAATTAAAATTTGACGGAACATCCATAAGTATACTTTATGAAAACGGCAAATTAGTCAAAGCCGTAACTCGAGGAGACGGGAAAAACGGAGACGACGTTACCCGTAATATTCGTACCATAAGATCTATTCCGCTAAAGCTAAAAGGAAACGATTACCCTTCAAGATTCATTATTCGCGGCGAAGTGCTTATGCCTTTTGAAGTATTTAAAGAATTAAACAACTCCCGTGAAGAAATAGGCGAAGCTCCGTTTGCCAATCCACGTAATGCAGCTTCCGGAACGCTAAAGCTTCAAAATTCATCAGAAGTAGCAAAACGAAAACTAGATTCT
>Ga0172378_10006675_pt1 | contig 10767 bp, 6 predicted proteins | sample GrowelOW332metaG_FD_119755 | JGI IMG/M metagenome (GOLD analysis project Ga0172378, IMG submission 119755) | Groundwater microbial communities from an aquifer near a municipal landfill in Southern Ontario, Canada - Pumphouse #3_1 metaG | ecosystem: Environmental > Aquatic > Deep subsurface >... | reverse complement strand
AGTTCTTCTTTTATTCCATATAATTTGAGAAAAGGATTTGGTTTGCCCAATTATGAATTTCAAGATGCTGTTTCTGCTTATCATTTTTACAGAAATATATATAGAGCTGAAAATATTTATCTCTTATATGATTCTAGAACTGCAGGTTTAATTTCTGGAGAAGAAAGCCGTTTTATTAAACAATTAGAATATCATCATAAATTCAAGATAGATAGACGGTTTCTTTCTTATGATATTTCTATACATAACCAAGAAAAGATAGAAATTTCCAAAACTACTGAGATGCTTCAAGATATACTAAGTAGAACTTTTTCTGCTTCAAGTATGAACAATTATATTGATTGTCCTTTGAAATATTATTTTTCCTCAGTAAAAAGAATAAGAGAAGAGGATGAGGTTACGGAAGAGGTAGAAGCTTCTATGTTTGGCACATTATTTCATGCATGTATGGAAGAAATATATAATCATCTAAAAGGATTAGGTACTATAACTGATTCTGTCTTAGAAAAGTTTATAAACGATGATGAAAAAATATGTTCAATAATAGATGCTGCCTTTTTTAGTGAGATGAATATTTCTGAAGTAAGAGGGCGTAATAAAATTATCTTTGAGCTTTTAAAAAAATACATAAAAACTGTTTTAGCTTATGATAAGAAAAATATAGCACCTTTCCAGTATATAGCTTCTGAACACCGAATTTTAGTTAAAATGCCTATTAATGTTTATCTCAAAAAAGGAGAACCTGCTCTGAGGGCAGAAGCAAAATTATATGGATTTATAGATCGATTAGATAAAAAAGGTGATATGATTAGAATAATTGATTATAAAACTGGTAAGGTTCATAATAAATTCAGATCTTTTGATGATTTATTTGATTCCTCTTTATCTGATAGACCTATTACTACTTTTCAAATGGGATTATATCTTTTAATGTATAAATTAGAAAATGATATAAAAGATATCTCTAAAGTTAATATGAATATATATTCATTAAGAGAGATTTTTAATGATGATGTTTATACTGTAGAATGGGATGAAGAATTATTGAAAGAATTTACGGAAAAATTAACTTCATTAATAGAAGAAATTACAAATGTGAATATCCCATTCAGTGCTACGCCAAGTGATCAAGCTTGTAAATATTGCCCTTATAGTATGTTATGTAATAAATAGATATGATAAATATAGTTAGTGCATCAGCAGGGTCTGGAAAGACTTATCGTTTAACTCAAGAATATCTTTCGTTTTTATTAAATTCAAAAGATTTATACGAGTATAAACACATATTAGCTGTAACCTTTACTAATAAGGCTACAGATGAAATGAAACAGCGTATAATAGGAGAGTTACATTCATTATCTGAATCCGATAATCTTAATAGTCAGAGAGCTAGACAAATTCTTGTTGAAATTCTTAATGATTATTCATCATTTAATATTAGTACAATAGATAAATTTTTTCAACAAACTCTTAGAGCATTCGCCAGAGAGATAGGTCAATATGCTTCATATAATGTTGAATTAGATACTAATGAAGTATTATCTCAGTCTGTTAATAATATGCTTGATGATTTAGATTCAAATCCTTTACTTTTGAATTGGTTGATAAATATGTCTTTACATGATATAGAAAATGGAAAGAATTGGAATTTTACTAATCATATCTTAGATTTTGGAAATTTACTATTTTCTGAAGACTATAGAGTAAAAGCAGAAAAATCTACTTCAAATCTAGGTGATAAGACCAAAATATTAGAATTAAAAGATTTTCTGACTGAAATAATAAGGAAACAAGAAGCTATTTTCGAGAAAATTGGTAAAGATGCTCTTAATATAATGACAGTATATGGACTCGAGCCTAGCGATTTTAGTAAGGGATCTAAGTCTCAATTTTTTATTTTTGATAAATGGGCTAATAAAAATTATAAAGAGCCTAGTCCAAGTTTTAGACAATTAATCGATAATGTAGATAAATGGTATTCTAAATCTTCTACTAAGAAAGATTTAATTATTAGTTCATATACAGATTTAAATGAATTAGTTAATCAATTATGTTATAGTTATGATAGTGCAGAAGATTATTTTACTGCTATGGTTTTGATTAATAATATTTCTGATTTAGGGGTTTTTTCAGATATAAGAAGATATATTTCTGATTATTGTACTAAAAATAATGTAATGCTTCTTTCTGATAGTGGAGAGTTATTAAATCGTATTATAGATGGAAGTGATACTCCTTTTGTTTATGAGAAAATTGGAGCCAGACTTAATCATTATATGTTAGATGAATTTCAAGATACATCTGTTATACAGTGGAAAAATTTCAAACCTCTTCTTCAAGATAGTCTAGCTAATGGTTATGATAATCTAGTAGTAGGAGATGTGAAACAGAGTATTTATCGTTGGAGAGGTGCAGATTGGAGATTATTAAATAATCAAATCTACAATGATTTTAATGATGCACAGATAAAATCAGAAACACTTGAATATAATTGGAGAAGTGCAAGAAAAGTAGTAGAATTTAATAATCTATTTTTTAAAATAACATGTGATACACTCCAAAATTTATATCAAACAGACGTGGTTGAGAATAATGATACATTATCAAAAGTGTATGCTGACCTTGAACAGAAGATTCCAGAAAAAAAAACAGATGTTCTTGATGGGCATGTTAGTGTTTCCTTTTTACCATGTGATGATGACTGGAAAGAATTAGCACTTCAAAAATTAATAGAAACTATAGATACCTTATTATCTGATGGCTATTCACTGAATGATATTCTTATTTTAGTTAGAATTAATGCTGATGCTTGTCAAATCGCTGATTATCTAATTCAGCATAATTATAATGTTATATCAGATGAAGCTTTATTAATATCATCATCGAATGTTATAAAAAAAATAGTAGCAGAACTAAGTTCTCTTTTAAATTCAAATGATCCTATAAATAAATATATATTAGAGCGCATTAGAACTGAAAATCAATTATTTGATAATAATATTAATATTACAGGAAAGTCTCTTTATGAAATTTGTGAAGAATTAATTAGAAATTTAACTGATGAAGAAAAGGAAGAGACTATTTTTATACAAGCTTTTCTAGACTGTGTATTAGATTATTCGTCAAGACATGGAACAGACATTTTAGGTTTTATAAATTGGTGGAACGAATCAGGTGTTAATGTTTCAGTTTCAGCACCTAAAGGAGATTCTGCTATCAATATAATGACTGTTCATAAATCAAAAGGATTACAAGCTAAAGTAGTTATTATGCCATTTTATAAGGAAAATATAGCTATGAGAAATAATAATGTTATATGGTGTATGCCTTCAAAGACTCCATTTAATATGATTTCACCTTTACCTATTGTAGCTAATAAATCATTAACTAATACTATTTTTAAAAAAGATTATAATGATGAATTATTGTTTCATTATGTAGATATAATAAATGTTTCTTATGTGGCTTTTACTAGGGCAGAAGAAGAACTTATAGTCTTTGCGCCGCAGCCAAAATATGAAAATAAAATTAAAAGTATGTCTGATATTCTTTTTAGTATGTGTGATGAAAACACTATGGTGTATGAAATAGGAAAAAGAATAAAAAGATCGATTAATAATGTATTGGATGATAAGCAGAAGATAAGTGATAATAAGAAAAAAAAATTTGTATCTATACCCCTTGGAGAAAGATTAAAGCTATCTTATAGGTCTAAAGAATATTTCACTGAAAATAATTTAAGGACTAAAGGAATAATTATGCATGATATTCTTTCAATGATATCTAATGAAAAAGAATTGAAAAATGCTGTTGACGATGCATTGTCACAGGGATTAATAGGGGATAGTGAATATGATAAAGTATTTAAAACACTGCAAGTAGCTATAAACAGTGTAAAAGATAGACACTGGTTTGATGATACTTATTCTCATTATAATGAAATAGCTGTTATATTGCCTGGAGGAGAGATTAAAAGGCCAGATAGAGTTATGATAGGTGGAAACAATGAAAATGTTATAGTAGATTATAAATTTGGAAATATACATAATTCTTCATATATTTGTCAAGTTCAGACTTATATGCGATTATTAAAAGATATGGGCTATAAATCTGTTTCCGGTTATCTGTGGTATGTTGAAGAATTAGATATAACTCCCATTATATAAGATTTATATATTTTAAAACCCTATTGTATGGAAGATGATAGAATAATATTCGAATACCAAAAATTCGAACCAGGCGAAAAATTTTCTGTGGTCGAAGTTAAAAGTAATTACATTATTTTTATAACTAAAGGAAGAACTGAAAATTATTCTTCAGGTGATATCGTGTTTTTTCCATCTACATTTAGTTTTGAATTAAATTTTGTTTCTTCTGGTGAAATAGTGTCAATTTCTTTTGAAAATTCGCGAGAAATAATTGGGGATGTAAATCGGCTATTAACAGTACAAGGAGATAATTATATAGATGATGAAGCACTTGGTTATTTAAAAATCAAATATCCTCTTAATGTTTTTATAATGTTATTAATAACTTATATTAAAGACGGTATTATGACAGATTCTCTTTCTCGAGTAAAATTATCTGAACTTTTCGTTATACTTAAACGTTATTATAATGAAGGAGACATTAGAGAGCTATTTAAACCAATTCTTGCTAATTCATCTGAATTTAAATTACTAGTTTATCAAAAATTTAAATATACTTATAATGTGGATGAGCTAGCTAGAGCCTGTAATATGGGTCGTAGGTCTTTTGAGGATCAATTTGCTAAAAATTTTACTGGATATACTCCTTATGCTTGGATACAAAAACAGAAAAGTAAAAAAATATTAAGAAGGATGGCGGTACCTGGAATTAAAATTATTGATATTATAAATGAATTTAATTTTTATGACGCTTCTCATTTTAATAAGTTTTGTAGAAAAGCGTTTGGAAAAAAACCAGAAGATATTATGAAACACTTATAATTATTATGTAATGAAATTAAAATTAACAAATTATTTAATTATTAGTCTGTCTCTATTTTTGTTAGGTATTATATCGAATTCTTGTATAGATGATAGTTATGATTTTTCTGATATTGATAAAACTATTAATGTGGGAGGTGAAAAATTTGAAATACCTCTTGGTTCTACTAAAAAATTAACAGTAGAAGATGCCATTAAAGATGAATATTCAGATTTTTTAAGCCAAAACGAAAATGGAGAATATTTTTTCTCATTTTCAGGAAATATAGATGTAGGAAGTTCAATACCGGATTTTTCTATACCCAATTTAAGTGCTCAAGAAATATCCGAAAGTTTTTCTCATACTTTTCAAAACTATGGATTACAGTCAGTTTTATCAGATGAAGAGCCTGCTAGTTTTTCCATAATTAATAAAACTTTAATATTTAATATTAAGTCTGAAACAATTAATGAATTATCTTCTGTAGATAGCGTATATCTATCTAATGCAATAATTAATATGGGAGTTAATGTCTTACAGTGCCCTATATCTGAAGGTGCTCATTTCGAAATAGAAATTTCTTTTCCTAAGTCATTTGTATTTGATGATGAAAGAGTAGTAGATAATAAATTTACTTTTACTAAAGTTCTTCAACATGGTAATTTAAAATTAGAAGATCCTTTAGTATTAAAAGCTGTAAATTTAGGAATTGATAATATAGGCGGAAGTCTTGATGTTGATGAATCTATTCAAGTAAGTGGAAAAATATTTATTGATGATGAATCTGTATTTACTTTGTTACAAGATAAGACTATTGAACTTACAGTTAATGTAGGTATCTCTGAATCTCAAATTATAAAATTTGTGGGAAAGATAGATTATAGTGATAATGATATTTCATCTATGGTTGATGTGGGTAATGTGCCTGACATATTTAATGATGAAGATACAAATCTAGATTTTAGTGATTCATATCTTAAATTTAACGTAAATTCAAATTTAGGGATCCCTGTTGATATTAAAGCAGTTTTAATACCATATTATGAATCTGTAGCGGATAATTCTACAACAGTCACAATACCTATCAGTATTCCAATGGTTTATAATGCTTCTGAAGTAAGTTCTTTTAAATATTTTATAGGAGATTCAAATTCTAACATTCCAGATGATTATAATTATATAAAAACTGATCTTTCTGAACTTTTATCTAGAGTCCCTGATAAAGTAAAATTAAAAATAGGATTACAGTCTGATTTAAGTGAGAATCATGTTATTTATACTGATGCTGATTATAATATTAATGCAGATTATGAATTTATAGTACCTTTAAAATTTGGGAAAGACCTATCATTATCTGTAAAAGATACATTAAATGATGTCTCAGAAGAACTAAATGATATTTTAGAAAATAATGATTTATCTGTTAAAGGTATTGTTACTAATTCATTCCCTTTATCATTACATTTAGAATTAGTACCATATGATGAAAATGGCAATATTATAACAAATGTAAATATAACTCCAGCAGATATACCCGCTTGTAATTCTGATTTATCGGCAAAAGAATCTGAAGTAGAAATGATAATTACTAATTCATCCAATACAAAGCCCAAAATTAATTTTTTGAAAGTCAATATTACAATAAATTCTAGTTCCGAAGTTTGTAATCTTGCTATTACTTCTTCTTCCTTCGTTCAAATTAAATTTAGTATATTTTCAAAAAATGGTCTAACATTTAATCTTGATGAAGATTAATAATCAAAGTTAAAATTATAGTTATGGATAAAAAATATATATATATATTAATACTACTTGGATTGTTATTTACTTCGATTAATAAATCTTATGCTCAGACTTTAAGAACAGGTTATTTTGATGATCATTTTACAATGAGGTACAAAATCAATCCTGCTTTCGCACCTGATCAAGGTTATATAGGATTAATTGGAGTATCTTCGATTAGTGCTAATATTAATTCAAATTTATCTTTAGATCAATTAGTTTATAAACTGCCTAATGGAGAAGGAACATGTTCTTTTCTTCATCCATCAGTTTCGTCAGAAAAATTTATGAATACTTTGAAGGCTAATAATTATTTGAATTCAGATTTAGAATATGATTTATTGAATGTTGGCTTCTATATAGGAGACGTTTCTTTTATATCTTTTGACATTGGAATAAAAGAAATTAGTTCTTTAAACATTCCTAAAGATTTCTTTGGAATATTTAAAGAAGGTATGATTAACGATCCTTCAATTTATGATATTTCTGATTTAAATTTTTCTTCATCTTCTTATCTTCAATTCGGTATTAGGTATTCAAGAGATTTAGATGAATTGATTTCTGGTTTACGATTTGGAGTTAGAGCTAAGTTTTTACAGGGCTTAAATTATATGAGTGCTAAATTTAATAAAGCACAAATTACTATGTCATCTGATACTTGGATAACCGAGACAGATGCAATATTAACTGGTTATGGGAAAGGACTAAAGTTTAAATTAAATGATGATGGTGAGGTAGAAGGCTTTGATTATGATTCTGATGAAGCTGGATTATCTGGATCTGGAGTAGCCTTAGACTTCGGTTTATCATATACTGTTTCTGCTGGATCTATATTAGATGGATTACAGGTGTCAGCTTCAATAACTGATTTAGGAAAAATTAAATATAACTCTGATAATAGAATATCTGCTAGAGCAAATGGTTCTGTAACACATAATGGTTTTGATAACTTAGCAGATGAAGATAATGATTTAGAAGATGATATAGATAATTTAGGAGACGATCTTAGTGAAATGTTGGCATTCACGCCTTATATTGGTAATAATTTAAATGATGATTATAAGTTAAATTCAAAATTAAATCTTGCGATTAAATATCCATTTTTACTAGATAAAATGAGTATTGGAGTGCTGTACTCCCAGCGATTAAACTCTGATCTTGATTATTATTCTAAGCAGATTACAGGTATATATACTCTAATTCCATGTCATTGGTTTAGTTTGTCAACTAGTTATACAAAATTAGATAAAGGTTACACAATAGGAGGGCTAATAGATATAACTCCAAATAAAGGACTAAACTTTTTTCTTGGAATGGAGCTTATGTCATTAAATCTTACATCAGATTATATACCATTAGATGAACTTAATCTATCTCTTCAAACAGGTATTAGTATAGCTATAGGAGGAAATAAGTATAAAAAATAATATAACGAATTACTTGACGATAAAATTAATTACAATATCATTTCCAATTTTAGCTATCAGCTGTTGATTAGAAGTGATATCGTTTTTTTTAGAAAGTTCAAAGAGGATAAAATCTCCAATTTTTAAAGAATAAAATTTAGATATTTCAGAAATTTTATCAAAGATAAATTCTTTATTTGGAAGATCTAAACGGTAAGTACTATTATGTCCATTAACGTAAAGCCTAAAAAAATTATCATCTATTGGATTATTATACTCATCTGTAGAAATTTCTTTATATTTTGATCTATGTGCTGAATATTCGAAAAAAGGAAATCCAGTAAGAGGGATAACCGTAGAATAATCTAAACTGTTTACGACAGTAAATTTCTCAAATTCCGAAGCAGAATTTAGAATATTTTTTTTTAATTCAGGATAAAGTATTACTCCATAATTAAATGTATCGATATGTCTTAATATAAATTTAGAAGAAATCGCCTTACCTGGTTTAAAAACTTTAACACATAATACTGGAGCAAAAGATAAATTTTCTACGTAATCAGGAATGTAATATTCAGATTGATTTCTAATTAAAGAAGAATCAGGTCTGAATATAAATCCCTTATTTAAATCTTTAGCTATAATTAGATTCATAGAGTTTTACTTTTTAAGTATAAATCAGTAAGAACTTTTTTAGTTTCTAGCGTGAAAGTACCTTTCATCATCCAAGAATAGAAATTCTGATCTTTCTTCAATACTTCTATAACTGGTTGATTTTTATGTTTGCCAAAATTAAAAATAGGGACATTATCTTTATTATAAATCATCCTACCAGCTAAATCTACGTTATTACTACGTTGAGAAAATTTAGCTAAAAATTCAGTGTCATTTATTAAGCCATAATCGCCATTATAAAGATCATTTGGATTTTTTTTAGCTTCATTAGCTGAAGTACTCTCGAAAGGATATCTATCTAATTGGGCTTTTAAAACTTCATATGTAGCTATAGTATCAGCTGATGCAGAATGCGCATTTTGAAGATCTTTTTTACAATAAAATTTATAAGCAGCTATTAGAGTACGTTGTTCCATTTTATGAAAAATATTTTGAACATCAATCATTTTTCTTTTTCTAAAATCAAAATCAACGCCAGCTCTAATAAATTCTTCAGCTAATAGTGGAATATCAAATTTATTAGAATTATAGCCAGCTAAATCACATCCTTTTAGCCAAGTAGCTAACTCTTTAGCTATTTGTTTAAAAGTAGGACAATCTTTTAACTCTTCTATAGAAATTCCATGTACACTCTGAGCCTCTTTTCCCATAGGGATAGGTTCTTTAGTATAAGAATTATAAGGAAAAATTCTTTTAGTCCATTCTTCAGTTTCACCATTAGGGAATACTTTTATAGCACTGATTTCTATGATACCATCAGTACCGACATTTAAACCAGTAGCTTCTAAGTCAAAGAAAACAACTGGATTTTTAAGGTTTAATAACATGCTATAAAATTTAGACTGGAATCTTGATAGGCATAAGAAGAGAACATATTTCTTCTTCAGGATCTGTATCCTCTCCTGCTAAAATAAGAGCAGCTCTTGAAGGATCTGATAATTCAATGCAAACTTCTTCGAAAGGAAGATTTGATAAAATTTCAATTAAAAATTCTGATTTAAAAGCTATGTCCATTTTATCTCCATCGTATTGACATGCTACAGATTCAAAAGCTGAAGTAGAAAAACTTAAGTCTTGAGCAGAAATAACCATGTTATTAAAAGCTAGAGAAAGTTTTACATACGAAGATGCCTGATTTGAACAAACAGATACTCTTTTAGCCGCATTAAGTAAATCAACTCTATTAATATTTAATTTATTTGGATTATTTTGAGGAATAACAGAACGATAAGAAGGATATTTACCTTCCACTAATCTACAAATAAGCATTGTCCCTTCAAATTCGAAATATGCATTCTTTTGGTCATATGTAATTTTAACATTACCCTCGACTTTAGGAAGAAGATTTTTTAAAATACTTGCTGGCTTTTTAGGAAGAATGAAAGATGTTTTTTCAGAACCTTTAACATCATTTCTAGTATAATATACTAATTTATGTGAATCAGAAGCTACCATAGTAACATTTTCTGTATCTATATCGAAAAATATACCATTCATAACAGGTCTAAGCTCTTCTTCTGCTGTAGCATAAAAAGTATTATTAATAGCAGAAAGTAAAGTGTCTGAAGGTAAAGTTAGTTCGATAGAAATATCATTCAATTTAGCTATCTCAGGATAATCTTCAGCCGATAGATAAGGTATTTTTAATGCACCATTGATCCATTTAATTTCCAAAATACTATCCTCCTCATTAGTTTCTATATTTAATGGGATATCAGGGAACTCCTTCAATGAATCAGTTAGCAATTTAGCTGGAATTGAAATCTCTCCCTCTTCTACGACTTCATTAATATCTAACGAAGTCTTTAATCTTGTCTCCATATCAGCCGCAGTGATATTTAACGAATTTCCTGATAATTCAAAAAGAAAATTATCTAAAATTGGCAATGTGTTTTTACTTGCGATAACTTTCGAAACTGAAAGTATTCCGTGTAATAGCTCTTGGCTCGTTACT
>Ga0172378_10006673_pt1 | contig 10772 bp, 13 predicted proteins | sample GrowelOW332metaG_FD_119755 | JGI IMG/M metagenome (GOLD analysis project Ga0172378, IMG submission 119755) | Groundwater microbial communities from an aquifer near a municipal landfill in Southern Ontario, Canada - Pumphouse #3_1 metaG | ecosystem: Environmental > Aquatic > Deep subsurface >... | reverse complement strand
TTTGTCGCCAGAACCCGCCATATCCAGGCCTTACAGCAAGCGGCGCAAGCCGTAGACAGCGCCGCCGAGCAGCTACGTCATCAGGCTCACGAGTTGGTCGCCGAAGAACTGCGCCAGGCCCAAACCAGTTTGTCGGCCATCACCGGCGAATTCACTTCCGACGATTTGTTGGGCGAGATTTTTTCCAGCTTTTGTATCGGAAAGTGAAGCAGTAAAACAAGCGAAAACAACAAAAAATAAAGCGATGTAAAAACAACGATATAGGTGCTTTTTCCTGTTTTTTGCTTTCTGTTTATTTCCATTTATTTCTATATTTTTACACTTTTGCTCTCTACGAGTGTAAGCAAGTGTAAAAAAATGAAGATAAGTATCGAGAAGCAAAAAAACAAAGAGGGCTCCAATCGGCGATTCGGCGGATTCTGGCGGGCGGCATTTATCTAAGCGACGACATGCAAAAACGGGTATTAGAACGCATGGGCGCTCGCCGTTTCGAGCAGGCGACAGTCGATCTTACGGCGAGCCCGACCAACCGCGAGTTCGAGGTGTTGAGGCTGATCGGTTTTGGTTTCGGGACTCGGCAGATTGCTGAAAAACTAAAGCGCAGCGTCAAGACCATCGAAGCCCATCGCGCCAATATCAAGGAAAAACTGGGGCTAAAAACCGGAACGGAATTGATTCGTTACGCAATCATGTGGATAAAAGATAAGGACTGATATCAATAAAATAGGGGAACTCCCTATTTCAGATTGAGGGTAATGCCTATTAACAAGCCGGGCATCGCCTTATATCCTACAAAAGCTTGCCACCCTACACCCATAACAAGCAAGTTACAGCGTTAGCTGTATGGTGTCCGGCTCAACTTCATTAGCTTCCTATCCATGATGACGGTTGGACTAGTCCAAAATTCTAATTCTAAACACGAGAGGCTTGTCATGTTTAAATCGCGTAAATTATTTCTTAGCTTATCTGCTCTTATAGTTTTATTTTGCTCAAATTCCCACGCGGAATCGCTTGCTCAGTCGCAGACTGACGAACAACTGAATGCCCAGATCCAGGAACTGCAAACGCAAATACCAAAATTGCCGAATTGGAAGATATAAGAAATTTAAATATATCTGAGGCGCGTATATTGGATGAACCGCGCGGAAACGACATAAAGCGTTTGCCGGCGAAGCTATGCAAACCTTGCTGGCGCTAGGCGAGTAAGCCGGCGTGAACATGAAAATAGCATGGGCTCAGCGCTAACCCGATAGATGCGCATAAGCCGGTAAACTCTGGAGTCGGCCGTCGTCCAATGGCTCTCCCACAGTAAAGTGATACAGGCTTTGCCAAGCGTTATCCCGTAACCCTAGCATGCCGTGCACGGCGTCGTCGAAAAAACAGCCAATGCCGGTGCCTCGTACACCGGCGACTTCGGCTTCCAGATATAAAATTTGTCCCAACATCCCACATTCCCAGAACAGCCGGCGATAGCGCCAGGCTTCGGCTTCGACCTGATCGGCAAAGCGCGCCAGCATCCCCAGGCTAAAGGCGCTGTCGCTGGCGATCGGTTGGTGACAGGAGATAGTTTTGGCGGCTTGTCTGACATTGCCTGGCGTTAGGCGGTAGAACTCAAACGGCATCTCGACTGTTTGCCAGATAAAGTCTGTGGAAAATGCTTGCTTTAACTCGGTGAGCGCTTGCGGATCGCGCGGCAGTAGATATAAACCCGGTTCCAAGCCGGCGACTCGGTGAACGAAGATAACCGGATGTACTTGTGCCGGCCAGTTCCAGGCCGTGAACGGCGGTTTGGCGTTGGGCAGAAGTGCCGACAACATGCGTTGAAAATCCGCCAATGGCAAATCCGGGGATTTGCCATTGAAGTGCTGGGCGCTGCGGCGTTGGCGAAATAATGTGCTGGCAGCGATGTTGTGGCTGGGTAGTGGCAGATCCAGGCCCGGCAGCGTGAGCCGTTCGGCGGCGCTAGCCGGCTTTGCGGCGTGCGCGGAGACTTCATCGATAATCGGCCAGCGGTAAAAATGCCGGCCGCTCAAACGTTCGGCAGTGCCGAACCATTCTGCCGATTGCAGGATTTGCGACAAATGTCCGGCATCGAAACCAGTCACCGCTTGCCGGTCGCTGCGTATGCGGCAAAATAAATCGGGCGCTTCGTGTTCGGTTGGGACAAAATCGTCGTTACGATCCAGTCCTAACCAGGCGGCGACATCGGCATCGGCGGATTCGCTCAGCAATTCAATTGACCAACCCAGGCCGGCGGCGGCGTAGCTCAATGCGGCTAGTGCATGGCCGATGTCGTGCTGGCAATAGCGAAACGCCCGCTCGCCGTATTTCCAGGCTTCGCGCCAATGGATGGACGACAAGCCGATGTATAACTCGGGCCGAGTAGCGTCGGCATGGAACCGGCTGCGCCGTTCCAGCGCATGATCGTGGCTGACATAATGATATACGCCGGGTTGCAACAGATCTGGGTCGGTGCACAATAAATAGGCTTCGGTCGGGTGCAGATTGCCGCTGGACGGGTTGCAGCGCAAGGCCCAGCGATCCGGGCCGAATTGTTTCCAGGCCGACAAGCCGAACGACAATTCCAACATCAGCCCCAGGTTGGTCAGCGTCAAAGGCTGTGAAGCAATCTGTTCCGGTTTGTCCAGATCGCCAAACAAGCAAGCCAATTGCGCGCCGGGCAGCGGCAAGGCTAGCGTTTCGCAGCCGCTAAAACGCCGGAACGGATTGGGTTGGTCGTCCCAGTCCAGCGTTTCCGGGCCTTTGGCATAAGCGTTGAGCTGGTGTTTGGTGCGCTGGTGGTACTGGATGACGGCTTCGGATGAGTTTTCCATGGAGTCCTCGGTAGGCGGGGATAAAAGCGTTGGGTAAACCTTAAAAGAGCGGCGAGACTGCCGTTGTGCCAATGACTGGATTTCGGCTCGGCGCGCCGAGACCATTAAGATGGAGTCTCGGCACGCGGCGAGTTTTATCGGCGTCAGGGCGAATGATGAGCTTGCTTAGGATACCAGTTCCGGCAGCATTAAATCTTCGGTCCAGCAGCCGATAGGCCGGCCCAGATTTAATTCTTTGTCTTCGAAGCGCACCAGAAAAACGGTTAGTGCCGGGTCTTCCTCGACATGGCCTTTCATGACGATCACGCCGCGCGTACCTTCCTCAGCCAACACTTCGCCTTCCTCGCTATCCGGCATACTGCCGTCGTCGACGATGGTGCGCGAGGCGTAGACCACATCGCCTAAATCCAAATCTTCTACATTCATTCTAATCTCCTGTGAGAGTTTTGTAGCAAAGCTGACAATCACACCGGGTTTGTTGTGAAACGGCTTGCCGATAAAGTTTGGCCGGCTACCTTTGAGTGAGCAATTTCAGCGGTTTAGCCGAAATTTTCGCGTATGGCATGCTGGTTGCTTTAACTGTTTACAAGATCAATGCCAAACCGTTCAGGAGACTTAAAGATGATTACATTAACCGAAAGCGCCATTACAGCCGTGGGTCGTTTTATTAGCAGTTCCGACAAGCCGACCGGTGGGCTGCGCATCGAAGTTACCGATGGCGGTTGTTCCGGGCTGTCTTATGGATTGCGCCTGGAAGCGAAAGAAAACCAGGACGATACCGTGATTGATTGCGGCGATGTCAAAGTGTTTGTCGATCCGCTCAGTCTGCCGAGTCTGGACGGTATGTCCATCGACTTCGTCGATAGCCTGGAAGGGTCGGGCTTTAAATTTACCAATCCCAATGCTGTAAAAAGCTGCGCATGCGGATCATCGTTTACCACCGGGGAGAGCGGCGGCACCCCAAAAACCTGTTCTTAAGAATTCGAGGAAGTAGCTATGTGGGATTATTCAGATAAAGTAAAAGATCATTTTTTCAACCCTAAAAATGCCGGTGCGGTAGTCGATGCCAACGCGATTGGCGAAGTGGGTTCCATCAGTTGCGGCGATGCCTTGCGTTTGACCTTGAAAGTCAACGACGACACCGAAGTGATCGAAGATGCCGGTTTCCAGACTTTCGGCTGCGGCTCGGCGATTGCCTCGTCTTCGGTATTGACCGAGATCATCAAAGGTTTGACTTTGGACGAAGCTTTGAAAGTCACCAACCAAGATATCGCCGCCGAACTGGACGGTCTGCCGCCGGAAAAAATGCACTGCTCGGTGATGGGTCGCGAAGCCTTGCAAGCCGCGGTTGCTAATTATCGCGGCGAAGAATGGAAAGACGATCACGCCGAAGGTGCGTTGGTCTGTAAATGTTTTGCGATCGATGCGGTGATGATCGAAGAAATGGTGTGGGCCAACAAGCTGCGCACCGTCGAGGATGTCACCAACTTTACCAAAGCCGGCGGCGGTTGCGCCTCTTGCCATGAAGACATCGAAGCCATTTTGGAAAAAGTGATGAAGGAACGCGGTGAAAGCTTCGATCCAAGTGCTGCACCAGTAGCCAAAGCGGAGCCAGTGGTTGCCAAAGGCCCGATGACTAACCTGCAACGCATCAAGAAAATCGAGGAAGTGATCATGTCCTTCCGTCCGCAATTGATGGCCGACGGCGGCGATGTCGAGTTGGTGGAAGTGGTCGACAAAACTGCGTACGTGAATATGACCGGCGCTTGCAACGGTTGCCAAATGTCAGCGATGACGATTGCCGGTATTCAGCAGCGTTTGATGGAAGTGATGGGCGAATTCATCAAGGTCGTGCCGGCTTCGCAAATGCCGAAACTGGTCAACATACAGGAGGCTGGTCATGCCTGATATTTATCTGGATAACAACGCGACCACCAAGGTGGATAGCGCGGTGGTCGATGCGATGATCCCGTTTTTTACCGAGCAGTTCGGTAACCCGTCGTCCATCCATCGCTTCGCCGACGGTGTGGCCAAGGCCATCAAGAAGGCCCGTGCACAGGTTCAAGAATTGATTGGCGCCGAGCACGATTCGGAAATTATTTTCACCTCGTGCGGCACCGAGTCTGACTCGACGGCGATTTTGTCGGCGATCAAGGCTCAGCCCAATCGCAAGGAAATCATCACCACGGCGGTGGAGCATCCGGCGATTCTGAATCTGGTCGAGAATCTGGAGAAAGAAGGCTACACCATCCACCGGATGCCGGTGGATAAATGCGGCCGCTTGAATCTGGAGTCGTACAAGAATTTGCTGTCCGATCAGGTTGCTATTGTGTCGGTGATGTGGGCCAACAACGAAACCGGTACCATTTTCCCGGTCGTGCAAATGGCCGAAATGGCCAACGCGGCCGGGGTGATGTTTCATACCGATGCGGTACAAGCGGTCGGCAAAATCCCGATGATGCTGCAAGATACCAAGATCGATATGCTGTCGATTTCCGGACACAAACTGCATGCGCCTAAAGGCATCGGTGTGTTGTATCTACGCCGCGGTACCCGTTATCGGCCGTTGCTGCGCGGCGGTCATCAGGAGCGCGGTCGCCGGGCCGGTACCGAGAACACCGCCTCCATCGTCGGTTTGGGCAAGGCTTGCGAGCTGGCAATCGAGCACATGGAATACGAAAACGTCCAGGTTAAAGCCATGCGCGACCGTCTGGAACAAGGCATCGTCGAAGCGGTTCCGCATTGCTTTATCACCGGTGATCTGAACAACCGCCTGCCTAACACCACCGATATCGCGTTCGAATATATCGAGGGCGAAGCGATTCTGATGTTGTTGAACAAAGCCGGTATCGCTGCTTCCAGCGGATCGGCTTGCACTTCGGGTTCCCTGGAGCCGTCGCATGTGATGCGGGCCATGGATATTCCTTACACTGCAGCGCATGGCACCATCCGTTTCTCGTTCTCGCGCTATAACACGATGAGCGATGTCGATGAAGTCTTGAAAGTCATGCCGAGCATCGCCGCGACCTTGCGGAAATTGTCGCCGTACTGGGATAGCGCCAACAATTGCCCGGTTGCCGATCCGGAACAAGCGTTTCAACCGACTTATGCTTAATTGATTTGCTGCGTTTGTCTTAACTAAGAACGCCGAGCTTGTCTCGGCGTTCTCGTTTGATCGGCAATATTAAAGAGGCTAACTTGCTTGGGTATTGCCGTAAATACGTGCGATCAAACGATAAAACCATAGCGGTCTGATCGTGATGATAAAAAAGGCGACGACCGGCGTGACCGGGACCGGCGCAATATCGAGAATGAACAGGCCTAATAGGCCGAAGAAGCATTTTTTCCTGGCCTGCTTGCTGTCTTGGACGATATCCGTCGAGACCGGTGGTTGAGGTCTAGGCAAATCGGCATACAGACTATTGGCCAGTGCCCAGAACCAATACGGCCTGAACGCGACGATATAGATGCCGATCAGGCAGCCGGGTGAAACCGGACCGAAGCCAATGACAGCGAACACGGCGAATACACAAAGACATTTAATTTGGGCGGAGTTCATCGTCGTCGTTTAGAAGGGTGAGTTATTCGTCATGAGGAAACATGCCGTATTTTCCTGCCGTTTCCTGAGTGTCGCAAAGCCAGAATCCAGGGTCGTTCCGAGATGCCGCTTTGGCGATATACATGCGTTTGTCGGCGGCATTGACCAACTCGTCTCCGGACATCAGCTTGTCCGGCCCGGTTTGGCAGACGCCGATACTGAAGGAAATCTTGTGCTTTTCGTTTCTGGCGATGAAGTGATTAATTAGACGTTCGCAAACATCCTTGGCATGGCCGTTGGTGGCGCCCGGCATGATAATGCAAAATTCGTCGCCGCCGTAACGGCAAGCGATGTCGGTTTCGCGGATGCTGGCCAAAATACTTTTTCCCACCGCTTCCAACATTTGATCGCCAACGATGTGGCCGTGGCTGTCGTTGAGTATCTTGAAGCCATTCAGGTCAAAATAAACCAGGGTCAAGGGTTCCTTGCGTCTGGTGCAACCAGCCAGTTCCACCCGGAGACGCTCGTAGAAGGCGCGGTGATTGAACAGCCGGGTCAGACCGTCCTGGCATGACAGCTCGCGCAGTTCCTTGGTCTGCTTGGCAACCGTTTCCGCCAAATCGCGCGCGTAATCCTCCAGTTCTTGCTTGGCCTTTTCCACTTCAGCCACCAAGGCGCCGGTATAGGTTTCGAAGACAAACTGCACGTCGAACATCAGCAATTTGGTGAGACTGCGTTGACGCCGGTCGGCTTCGTCGCGCGTGCAGTTGCCCGCTCGGTACTCTTTTTCGAACTGGTCGGACAGAATGTCCCACAGCAAACGCACCGCCGACATATACAGCGCTGGCGAGACGCCGATTCGTTTATGGACCTTGCCTACCCGCAGCCGGTTGGTGACGTAGTGTTCGTCGTATTTCCCGGAAAATACCTCCTGAATATAGCCGCGCATGCTGTTTTTTAAGCGCGTCAGGGTTTCCGAATCGCCGATGACGATTTCCACTTCGATGTGGGTCAGTTGCTTTGCATAAAACTCTTCGACGATGGCGTCCAGATTGTTATTAATAAACTGTTCCGACGCCAACAGATTGTCTTCGTCTTCCTTGGTTAGATCGAACAACTTCTTGATCAGCTCTATTTTGCGTTCCGTGAGCTTTAGTTGTTCCACCATGGTGTGATTGGTTAAAAGCATGGATATCACCTCAATTCGAAAGGGTGCTGCGCGGCGTCAACATAAACCGATATGACGGCTTTAGCAAACCGGCGGTCTTAGGATTTGCAGGGCCAAGCGGGGGAGCATCACATCGTTGGCAATATGATAATGGCATTTTGTAGGGTTTGCGACAATCAGCCTTTCCCGCACCAACTTGTTTTGTCGTTATCGCGACCTTCGATCCTTTCAGACTGCCAATTATCAAGGATTAAGCAGTTGGCAAGCGTCTTGCATTAGTTAAGTCGAAGGCGTTTGTAACGCATGGGTTAAAACAGTTACCCGCTCGATTTGAGGCTAAAGCATGAAAACCGATTTCCGCACCATCATCATCGACGACACCACGCTCCGCGACGGCGAACAATCGGCCGGGGTAGTGTTTTCGCTGGAGGAAAAGCTGGCCATCGCTGGACAACTGGCAACTTTGGGCGTGCCGGAGCTGGAGATCGGTATCCCGGCGATGGGTGCTCAGGAGCGGGAAGAAATCAAAGCCATCGCCGCATTAAAACTGCCCAGCAATTTATTAGTGTGGTCGCGGATGCGTGACGAAGATTTGCAACATTGCCTGGGGTTGGGTGTTGGCAGTGTGGATTTGTCGATTTCCGCATCTGATCAACATATCCAACACAAACTTAAACAAAGTCGAGCCTGGGTGCTGGCGACCATCGAACGTTGCGTGAAAAACGCCGTCGACGCCGGCATGCGGGTCTGTGTCGGCGCCGAGGACGCATCCCGCGCCGACAGCGATTTTCTGGCGCAAATGGCCGAAGTCGCGCAAACCGCCGGTGCCTGCCGGATTCGCTTCGCCGACACCGTCGGCGTGATGGAACCGTTCGGGGTATTCGAAGCGATTCGTAAGTTGCGCACTGTCACCGACATGGACATCGAAATGCATGCTCACGACGATCTGGGTTTAGCCACCGCTAATACGCTGGCGGCAGCATTCGCCGGCGCCACCCACGTCAACACGACCGTCAACGGCTTGGGCGAGCGGGCCGGTAACGCGGCGCTGGAAGAGGTCGTGGTCGGTTTGAAACAACTGTACGGTTTTGAAACCGGCGTCGATCTGCGTAACTTTCCGGCTTTGTCGCATCAAGTGGCCACTGCTTCCGGCGACACCATCGGCAGCCGCAAAAGCTTGATCGGCCGCGATGTGTTCAGCCACGAAGCCGGCATCCACGTCGATGGTTTGCTGAAAGATCCCAACAATTATCAAGGCGTCGATCCGGCCTTGGTCGGCCGCAGCCACCAACTGGTATTGGGCAAGCATTCCGGCAGCCAAGGGGTAATGCATGCTTACCGGCAACTGGGTATCCAAATTAACCGCTGGCAGGCCGGTCGCCTGCTACCGCTGATCCGCGAGTTTGTCAGTCTGCATAAACGCGCGCCGCAATCGACCGATTTAAATCAATTTTTACATAGCCTATAGCGAGGTGTCCGATGAGTAGCAATCGTCAAAAACCAGCCGTGCCCAGCACCGCCAAAGTAGACGTACCACAGCACAATCCTGCGCAACACGAGGTTCAGGACGACCGTTACCCAGGTACATTTTTCCGGGTGCCGGGCGTACCGATGCCGGGCAAAACCACTTGGAGCCTAGCAAAATGATGTTCTTCTCGCCGTTCCGCCCCGGCACCAAGCCCGGCCTTTGGCAGGACTGGCGCGAGGATGTGGCTTGTGTATTCGCCCGCGATCCGGCGGCGCGCGGTTTGCCGGAAGTGTTACTGGCTTATCCGGGCGTGCATGCGGTGCTGCTGCATCGAGTAACCCATCGTTTGTGGCACGCGGATTGGAAATTGACGGCGCGTTTGCTGGCGGCATTTGCCCGCTGGCTGACCAATGTCGATATTCATCCCGGTGCGACGATAGGCAAACGCTTTTTCATCGATCATGGCGCTGGCGTGGTGATCGGCGAAACCGCCGAGATTGGTCACGACGTGACGATGTATCACGGTGTGACGCTGGGCGGTACCACTTGGAACAAGGAAAAACGCCATCCGACATTAGGTAACAACGTGTTGATCGGCGCCGGTGCCAAGATATTGGGGGCGATCAATCTGGGCGACAACGTTCGGGTAGGCGCCAACTCGGTGGTGATCAAGGATGTGCCGCCATGCTGTACGGTGATAGGGATTCCAGGCCGGATTATTCAGCAAAAAGGCGTGAAGATCCAGGACCCTCGCGGTATCGATCTGGACCACCATCTGGTGCCCGACCCGGTCGGCAAAGCGCTGAATTGTCTGGTAGAACGTTTGGACGAGCTGGAGAACAATCAAAAACGTTTCGTGGTGGCGGAAGAAACCTGCGGCAGTTGCGAAGCGGAAGCCGTCTGTCACGGCGAAGACGTAGTGATCCTGAAACAAGCGGCGGGCGGAAAGTGATGGAAATGGATTTGTTGCAATTCGACGCCAAGGATCTGTACTACGAGAAAGCGGACAGTCAGGAAGTGGAGGATTTGATCCAATACGCATCCGAGCGTTACGCCAGCGGCGAGGCCGAATTGCCATTGCTGCAAGCCTATCTAAGGGCGCCGGAGTCGTTGAACGTGTTGGTGTCTTTGAACCGATTTTATTACTACCAGCATCGCTTGGCAGAAGCCTTGCTGATATCCGAGAGAGCGTTGACGCTGATCCGACCCGGCATTGGTTTTCCGGATGATTGGCGGCAGCTGGAAAGACAGCACATCAGCGAGGCGCCGAAAGACTTGCTGACCCGGATCAGGCTGTATCTGTTTACCTTGAAGTCGATCGGTTTTTTGAACATGCGTTTAGAGAATCTGGAGTTGAGCCGGTCGATTTTCGAAAAGTTGGTGTCATTGGACGACAAGGACAGGATAGGCGCGCAGGGCTTGTTGGAGTTGGTCGTGCGCCGTCAGGAAGCGGCGGAAGGGATTTTCCGGATGCCGGAGGCTTTCGGGTAGGCATCGCCCAATAGTCAGATGCAAAACGATGGGCGATGCCCATACCGCACAATTAACCTAAAGGTGATTGCCATGATGAAGCAACGTAAATCCGATCCATTTCTGGCCCAAACAGCGGTGATGTTGGTGGTTTTGTTAGTGGTTTATGCACTGGGAGAACAACCCCCTGCCAATCTCGATCACCTAATGATGAGGTAATAACGATGAGTTTAGAAGAAGATATGGAAGAGCTGGAAGCCGCCGAAGACTTTCTGCGGTATTTCGAGCTGGAAT
>Ga0172378_10006672_pt1 | contig 10772 bp, 6 predicted proteins | sample GrowelOW332metaG_FD_119755 | JGI IMG/M metagenome (GOLD analysis project Ga0172378, IMG submission 119755) | Groundwater microbial communities from an aquifer near a municipal landfill in Southern Ontario, Canada - Pumphouse #3_1 metaG | ecosystem: Environmental > Aquatic > Deep subsurface >... | reverse complement strand
ACCATCAACTAAGATGAAATCAGGCAGTTTCCAGTCTAAGTGTTTAAGGCGACGATAAACAATTTCTTTAATCATAAATTGATCGTCGGGAGTGACTTTAGAATTAATTTTAAATTGACGGTATTCATTTTTATCAATTTTACCGTTCTCAAAAACAACCATAGAGCCAACAAAACATTTTGCAGCAGAATTGGAAATATCATAAGCTTCAAAACGATTGATATTTTTTAAATTGGGAAAATATGGAGATAAAATGGTTTTTAAATCACGAAGAGATTTACTAATTTGATCTTCTTGCAAATCAACTTTCTGATAAAGATTACTTAAATTTCTCCAACCGGAAATAATATATTTTAGAGAAGAGATTTGATCGCGACGGGTTTTAGCCATTTCAAAATTTTCTGATTTGGAGAAAAAAATCATTTCTTTTTCAAGTTTGGAAATTAACCGTGAAAAATTACCATTTAAAATATTTTTAATTCTAGAAATATTTTTTTTATATTCTTTTATGTCTGGATTTGGACCGGGACATAAATTCAAATGGCAATAGAGACATTTTTTATTTTTATCGTGGTTTTTAGAATAAAACGGAAAGATGGAACGAATGGTTTTTAAAAGACTTTTGACGGCCGATGAATCGGGAAAAGGACCATAAAAAAAAGAATTTTGATTTAGAGTTGATTTAAAAGCTGGTTTTATTAAAGGAACTTTATCTTTAGAAATAGTGATGTAGATATAACTTTTATCGTCTTTTAATTGAGAATTAAATTTAGGACGATATTGTTTAATTAGACTCGATTCTAAAATTAGGGCTTCAATTTCAGAGCCGACAACTCGGTAATCAATTTTGGCGATTTGAGAAACTAATTGAGTGGTTTTATAGCCAAGAGCATCGTCGCGTTGAAAATATTGAGTAACTCGTTTTTTAAGATTTACTGCTTTACCAATGTAGATTATTTTATTATCAGAATTTCTGTAGATATAGACGCCGGGAGATGGAGGAATATCTTTCAAACTAATCATTGATTATATTATAGTGTATAATTGGGTAATTTTTGATTATTAAATCAAAAAAGCGGTACATGTGAAAATTAGGGAAAGGAAGGTTTGTATGGAACGGCGATTATATTCTAAAAAAGGTAAACATCTCAAAACACAGCAATCATGGTATAAACTTGGACAAATAGACCTAGTGAATGATCTTTTGGAAATTACAGGTAGTTCTAAAGAAGATTTAAATGAAAAATATTATCAGTTGGATAAGCAATGTGGAGCATTGGTTCAGACGTCTCAAGAAGAAAAATTAAGGAGTCACCCAGATATTGAAATAATTAAAAAAAATATAGAAAAAACAAAAAAATTAGAACAGCAAAAAAACTTCGTTTTAATACTCATAGAGATTTTATCGTGATTTCTTTCCCGAACGGAAGGGCAATTTTGTTTAAATAACAGATTGCCCTTCCACTGATTTTTTTAAATATTGACCAGTATAACTGCGAGGACAATTAATAACGTCTTGAATTGTTCCCATGACGACAACTTCGCCACCTTTTTCACCACCTTCTGGACCTAAATCAATTATCCAATCAGCATTTTTAATGACATCTAAATTATGTTCAATTAAAACGACAGTATTACCTTTATTAACTAGTTGTCGCAAAACTTTAATTAATTTATCAACATCGTAAAAGTGAAGACCAGTGGTAGGTTCATCGAGAATGTAAAGCATTTTACCTTCAAATTGTTTGACTAACTCACGACTGATTTTAAGACGTTGAGATTCACCACCAGAAAGAGTATTTGATGGTTGGCCTAATTCCAAATAACCAAGTCCAACATCTTGAATTGTTTTTAATTTGCGGCTTAGTTTAGGTAAATTTTTGAAAAATTCTAGAGCTTCATCAACAGTCATTTTTAAAATTTCAGCAACGTTTTTACCTTTGTATTCAACTTCGAGAGTCTCATCTTTAAAACGGGAACCATGACATTCGTCGCAAGTGACGTAAAGGTCTGGCATAAATTGCATTTCAATTTTAATTTGACCTTGACCTTCACAAACCGGACACCGGCCATTTTTAACATTAAAGGAAAAACGATTTTTATCAAAACCACGTAATTTAGCCTCAATAGTTTGAGACATTAAAACTCGAATGTCATCAAAAATTTTGGTGTAAGTGGCCGGATTACTGCGAGGAGTACGACCAACCGGAGATTGATCAACCAACAAAACATCAGAGATGTTTTCACAACCATTAATTTTATCGAATTGACCGATTGTTCCGTAATAAGCTCCAAGGGTAGCTTTGCGAACCCCACCATATAAAGTGTCATGAATTAAAGTAGATTTACCAGAACCAGAAACACCAGTAACACAAATTAATTTATTGAGAGGAAAATCAACATTGATGTTTTTCAAATTCCATTGATGAGCATTGATAATAGAAATTTTAGGACTGGTGTGAATATTAACAGGATTAATTTTGGATTCGATTTTTAATTTACCTGATAAATATTTACCGGTTAAAGATTTGGGGTTATTTTTAATTTCTTCAAAAGTACCTTCGGCAATAATTTCACCACCAGCTTTACCAGCATATGTTCCAAAATCAACGATATGATCGGCATTTTTAATAACATCTTCATCATGTTCAACAATTACCACAGTGTTACCTAAATCTTTTAATTTTTTAAGAGTACCGATAAGTCGATCATTATCACGAGAATGAAGACCAATCGTTGGTTCATCAAGAATATATAAAACTCCGGTTAGACCAGTACCAATTTGACTGGCTAAACGAATACGTTGAGCTTCACCACTAGATAAAGTTCCAGATTCGCGATCTAGGCTTAAATAATCAAGGCCGACAGCTAATAAAAATTCAAGACGAGAAGCTAGTTCTTTTTGAATCGGAATAATAATTTCTTTTTCTTTACCACTTTGTAATATTGATTCGAGATTATTAATCCAAGAAGATAATTTTTCGATAGGAAATTGAGTAACTTCATAAATTGTTTTTTCCAAAACAGTGATTGATAAAGCTTCAGGACTAAGGCGAGAGCCATGACAAGAAGGACATTCTTCTTTAATCATAAAATGTTCTAATTCTTCACGAACAACATCACTTTGAGAAGTAAGATAACGACCTTCGAGCATTTTAGCTTTCCATTCAGGAAATTGAGTGCGATCGATTTGAAATTTAGACCCTAGACCTTTACATTCAGGACAAGCACCTTCAGGAGAATTAAAAGAAAATAAACGTGGTTCAATTTCAGGAAGTGAAATATTACAGACAGGACAGGCATAATCTTCGGAATAAAGAGTATCGGACATTTCTTTTGGTTGATCTGGAAAGGTAAATCCGGGATCTTTAACTTCAGAAGCAATGATTAAACCATTGGATAATTTCATAGCTTGTTCAACATCATCGATCAGACGATCATAAATGGCTTTTTCGTCTTTTAAGGTGTCTTTACTAATAGAAGTCCGATCAATAACGGCATCAATATGATGTTTATTGGTTTTAGCAATGCCGAAATCAGAATAAAGATCAATTAAATGATTATCGACTCGAATAAATTTATATCCCTGTTTTCTTAAATTTTCAGTCAATCCGTGAAAATCCCCTTTCTTATCGCGAACGACTGGGGCTAAAATTAAAAGTCGATAAATATTCAAACCGTGAGCTTCAAGACGAGCGATGTTTAAAATTTGAGTGACAATTTGCTTACTGGTTTGAGGGGAAACTTCACGTCCACAATTTGGACAATGAGGATGACCAATGCGAGCAAAAAGTAAACGTAAATAATCATAAATTTCAGTAACCGTGCCAACGGTGGATCGAGGATTATGAGAGATGGCTTTTTGATTAATAGCAATTGAGGGTGAAAGACCTTCAATTAAATCAACTTCAGGACGTTTCATATTGCCTAAAAATTGACGAGCATATGAAGAGAGAGATTCCATGTAGCGACGCTGACCTTCAGCAAAAAGAGTATCAAAAGCCATACTAGATTTACCGGAGCCAGAAACACCAGTAAACACCGTCATTTTATTTTTGTCGAATTCGAAAGAAACATTTTTTAAATTGTTTTCTCGAGCTCCTTTAACAATTATTTTATCGATCATAAGTTTTCTATGTTTTTAATTTTATCGCGGAGGCGAATAGCTTCTTCAAAATTTAAGTCAGCGGCAGAAGCCCGCATTTGCTTTTTTAATTCTTTAATATGTTTGGTTCTTTGTGGTGGAATAAGATCTAAAACGTCAACTTTATTAAGATCAGTTTTACCCTCAGTCTGAATTAATTCTATAATTTGAGGACGGATAGATTTTACCACAGTTTGGGGAATAATGTGATTATCTTCATTATATTTTAATTGAATTTTACGTCGGCGATTAACTTCTTTAATGGCTCCATCCATGGCATCAGAAACTGAATCGGCATATAAAATTACTTGACCATTAAGATGGCGAGAAGCTCGACCCATAATTTGAATTAAAGCAGATTTAGAACGTAAAAATCCTTGTTGATCAGCATCAAGAATAGCCACCAAACTAACTTCAGGGAGATCAAGACCTTCACGTAAAAGATTAATCCCGACTAAAACATCATAATTTCCAGAACGTAAATCATCTAAAATTTTAGAGCGTTCAAGGGTGGCAATATCGGAATGGAGATAAGCAACTTTTAAATTGGTTCCCGTTTTATTAGGATCAGATAAATAGGCTGATAAATCTTCGGCCATCCGTTTGGTTAAAGTGGTGACTAGCACTCTTTCTTTTTGGACGACTCTGGTTTTAATTTCTTCAATTAAATCAGGAATCTGATTTTTACTAGGTTTCACAGTAATTTGAGGATCAACCAGACCAGTGGGACGAATAATTTGTTCAATAATATTATTTTTAGAATCATTAATTTCGTATGGTGCAGGAGTAGCGGAAAGATAAATAATTTTAGAAACCCGAGAATTAAATTCAGCAAAAGTTAAAGGTCGATTATCAAAAGCTGATGGAAGTCTAAAACCAAAATCAACTAAATTTTTCTTGCGAGCTTGGTCACCAGCAAACATCCCTCCAATTTGAGGCACGGTCACATGAGATTCATCAATAACGGTTAAAAACTCATCTCCCCAAAGATGGTGAAAATAATCAACCAGAGTATAGGGTGGATCTCCCGGTTGGCGATTTTTATCAAAATAAATTGAATAGTTTTCAATACCGTTAATATAACCGGTTTCTTGAAGCATTTCTAAATCATATTCAACTCGCTGTTCAATGCGGTGGGCTTCTAAAATTTTTCCCTGTTTTTTGAACATGGCAACCTGCTTGGCACAATCCTTTCGGATATTATCAAAAACCTCCACCAAATTTTTATCACCGCCAACATATTGTTTGGCTGGAAAAAGTTTAAAACTTTCCAGTATTTGTTCTTGAGCAGTCATGGGATGGTGTTGAGTAATTTTAATTAATTTTTCATCATCAAATTCGAGAGATAAAAATGATTCGGTGTAAGAAGGCCAAATTTCAAGATTTTCGCCTCTGACCCGAAAGGTGTTACGTTTAAATTCAAGTTCAGAACGAGTGTAAAAAAGAGAGATAAAAGATTCAAAAAGTTGACGACGGGGATAATTTTGACCTAGTTTTAGATCTAACGCTTTATTTTGAAATTCGGTCGGATCACCAATGTTATAAATACAACTAACTGAAGCGATCACAATATTGTCATTGCCCGATAAAAGATTAGATGAAGCTTCCAGACGAAGCCGATCAATCATATCGTTAATTTGAACTTCTTTGGCAATATAAGTATCAGAAGAGGGAATATAAGCTTCAGGTTGATAATAATCATAATAAGAGACAAAATAGGAAACTTTATTATTAGGAAAAAGCTCTTTAAATTCTTGATAAAGCTGTCCGGCAAGAGTTTTATTATGAGAAATTACAAGGGTTGGTAACTGAGTTTTTTGAATAATATTAGCAACAGTAAAAGTGTTATGGACAAACAATCCACCAAAACCGGCTAAAAAGGTTTCATTATCTTTTACAGAAATATCGTAAACATACTTTTGTCGATGATTAGTGATAGGTGTTATTTTTTTAACTCCGCACCAATAAAAATTTGTTAATTTTTCCATTTTTGCAATCCTATTACTAGTTATTTTGTTTTTGGATGATTGTTTTAAAATTTTTATTAAATTTACGATTAGAGAATATGATGGTTTTCGATAACCAGATACTAATAATGAGATCTGTGAACATGAACACCCTATTTTTTGAGCTATGTCGTCATGGGTTAATTTTAAGCTTTGAATAATTTTTTTTAATTCATCAGGATTGATTGGAATCAAATCCACATTAGTATTAGATTTTTTACTTTTGTTATTGTTGATTTTTTTTTCAAGTAGTTTTTGTTTACGAAGACTATTAAATCCGATGTTTTGATAAAAATTTAGTAAATTATCTTTTCCAGAAATAGTTATTCTATAATATAGACTTTTTTCCATATTAGAATTTGTGGCTTTTTTATATGTTTTATGGATTAATCCTATAATTCCAAATCGTAAAAGAGCATAAGAAATTTCTGAAATTAATTGCGGACTCTTTGAAGTTAGATTAACTTCGTTTATTTCAACACTACCATCACCATCATAAATTACAGACAATAATTGTTTTAATTGTTTATCACTAAGAGATAAAAACCAAGGTGGTAAATGTTTTTTTCCTGAAACGGATCCACACCATTGACTAAATATTTTTGATAAAAGCGTAGAACTGATTTGAAAATCTCCAGGATTAAGTTTTCTTTCTTTAAAATTAATTTTGAGTTTAGATAATTTTTTTATAAAATATTGTTTTAGTTCTTCTTCATGAACACTTATCATTAAATATTTATTATTTGAGCAACCTTCAGATATATATATACCTAGCAACCATAAAAAATCAGGATTAAGATCTTGATATAAAAGCCTGGATTTACCTAATCTAGGAGATATTTTTATATTGGTTATCGGGATACCAGCAAAAGATATGACTGGAAGTTTTTTAATCAACATACCTTCGTTCTTGTTTACGACTCTCCACCATTTTTGAGGATCAAACTGAGAAGTTATTAATGATTTATTATTAATATTTAGGTATTTTTTAATATCTTGTAGATGAAAATATGTTTTTTGGGGTAACCATTCCATTAATGATATTTTTTTAAGATCATCTGTTGGTCCAAATATTTTTCTCGGAATTGGAATAAAATCATTGTTATTGATATTTTTAGTTTTTAGTAATTTAATTTGTCCATTTCTTAGAATATAAAAATTATGATCACCCGTAACTTTGACCGTTCTACCTGATGTGGTTTTAACTTGAAAAATTGTTTTTGGAGCATCATGACGAAGATAATTAATAATTGGTTTTAACTCTAGTTTTAACGAGTTTGGATTAATACTGGGAACAAAATATTCCGTTTTGTTCGGTAAATTATTCATTGACTCTACAATTTCACCAATAGGAATTAATTTTGATTTAACCAGATTATCTTCTGTGTTATATACCAAAATTGGTTCATCATAAGTTAAACTTTTTCCCGATCCTGTGACACCCAGTAAGGTTTGACGGTCGATTCCAGCTTTAAGATTGTTTGATAATTTATTAATAGCTTGAGGTTGGTCGCCAGATGGTGGAAATGGTGAGTTTAACTGAAAAGACATATTTTATTTTATCATGGCTTTGGGTTTTATTTGGGTAAAAATGACTTAGTTTGGATTATTGAATAAATAGGATATCTAAATATACTTAGATCATATGAAAACGGGATTAATCGAAGTAATTTGTGGCCCAATGTTTTCCGGGAAAACTAGCGAATTGGTACACCAAATCCAATTAGCTTTAATTTCAAAAATAGAGATTGCTGTTTTTAAACCAAAAATTGATAATCGATATAAAAGTGAGGAAATTTGTACTAATGATGGTGATTGTGTTAATTCGGTAGTGATTGAAAATTCTATCGAAATTATTAAATATATCGAAAAAGCAACCAAACCGGTTGAAAAAATATTTATTGATGAGGCGCAATTTTTTGACGACAAAATTGTTAACGTAGTTAATTATTTAGCAAAAGAAAAAGGGATAAATGTCCTTCTGGTTGGATTAGATCATGATTTTAAAGGTGACCCTTTTGGTCAAATACCTGAGTTACTCGGAATATCTCAAAAAATCAAAACCTTAACGTCAATTTGTGTTCACGAAAATGAAGATGGAAAAATTTGCGGAAAACCGGCTTATTTTACCCAAAGATTAATTAATGGTAAACCGGCTCCGATTAATAGTCCGATTATTTTAGTCGGAGGAGTTGATTCTTATACCCCAAGATGTGAGGAGCATTGGGTGGTTCCAGGAAGAACGAAAAAAGGTAAATAATAATTTTATTAAAGAGCTAAAATTAAATAAAATGGAATTTATCAAAAGATTGTTTAAGGGAAAGAAAAAGATAGTGACGATACCGTTATTATTAGGGTTACTGATTACCTTTCTGCCAATATCAATTGGGTTAGGATTAATTGAATTAATTGTCAAAAAAGTTAATAATCCAAAAATTAAAAAAATTCTGGTGATTATTATTTCCTTTTTAACTCTGGTTTTTGGAGGAATTTGGATTTATGCCTTATCTCAGCCGACACAACCAAAAACCGAAAGTGGAAATATTATGACGCCAACACTAGCCCCAATAAGTCCAACTCAATCTCAAGAACAACCGGAAAATAAGGAGGTTGAGAAACAAGAGGCAACAGTGATTAGAGTAATTGATGGTGACACGATTGAAGTTTTGGTTGCAGGGAAGACGGAAAAAGTAAGATTTATTGGGGTTGATACTCCGGAAACTGTTGATCCAAGAAAAACAGTTCAATGTTTTGGAGAAAAAGCTTCAACTGCTACAAAAGAGACGCTAACAAACCACATTGTTTGGCTAGAGTCTGATTCTACCCAAGGAGACAGAGATAAATATTCTCGATTATTAAGATATGTTTGGACTGATAACGGTAAGGTTGATTTTGGTAAGGTTTTAATCGCGACTGGTTATGCTTACGAGTACACCTACAATACTCCTTATAAATATCAAGCAGACTACAAACAAGCTCAACTCCAAGCGGAACAAGGTAAAAAAGGACTATGGGCTGATGGAGCTTGTCCAGTGACCCCGACGGTGACAAAATCGCCAACAGCTGTACCAACCAAAATTACCATTATTAAACCGACATTAATACCGACAAAAACAGCTCCGGTAAGTACTAGTGGTGGTTGTAAATATTCTTGTTCTGGACCAGACAAAGATTGCGCTGATTTCTCGTCTCATACTGAAGCTCAAACTTTTTTCGATTGTTGTGGGTTTACAGTTGAAGATGATCCGATGAAACTGGACTCAACAGGTATTGGTGACGGAATTGCGTGTGAATCAATTTAAGACAACTCTTTATAAATAAGCTCCCCAGTTGGAAATGGGAGCAATATTACCAGTCACAAAATTAATAGCGTAAAGCAAGATGGCAGGTAAAAGAATTAAGAAAACAATTTTTATTGATTTTTTATTTAAAAATTTAGCAAAAGCCAGTAATAAAAAGGGATAAACAGGAGCAATATAACGACTAATATCACGATGAGCCACAAAAAGAGTAGCTAGTGTAAAAACAGCTGGAAAAATAGTAATAATATCGAATTTATATTTCTTAAACAAACGATAAACACCATAAATAGCAATAAAATATATATAAACAATATCTTCGAGCCAAATAGTATTGATCCACGCCTGAGTACTTAGAAAGACAGTGTAAGGCAATTTATTTAAATGAAAATTGTCGCCGCTGTGAAAATAAGCCAAAAAATCCCCTGTTTGAATTTTGTATAAATTAAAAATTAAAAAGACAGTAATTGGTGTCAGAATAAACCAAAAATATTTTTTAAAAACTGACCAAAAATTTTTAGTTTTAATTAATTCGTAAATAGCAATAATTCCATAGGAAGCAAAAAGTAAAATACCTGGACTTTTTAAACTTTGAGCTAAGGCAGCAAAAACAGCGGCACCAAAATATTTATTTTTCTTGAAACAAAAAATGGAAGCAATAATACTGGCTAAAAACCAAGTTTCTGGGGCTCCAATTTGACGTAAAATGAAAAATCTGGCGGGAAAAAATAAAAATAAAACCGAGAGCCAAAAAGCTTTTTTTTCATTTAAAAATAATTTTAAAAATTCAAATAAAATTAGTGTTAAAAATACAGAACCAGCAAGGGTGACTAAAAGCATGGCTTTAGGGGTAGAAACAAAATTGGAAACTAAAGTTATCATCATGGGATAACCTGGTAAATGAGCCGGGTAATATTCTAGAGGTTGAGGTAAGGAAAAATTTGGACCGATACAATCCTTGTTGTAGCCACATTTGGAAATGACCATATAATTTGGTCCATCATAGTTATAAAATATTGTTTCAAGAGAAACGTTATTAAAACCGATTTTGCCGGGAATATTAAAATAGAAAATAAACCAGAAAAAAATGGAGGTAAGAATAGTTAAAGCTAAAAGCTTAAAATGACGACTAAATTTGATAAAATACATCTGGTTAAATTCTACAATATTTAGGCCCTATCGTCTAATGGTTAGGACGGCAGATTCTCATTCTGCTAATCGGGGTTCGATTCCCCGTGGGGTCACCATCGGATACCAAGCTATTATCAAACCTCTCTTTTAGTGCTAAAAATGGGGCTAATTTGGGAGTTCCAGAAGTCAATT
>Ga0172378_10006670_pt1 | contig 10772 bp, 8 predicted proteins | sample GrowelOW332metaG_FD_119755 | JGI IMG/M metagenome (GOLD analysis project Ga0172378, IMG submission 119755) | Groundwater microbial communities from an aquifer near a municipal landfill in Southern Ontario, Canada - Pumphouse #3_1 metaG | ecosystem: Environmental > Aquatic > Deep subsurface >... | reverse complement strand
TCCTGAGGATTACGACGTGTACTTCCTGGGAGGCGGCGCGACGCTGCAGTTCACCATGATTCCGATGAACTTCCTCAAACCGGGTACGGTGGCTGATTACCTGAAGAGTGGCACCTGGTCCAATAAAGCGGTTGCCGACGCCCAGAAGCTGGGAAAGGTCAACCTGTATTTTGATGGTACCGAAGGGAAATACACGACGCTCCCCGATCCCAAGACGGTGCGTCCTTCTTCTCCGGCTTCCAGTTATCTGTACCTCTGCTCCAACGAAACGATCGGAGGCATCGAGTGGCAGTCGTTCCCTGAGTATCAGGAGGATGTTCCGATGATCGCCGACATGTCCAGCGATTTCTTCTCCCGCCCAGTTCCTGTGGAGCGTTTCTCCATGATCTACGGTGGTGTCCAGAAGAATCTCGGACCGGCCGGCGCCACGTTGATCATCATGAAGAAGTCACTGCTGGAGCGGCAGAACCCCAACATGACGGCGTACATGGATTACAAACTCCACGCCAAGGACAAGGGGTTGTACAACACGCCACCGGTATTCTCCATCTGGGCGGTGAGTCTGGTGATGGATTGGATCAAGAAGAACGGCGGCGTGGAAGCGATGGAGAAGCGCGCCATTGAGAAGAGCTCGATGGTGTACCAGGTCATCGATTCCAGTCCGTTCTGGAGATGCCCGGTGGACAAGAAGGTCCGCAGCCGGATGAACGTCGTCTTCCGTCTTCCCAGTGAAGAACTGGAGGCGAAATTCGTCGAGGAATCCAAAGCGGCCGGCATGCTTGGACTGAAGGGCCATCGAAGCGTGGGAGGCCTCAGGGCAAGCCTGTACAACGCCTGCCCGAAGGAAGACGTCGTCGCGCTTTGCGAGTTCATGAAGGATTTTGAACGACGGAACGGCTGATAGAGGGAAATGTGCGGCGGATTTCCGCCGCACCTGTCAGCCTGGATGGAGAGAACATGTGAAGGAGGAAAGCCCGCCTCAGAGCGGTGGGCGGAATGCTCATGAAAACAAAAATGGACGATACCAACAAGGCGATCATCCAGCAACTTTCTTCCGATGGAAGGAAAGCCTTTTCCTCAATCAGCGAAGAGCTGGGAATAACGGAAAACACCGTACGCACCCGGGTTTCGAAGCTGGTCGCAGACCAGACGATGCAGATCACCAGTCTGGTGAATCCCGAAGCGCTTCCCGGCTCCCAGGTCGTTTTCATGGGGGTGAAGCTTTCCACGCTGGATCTGGAAAGGAAGGCGAAGGAGTTTTTGAAACTGCGCGGTGTGATGAACGTGGTTGTCGTCACCGGGCGGTATGATTTGATCGTCCAGGTATTGCTTTCCGAAGAGGAAGGTCTGTCCCTGTTGGATTTCTTCAAAAAGGAACTGGACAATATCACGGAGATCGCTGATGTGGAGACGTTCGTGGTGTACCAGTCCCACAATTACTGGATACCGTATATCCTGTAAGAATTCCACGAAAAAATAATAACCATACAAGTTTAGAATAGGAGTGATAATTAACACTATCATTCCTATATTTTTTTTATAATAAACGATATAAGAAACGTATAGGAAAAAGTGCGTCTCAAAAGGAACTGGAGATGTTGTTCGCTGCCGGTTTTTGCCTTGTCGTGCCAGGAAACGTAACCTTTTTGCTCCGCCCGTTGTTTTGGCTGATAGACGAAGGACGGAAACGGATATGACGGAAAACACGGAAAACCGCGACGAAAAGAATTGGTTTGACCGGAAACCCACCCGGTACCTGCTCATCGCGGTGGCGATGGTGCTGGTGCTTGTCGCCGTCTATTTCGGTACCAAGGGCAAGCGTGCCGAGCTTGCCTCGGTGGTTGCCCGTACGGCTTTCTGTTCCCAGACGGTTTCCATCTCCGGTCCGTCACGAGTGTAGACAAGCGCATCCCTTGTGGTGATGCCATATCGTTCCAAACGGAGGAATCCTGATACGCGTCACCGTCGTATACGGACAGAATCATCACGGAAACACCTGGAGCCTGACTCAGTTGCTTCTCTCTCATCTTGTCTTTGATCCCACTGAAATCCAGGAATTCACTTTGACCGGCATCCGGGCGTGTGTGGGATGCCTCTCCTGCATTACGAACGATGAGCGTCTTTGCCCAAACCAGGCGTTCGTCCAACCGATCATCCAGGCGATCGAGCAAGCCGATGTCGTGGTCTTCGCCTCCCCGACGTACTGTTTCGGCATGACCGGTCAGATGAAAGAGTTGTGTGACCATTTCGTCTACCGGTGGATGAGCCATCGCCCCGCCGACATGCGGCGGAAGATCGGGGTGGCGGTCACCACCGCTGCGGGTGGAGGGGCAAAGGCCGCGGCAAAGGAAATCGCCCGTCAGTTCCGGTGGTGGTCGGTCGGGGAGATCCATTTGCTTCCCTTCCTCATCCAGGCGGAGAAGTGGGATGCCATATCATCCAAGCGGAAATTGGGCATCCAGCGTCGGACGGAACGTCTTGCCCGGAGGATCAACCAAACGGCGGGTCACGCCCGTCAGAACATACCGGGCCGTTTCCTGTTTTTTGTGATGGGGTTGATGATGCGTCACAACGATTGGAATCCGGTGGACGCCGCTTGGTGGAAGGAGCGGTATCAAGGGTCCGGGAATCGTTGAGCGACAGCGACCAACGAAGGATATGCCTGGAGAAACACCTGTACGACGGCAGGATCAAACTGTGTTCCTGATCCCTTGAGAATGACCTCTCTGCCTGTCTCAAACGGGCGTGCCGGATGGTAGCTCCGTTTGGCCGTCACGGCATCGAACACATCCGCCACGCTGGTGATCCGCGCGGAAAGGGCGACCTCCCTACCTTTCCTGCCTTGGAGGTATCCCGTCCCATCCCAACGCTCATGATGTTCCCGAGCGATGGTTCTTGCAGAGGCAAGAATGGATCCGTGGACGCCAGAGAGCAACTGGTCCCCGAACGCCACATGTTGCTGGATGATGCGGTATTCTTCCGGAGAAAGAGGGCCTGGCTTGTCCAGAATCTCTGAGGGGATCATCAGCTTGCCGATGTCATGCATCATGGAAGCCACGCGGAGCGTCTCCACGTCACCTTTCCGGAATCCCATCGTACGCGCCAGAACCCGTACATACTCGGAGACGCGTCGTACATGCTGTCCTGTCTGTCCGCTTTTCGACTCAACCATCTGGGCAAGAGAGAAGATCACTTGCTCCTGCGCATCCGTGGCCAACTTCGCCAGGGTGAGGTTGCGTGTGTTTGTACCTATGAGTTCCCGTCGTTTCTTTTCTCCTTCAAACATGCTTCGGAAGAAAAAGAGCATCATGGCGAACATGGAAACGCCGATGATGGCAAGCCAGAGCCGGATGAACCAATGGGGGACGACGGCATTCCCCAGGGCATCATCTGGGAGATACAACGTCCAGTTCAGCACCACGTTCGTACCGATTGCCGTGCCGAGTGCCAGATCCATCCGACGGAACGACAGAGCATCATTGGTATGGTCGCTGAGGGTGATGATGTCGTCGCGAAACAGAAAATACCAGATCAACGCAAAGAGGAAGAACACAGGAACAAACACTTCCGGTCGGGTGGAAACCAACTGGGCGTCGAAATAAATGACCCACAGCATGCCATAGACGAAAAAACAATGTGCCTTGGGTTGACGGACAAGGCGTGCGTACAAAGAGACCGCCCCGTACATCGGAGTGGCGAACACCACCAGCCGAAGCACCAAACCCTGGACCACTTGGGAAAGTTTTGAGGGGGAAATGGCGGAGAAACGGATGACGCGTGAGAGGAGGACCAAAAGGAAGTCGCACCCCAGCATGTACATGAAAGGAGAAATGAAAAGGAGCCCCGTATAATAGGAAAACCCCCGTTGGGGTGCCTTGATGCCAAAACAACGATTGTTGCTGTACAGGAAGAACACGGTCGTCGCGAGCAGCACGATCAATGTGGAAAGGAGATTGTCTCCCACAAACGTCAGCATGGTTTGATCATATCATGATTGATGCGTCACGGCAATTTTCCTGTACCCATTCCCCAAATCCCCCAACTGTGCTACCATGGCTCGGTTGGAATTACCTATGATCAAACAAAATGAAAAGATTCGAAACATCGCCATCATCGCCCACGTCGACCACGGCAAAACCACGTTGGTTGACGCGCTGTTCCGCCAGAGCGGCATCATCTCCAAAACCGGAGAGGAACGGATCATGGACAGTGGCGATATTGAGCGGGAGCGTGGCATCACCATCAACGCGAAAAACTGCGCCATCCATTACAAAGGGGTGAAGATCAACATCATCGACACTCCGGGACATGCCGATTTCGGCGGGGAGGTGGAGCGAGGATTATCCATGGTGGATGGTGTCGTCCTGTTGGTCGACGCCGCGGAAGGCCCGCTCCCCCAGACGAGATTCGTCCTGGAGAAGGCGCTGGAAAAGCACCTGCCTCCGATCATCGTCATCAATAAGGTCGATCGTCCGGACGCGCAGCCGAAACAGACGCTGGATGCCGTATACGACCTGCTCTTGGAGCTCTCCAACGATGAGAAACTGCTGGACGCTCCGGTGTTCTATGCCATCGGAAAAGCGGGGAAATGCGGGCTGGAACCGGATAAACTGGAAGACAACATGAAGTTGCTGTTCGATTCCATCCTTTCCTATATTCCCGCGCCATCCTATGACGACCAGGAACCGTTCCAGATGTTGGTGTCCGATCTCTCCTACAATGACTTTTTGGGGAGACTTGCCATTGGCAAAGTGATCAACGGCAGCGCGAATACCAATGATCCCTTGGTCTGCATGGTGGAGAGCGGAGCGCGGGAACCATTGCGTGTCACTCGGCTTCAGGCGTATGACGGACCGACATTCCACGAGACGACGGACGTTGAACCGGGAGACATCATCGTGCTTTCCGGCATTGACAACGTCAACATCGGAGACACGATCTGCAACGCCAGTTATCCGAAGGCGTTGCCACGCATCAAGGTGGATGAACCGACGGTTTCGATGTTGTTCTGCAAGAACATCAGTCCGTTGGCAGGCAAGGAAGGAAAGAACGTCACCGTGGCGAAGATCGGCGAGTATCTCCGCAGGGAAGCCCTCCGCAACGTTTCCATCCGTGTGGAACACAACCAGGATGAAACCTACACCGTCAAAGGACGGGGTGAGTTCCAGCTGGCCATCATCGTGGAACAGATGCGCAGGCAGGGATACGAACTCTGTGTCGGACGTCCGAAAGTCCTGTTCCATCAGAATGAGAAAGGAGAAAAGACCGAGCCGATCGAGACGCTGACCATCGACTGCCCGGAAGAGTTCTCCGGTATCGTCATGGACAAACTGTCCAAACGGAAAGCGTTGATGAGCGACATCACCTATAACGGGAAAGGAAGGGTGAAGATCACCTTTGACGTTCCGACCCGTGGGTTGATCGGCTATCATGACGAGTTCCTTACGGATACCCATGGACTGGGGATCATGTACAGCTATTTCAAAGGCTATGGACCGTACCGCGGGGATTTCCCGGAACGGGTCAATGGAAGCCTTGTCTGTGATCGTGATGGAGTTGCCGTGCCGTACGGCATGTGGGAGCTGGAGGATCGTGGCAGATGGTTCATTCTGCCGGGAGATCCCGTGTATGAAGGGGAAGTGGTCGGGGAGCGGAACCGTGACCTTGACTTGAACCTTAATCCAACACGGACAAAGCATCTGACCAACCTTCGTGCCTCCGGGCATGATGACGCCGTCACGTTGACCCCGATCCAACGTCCTACGTTGGAGCAGGCGATCCAGTTCATCAAGGATGATGAGTTGGTTGAAGTGACGCCGCTGTCCATACGGATGTGCAAGAAGATTCTCAACTGCCAGCAACGCAAGATTTTTGAGAACCGTGGGGAAATCCCATCATTCCTGCTCAACGGAAAAAGCTGATTCCGTTTCCATCTCGCTTATTCGCTCCCGGTGCCTGACCATCGGGAGCTTTTTTATCCCCAACAACGCTCTGTTTTCCTGTTGTCTACGCTGTTATCTTTGTAATTGTGTTGATACGTTCTTTATATAATACCTATATAGGTATATTATAAGAGTAGACAAACAGGTGTTTCGTTTGATATCTCAAATGCCAGAAAAAGGACGGGAATCAATTTCGAAAACAGAAAATACCTCATGGTTCCTCTACCCACAGGGGGGAACAGATTCGATGAGGTCCGGTAAAACGCAACAGGAATGAGTATCTCGTGGAAAGGAACAAAAAGAGTGGAAGACATTCTGGGATGTATCCGCATGCAGTCTTCACCAAGGTATCAGATCTTTTCCGTAGACTGCCGAAGATAATCGAATGGCTGAAATGAAACGTCAAACTCCCACGCTGGGGTGAAAATATGGGGAGGGGATGGAGATAGCCATAGGAAGCGTTACGTACCCAAAAAACGTCATCATCGTTCATTGCCATTGCAAGATCGTTTCACATGAGATGCTTACGTAAGGAGAAATAACTTGCCGAGGGAATGATGAATTGTGTCCAAACGGCAGGAACAGAAGTATCACCTGAATCACCAATTCTGCGGTCTGACAGATCATCGGTTCCGTACCCTGAAAAGGTTCTGAAGTTTGTATGATCGGATTACGAAAGATCCAAAAACTTCTCCGATAATCCTCACAAGCGAAGCGTAGGACTTCCTTTCGTTGAAACAGATGAAGGCCTGATTCCGAATCGCATCGCTGAATGGACTATTGCAAACAAGGAATTGCCTCTGTTGCGGGCAGAAAGCTTTCATATCGGAATCAATGGGAAGTGATGTCGAATACACGGATCAACCAGACAGGTTCAGATTGGGAATTACCTCTAAGTTGTATGAGGTATGATAAAATCAAAATATGATAGGTACAAAACCAATATAATATTCATACTGAAAGTAAATCAAACCAACTTATTAGGAATATCAATCTAATACGAGAATTACAGGTGCATGGTCAGAACCCATGACATCCATAGCGATGCTGCTTTCCTTGATATGTTCTTTGTATCGATCGCTGACCAACCAGTAGTCGATCCTCCAACCGATATTGTGCTGGCGTACACCAGGACGGAACGACCACCAGGAATACTGGTCGACGGCATCGGGATGGAGGTATCGGAATGAATCGACGAACCCCGCGTCCAGCAACCGGGAAAAACTCTCCCGTTCCTCGTTGGTGTATCCCGCGTTTCCTTCATTGCTCTTGGGATTCCTGATGTCGATCGGCTGGTGGGCGACGTTCAGGTCCCCACAGATCAAGACAGGTTTTTGTTGGTCAAGTTGAGAGACATATCCGCGGAACGCAGCGTCCCACTCCATGCGCAGGGACAAACGGGTAAGTTCCCGTTGGCTGTTGGGCGTATAGCAGCATACCACGTAGAAATCCGGATACTCGCAGGTGACGGTCCTTCCTTCATTGTCCAGTGGATGGCCAATACCATAGCTGACGGACAACGGGACGCTTCGGGAGAGGATCGCGGTGCCGGAATAGCCTTTTTTCTCCGCGTCATGGAAATACGGATGATAGGATGCGTCCAGCATGTCCAATTGATCGACCTGGAGTTTTGTTTCCTGGATGCAGAACACGTCGGCGCCGCTTTGGGCGAGATATGCGTCAAATCCTTTCTTCCGTACGGCCCTGAGGCCGTTGACATTCCAACTGTACAGTTTCATCAATACAACCTCACACCTTGTTGATCTGCCGCGGCGTACAATGCATCCGGCCATACGGAAGCCTGTACTTCCCCGATATGCGCTTTGTGCAGAAGCAGCATGCAAACTCTGCTCTGTCCGATTCCGCCCCCGATGGTTTGTGGGAAATCTCCACGAAGAAGTCGTTTGTGCCAAAAGAGATGCTGGCGTTCCTCACAGCCTTTCAAAGCGAGTTGGCGAAGCAGTGCTTGTTGGTCAACACGGATTCCCATGGAAGAGAGCTCCAGAGAATCACGACGTACCGTATCCCAGACGATGATATCACCGTTCAACCCGACGTACCCGTCATCCGTGGGGGTTGACCAATCATCATAATCCGGAGCGCGTCCTCCGTGTTCCTTGCCATCAGAGAGTTTCGCTCCGATTCCCATCAAGAAAATGGCACCATATTCCTGGGCAAGCTTGTGTTCCCGTTGCTGCGGCGTGAGGTTGGGATATTCCTTCAGCGCGTCTTCCGTATGGATGAACGTGATCTCTTCCGGAAGCGTGGGGAAACAGACGGGATAATTTTCACTTACCAAGAATTCCGTACGCTTGATCGCTTGATAAATTCTTCTGACAATTTCCTTGAGAAATGTGATATTTCTTTGGGAACCATCCATCACCCGTTCCCAATCCCATTGGTCCACGTAAATCGAGTGGATCGCGTCGATGTCGTCATCCGGCCGGATGGCGTTCATGTCGGTGTAGATTCCCGTGTTTGGCTGGAAATGAAGATCAGCCAGTTCCATGCGTTTCCATTTCGCGAGGCTCTGGACGATCTCCATCTGTTTGTCCCCCATGTTCCCCACAGCGAACCGTACCGGACGCTCCACACCGTTCAGATCGTCATTGATGCCGGAATTGCTGGGGACGAACAGCGGGCTGGTGACCCGTGAGAGCCTCAGCTCTCCGGACAGTTCACGCTCGAACGTGTCCTTGACGAATTTGATCGCCCGTTCCGTCTGTTTCGGATCGAGCACCGGTTGGTAATCCTTGGGGAAAAACGTCTTCATGCCAAACAACCTCGCTGTGAAACAAGTGTAGTCATTTTGCCATTGATTGAGAAGTGTGATACCATGGGCGTCATGATCCGCGAATGGATGGTTGATATGGGGGGTGTCCTGACCCTTCACCAAGACAAGGAAATGGAACGGGAAATCCTCTCGTTCTTGGGGGACAGCCATCCATCGTTTGACGCGATCGCCCCGGTCCTCAGCGGCTCGTTGCTTGACCGCATGAGTTGCCGGGAGATCGACGAGGCGACGTATTGGAAAGAGTTTTCCCGTATCAGTGGCATTCCCATTCCTGATCTCAAAGGACGGTCCCTGTGGGGGATGTTTTTCCATCCGGTCATTGACCAGGCGGTCCGTGGTTTGATCATCAGGGCGAAGGCGCGAGGGGTGCGTGTGGTGCTTGCCAGCAATACGGAACCAGCCCACCTGAAGATCCATACGGAACGCGGGGATTATCGGATATTTGACACGCGGTACACTTCCTGCAGGTTGCGTCTGGTAAAACCGGACCTCCGGTTCTTCCAGGAAATACTTCGCAGGGAAGGAAGCCGTCCGGAAGAAACGTTGTTCACCGACGACAGCCAGCGGAACTGTGACGCGGCCGCACGGCTCGGGATCCTCACGTGGCGATACACGGATCCACCTGCTTTGGAAGCTTTGCTTATCAAGCTGGGCGTACTGGAAAATGAACCGGTAACAGAACATACAAAATTATATAATGAAAAGAGTTGAATGGTAATGTATCCAAACAAATGGAGGAACATATGACGTTTCCAATGCCTGAGGATTTTTTGTGGGGATGCGCGACGGCAAGCTATCAGATTGAGGGATATCCCGATGGTGAGGGGAAGGAACCAAGCATCTGGGACACCTTCTGCAAACAACCTGGGACGATCCTCAACGGGGATACCGGGGATGTCGCGTGCCAGGGCTATGAGCGGTATCCGGAGGACATCGCCTTGATGGCCTCCCTGGGGTTCAAGGCGTACCGGTTCTCCCTTTCCTGGCCGCGGATCATCTCGTATGGCAAGGTGAACCAGGCGGGGATCGAGCATTACCGGAAGGAATTGGAATGCATCCACCAGCACCATATGAAGGCGTATGTGACGTTGTATCACTGGGATCTTCCCCAGAGCCTGGAGGACAACGGTGGCTGGCTGAACAGGGAGACGGCGTACGCGTTCCAGCGGTACGCCCAGGTGTGCTTCCAGTCGTTCGGGGACCTGGTTGATGGCTGGATTACATTGAACGAGCCATGGTGCGCAGCGTATCTTGGATATGAGATCGGCGTGCATGCTCCTGGCAAGAAAGTCCACGGGTATCCCACCGCTGCGCACATCTTGCTCCTGGCGCATGGCCTGGCGGTGAAAGCGTATCGGGAGACCGGACTGAAGAGTCCGATCGGCATCACGCTGAACCCCGCGGTCACCCGTCCCGCGACCTCTTCCGAACAGGATGGAATCGCCGCGTGGATGGAGATGGTGACGCAGACCGACCTGTTCTTGGACCCATTGACCACAGGAACCTATCCCAAGGTGCTCAGCGATCATTTCGGCATGCATTTTCCGGTACAGGACGGGGATATGGAGGTGATCAGCCAGCCGGTTGATTTCCTTGGCATCAATTACTACAGCGAACATGTCATCTCGTATGACGAGAACGCGCCGTATTTGTTCACCGTCGCTCCCAGCTGGCAGGAAGTCACGGACATTGGATGGCCGGTCACCCCGTATGGTTTGCTTCATATCCTCCGGTATTTTGCGAAAAAGGCTCCAGGAGTACCTCTGTACATCACGGAAAATGGAGCCTCCTACGCGACAGGGCCGTCTGAGGATGGCAGGGTGCATGACGTGAAGCGGTGTGATTATCTGAAACGACATCTGGAAATGTGTCACCTCGCCATCGAGGAGCACATTCCATTGCAAGGATATTTCGTATGGTCATTCATGGACAATTTTGAATGGTCGTATGGGTATTCCCAACGCTTTGGAATCGTCTACGTAGATTATCCGACACAGAAACGGATCGTAAAAGACAGCGGATATTTGCTACGGGAT
>Ga0172378_10006669_pt1 | contig 10772 bp, 9 predicted proteins | sample GrowelOW332metaG_FD_119755 | JGI IMG/M metagenome (GOLD analysis project Ga0172378, IMG submission 119755) | Groundwater microbial communities from an aquifer near a municipal landfill in Southern Ontario, Canada - Pumphouse #3_1 metaG | ecosystem: Environmental > Aquatic > Deep subsurface >... | reverse complement strand
TTATCAACAATGCTGTTCAAATAATCCGCAATGTCCTTTGCAGATTTTCCTTCATCTCTAAGTTTAACTGCTTTTAAAACTAATAGACCGGTTCCTGTGGATAGATTTGCAGAATCAACAGCGAACACTCTTCCGCTAGGAAGGTCCATAGAAGCAATGTGAACATTTTGGAAGGTTGTCGACATTTTAGATCCAATGCCTAAGAAAACAATATCCATTCCTTTGTTAATATATTCTTCAAATAATGATTTAAGGGTCTCGGGCGAAATGGCCGCTGTGCTTGGTAAAACACCACTCTTTTTTACTCGAGCGTAAATCTCATCAGGATTAATATCAATTCCATCTTTAAATGATTCTTCACCGAAATTCACTGAAAGTGGCTCAACTCGAAGATTGAGATTTTTATACATTTCAGGAGTTAAATCGACGGTTGAATCAACGATAATTTGCACTTTGTTCATATATATACCTCGCTATAAATTATATAATATCTTAAAGAATTTTCATTTTTATTATTTTTTATCTTGTAGATAAATGATAGAATCGAGTTATCGAGGTGTTAATATGTCCGAAAATGTAGAAACGAAAGTAGTTGAAGAGGAAACTGAGAAAAAAGAAGAAGCTCCGAAAACAAAAAAACAATTAAGAGCGGAAAAAAGAGCGGCAAAGCGAGGCGCTATTGCTAGAGGCGAATATAAAGGCATTTGGTCCGAATTCAAAGCTTTTATCTCTAAGGGTTCAGTTATTAACTTAGCTGTTGGTGTTGTAATTGGTGGTGCCTTTGGCACAATCGTCACATCGGTCGTCAATATTTTATTAAGTATTTGCACTTATGCTGTTCCAGGTGGACTTAAAGGTTTAATTACTGTCCTTCCTGCGGCAACTGACGCTCAAAAAGGCATTGAAGGAATTGGACAAACATTTGATGCAGCTAGCATGAATGAAATGGCTGATATATATTCAAGCGTATTTCCAAAAGATGCCAATCCTTTGCAAGGTTTAAAGAGTCTATATACACTTCATGGTTCAACTTATGTATACAATCAATCAGCAATCATTGATTGGGGTTCAGCTATTAATGCTGTCATTAGCTTTTTAATTATCGCATTAGTCTTATTCACCATTGTCAAAATCACAGTAGCCCTTCAGAAGAAGAAGGCTGAGCTTGATGCTAAATTGTTAGAAGAACATTATAAAAAATATCCAGAAGATAGACCTGCTCCAGTTGAAGAGGTTGTACCAGAACCAACCGAAACTGAACTATTGGTTGAAATTCGTGATCTATTAAAGAAGAAATCAAAATAGTTTTTATGACAGTTATTGAAAAAGTAGATTATTTAATCAAACGACTTAATATTAACGAACGCCAGTTCGCTAAGAAATTTCGAATTCGAAAAGGTATTATTAACAAATGGAGAACAGGCGAGGCTTTGCCTAGACCTGAAAATTTGAAATATCTTTGCGAACAATTTAATCTCTCGATGGCTGATTTTATGGATGACGGATCGACATTAGACACTCAAGGTGGATATGCTGATGAACATATTATTCTTGGCAAAATCAAGAAGAACGAACCTGAAAGTGCCAGCGAAGATTTCCCTCATGAAGATAACTTCAGATACGAAGAAAAGGATTAGTAATTTATTTGTATATTGAAAGAAGACCTTAAATGGTCTTCTTTTCTATCAATTAAGTATTTGCAATATCCCAATCAGGATGGGCTTTTTTGACCAAATCAATGGATTCCCTATACAAAACTTCTTCAATTTTTGCACGGCTTGCAAGAGCGCGTTTCATCGCTTTTGGTTTCTTAGCGTTCGCGAATTGAACTTCTCCTAGAGAGTCATCTAGTATACCTGCAATTAATACATAGGCTCGAATTGATTCCATAGAAATATCGTTTGAAATAAAACGACGAACTTTATCATCTATTTCTGCATCATAATATTTCTTTGCTTCTTCAAGAGGCAGGGTGATTATTTTTATGTATAACTTCTGAGCTAACAAACGGTAATAAGTGGTGTGAGAAATTTTTTCTGGATTTTCACACATCTTATCTATCAATTTCGTAGCACCTTCGAAATCCTTTTGGGCTAGATTTTCATAAACAGTAATTTGGTTAATTGAGGTAGTAAAATCGGTGACCTCTTCAAAGACTCGCACATCTTTAACTTCGAGTCCGTCTCTTTGTAGGTTTTCTATTCTCATTAGTTCGTTGTATGCTTCGACATTAATTGGCTTTGAAATTAAAGTTAAACGATAGCCATCAGTCATTGAATCAAGTTTAGCCGGAACAAAATTGTATAACGCCATCATAGATGAGATGGCAATAATGATGATCGATGCAGTAGCTAACCAGATTAGTGGGTTTCCGTTATCATTAGCTTCAATTCTTGAACCAATTGAATAAATAATAATGCAAACAATTAGCTCAACAAGATACATGATAAGAGGAAGCCAAACATACATCTTCGGATTAGGCTTATCCTTTTTTGGAGCCAATATTGTCTCACCTGTCAGTCCATCAAAATCTTTAAATCCAAATTTCTTATCGCCCTTGCTTTTATACCAACAAAAGCCGAATACATTGAAAGAAACAATGGAATAACCACCGATAAGACCACCTAAAACGTGGCCAACCTCTAGGCCAACGGCGTTAATAACCACTCCGACTACAATAGTCAATATTGCGAATAGATATGGGCTAAACACTTTGAATGATTTGGGATATGTAGAAAACATATTTTTCACTAAAGTGAAACCAACAATCAAAGCAATACCTAGCATTAAGATATAAACAATTAAACTAACAATATCTTCTTTTTTCATAATGCAATCCCCTTTTAGATAGCGTCATTAAGCAGACTAATTAGGTCTTCTTTGCTTAATGGATAGATTGAGCCGGTGCCAATCAAACGTGTGCCTCCGTTAGTCATCTTATCCACAATAGCAGGGATGTCAGTTTTTTGAATGCCAAGTTCGGTTAATGTTGTTGGCATTCCAATCGATTTAAAATATGTTTTTAATGATTGTATTCCAATTTTAGCACTTTCATCTTTGTTAACAAAGTGCAGATTAAAAACTGTTTCCGTGAATATAACAAACTTATCGATATCAACCTTATATGTGTAATTCATCCAGGCTGGAATTAAAACTGAAAGCCCTGCCCCATGAGCAATATCGATTTTAAATGCGCTAATAGCGTGCTCAATCGCGTGGATTGGCATTATCGACTTCTTGCCAACACTTGCAATTCCGTTATGCGAAAATGAGCCATTTAGCATCATCGCTGCTCTTGCATCATAATTATTAGGTTCGTTGATGCATATGGAGCCACATTCAATTGTGTTTTTAATGATTGCTAAAGCAACTCTATCAGAAAATTCAAAATTACCACTTTTAGAAAAATATCTTTCTAGAGAATGGGAGATGATGTCGACTATGCCACAACCAGTTTGAAATTTCCCCACCGAATATGTTAATTCTGGATTGAGAATTGTGAAAACAGGTCTAACAAGATTGTTATTAAAACCCTGTTTTACTCCAAGTTCGTCATTAGAAATAACGCAGGAGGATGATAGTTCGCTTCCACTTGCCGAAAGAGTCAAAATAACTCCAATAGGTAAGGCAATGGCTGGCTGAACTTTATATAGATTGAAATCATAAGGATCTCCAGCATATTGATAACTGACCGCGATTGCTTTTGCGACATCGATAACTGATCCGCCACCAACCGCTAAAATAAAATCAATTTGTTTTTCCTTAACAATTTGAACACCGGCTCTGACTGATATAACAGATGGGTTTGGTCTTACACCAGACAATTCGAAGTACTCAATATTGTCGGACTCCATATTACTTATGATTTTGTCATAAAGCCCACTTTTAATAATGGACCCAGAACCATAAACCAAAAGAACTCTTTTAGCAGAATATGATTTTAAAATAGTGCTAATTTCATCTTCTCGGTTTTTTCCAAAGAAAATCTTGGTGGGTGAACAGAAATCGAAGTTAATCATTTAGTTCCTTTCATTCCTTTAGAGTAGGAGTTGATAAAATAATCCCATATTAACGAAAATCTTTTTTGCAAATGAACTTGCCTTTCTTTTCGCTTGTTCAAAATCCAAAATACAGTCTCTTTGGAGAATAAAGACGAGATATATCGAACTACATAAGTAACATTTGTTTGACCAACTAGTTCTTCTTTTTTGGATAATTTTAGGTATTGGGTTGTTCTTTGGTAAAAGAAAGAATAAAAAAATTGTTCGACTTTATCACTTGCAAAAGAATTTGCCACCGCAGTTAAGAAAGTCACGTTAGAATTCACATAAGCAAGAAAAGGCTTGACGATACTTTCAAACTCAAATGGCTTAATGCCATATCCAATTCTTTCTTTTAAAAACATTGACTCGATAACATCTGAAATATCGCGATAATGATAATAGAAAGTCTGACGATTGGATTTTACAGCATCACAAAGCATAACCACGTTGATTTCATCAAGTGGTTTGCTCTTCATGAGCAGTTTCAAGCCTTCGCGATACTTGGTTTCAATCCTCATAACTTCATTAATTCTTTAGCTATACTAGCCCCTAATTTAGCGTTATTTAAAACTAATTTTATGTTCGATTCCAACGAATCGCCGCCAGTTAATTCAACAATTGTTTTTAAAAGGAACGGGGTGACATCTTTTCCTTTCACATGTTGTTCATCAGCCATCTTCAACGCTTTTTCAATTGCGTTATTAATTACTTTTGGTTCCATTGCATATTCAACTGGAATTGGATTAGCAACTAAAACGCCACCATGTAATTCATTAACTCGCTTGGCGTGAATAATTTGTGCAACCTCAAGTGGTGAATTGACAACATTTTCCATTTTGATACCAGAATTTCTAGTATAGAAATCGGCAAACTCATCAGTGCCATAGCTTAAAACTGGCACCCCTTTTGTTTCCAGAATTTCGAGTGTTAAATTTAAATCAAGAATCGCTTTAACTCCGGCTGATACAACAGTAACATCAGTTTTTCCGAGTTCTTCAAGGTCGGCAGAAATATCAAATGTTTCTTGAGCTCCCCTATGAGCGCCACCAACTCCGCCGGTAACGAATATTTCAATGCCGGCTTGGCTTGCAAGAATCATAGTAGCCGCTACAGTGGTAGCTCCCCATAATTTTTGAGCATATACAATTGGCAAATCTCTACGAGAAACTTTGCGAATTCCTTTTCTTTTTCCAAATTCTTCGATTTCTTCAGACGACATACCAATGATTGCCTCACCATCGATAATACCAATGGTGGCTGGTATTGCTCCATTATCACGAATTGTTTTTTCAACAAGCAGAGCTGTTTGGACATTTTTCGGATATGGCATTCCATGCGAAATGATTGTTGACTCGAGGGCAACAATGGGCTGATGTGCTTTTAATGCACCTTGAACTTCTTTTGAAATTTTCATAATGATTCCACCTTTTTGTTATGTTTATTTTGTAAATAGACAGCGAGACGATTAACAAAGACGTAAGTAACAACCGCTAGAACGATTATAGCAATCAATAACCACCAATTATTTGTGTTTATTTCAGAATAGTTTATTTTAAAGAAACTGACGCCACTACCCGATGAATAAAGGAAGAAATAATCAATAGTAAAGAAACCAACAATTAGAACTCCAATCACTGAAGCAAGAACAATTCGATAGATATCGAAAGGTTTAGAAATAAATATTAAAGTAGCAAAACTAACAACAGTTAACGTAATCATCGCCATGGAAACTGCTCCTTCATGAGATAGGAAATTTGGGAAAATGGCACTGATAGTTAGAAATGACATAGTAAAAAATGCTTGAACAATACCTCCAGGAAGCGATCGCACTAACACATTGCTAACGAAACTATTTTTAATGCGTTCGTTGTTGGGTTGAAGCGAGAGAAAGAATGAGGCAAAACCTATGGCCAGTAGTTCCCAAATATACATATTATTTTGAACAAAAGGATATGTCTCTTTGCTTGATATCCAACTTGCTACAAGGAAAATAATTGTAATAATCATTGCAAAAATCGTTTTAATTAAGAAAATTGAACAAGTGCGTTGTAAATTATTAATTACGCGTCTGCCTTCAGCAACAACATTTGGCAGAGCTGAGAAGTTCGAATCCATCGATACAAGGTGTGAAACTGCTTTAGCAGCGTCGCTTCCTTGAGCCATTGCAATTGAGCAATCGGCAATTTTTAAAGCTAAAATATCATTAACACCATCACCAGTCATTGCCACTGTGTGTTTTGCTTCTTGAAGAGCACGAATGATTACTTCTTTTTGTTCAGGCGAAACACGACCGAATACTGTATATTTGTTTGCAATCTCTTTAACCGCTTCTAAAGACATGCCTTCTAAAGAAACATACATTTCGGCATTTTCCACGCCAACTCTTGAAGCAATCTCAGCAACACTAATTGGATTATCTCCTGAAATGATTTTAATGGCGACACCATTGGCTTTAAACCAAGCGATGTTTTCTGCCGCGTCTTCTTTAATATGATCTGCTAGCGCAATAACAGCAATAACAGAAACACTTGGCATTTTATCTGTTTGCAAAAAAGCTTTTTTAGAAGAGCCTAGAATGAGAACGCGATAACCTTGTCTTTCATATTCCTTGCAAATACGATCAACATCTTGTTCTTTATGTGGCAAAAATTCTCTAGCCCCTAAAGCAAAGCACCTGCCATCATTTAACATTACGGCCGAATATTTACGATCGCTATTAAATGCAAGCGATGAAGTAGACTTTAATAATATAGCATCTTTAAATCCTTCACGAAGAGCTTTAGCGGTCGGGTTTTCATCTTGAGTAGCGCTAACTAATGAAAGAATGATGTTTTCAATATCTTTTTTATCAGCCACACCAATTGGAGTAATGCCATGTAAAGACATTGAACCATCAGTTATAGTACCGGTTTTATCAAGACATAAAACATCAACTCGAGCAAGCGTTTCGATGCAGTACAATTCTTGAACAAGCATTCTATGTTTTGCTAAACGAATAACCCCAACCGCTAGTGTCATTGAGGTAAGAAGATACATTCCTATTGGCATCATCGAAACTAAAGAAGAGGAGAATTTTAATACTGTTTTATTATAATCTTCGGCAAACTGGCCATTCGAAGCGTAAGTAATTAACATCGCTACACCTAAAATAATCACAACAATTCCAATCAATCTGAACGCTTTGTTAATAGTAGATAGAATCTCAGATTTTGGTCGTTTAAATCGTTTAGCTTTGCTTTGCAAAGTTTGAGCATAATTGGTTTTACCTACTTTGTCGGTTCGAATTTTTGCTGTGCCACTTGTCACATATGATCCAGAAAATATACTGTCTCCGACTTTTTTTAATACATTTGTAGATTCGCCTGTGATAAGAGATTCGTTAACTTCAATCTCTCCCTCAAGAACTGTTCCATCGGCAACAATTTGATTCCCGTTTTTTAAAATATATAAATCGCTAAGCACCAATTCGTTTGCAGGAATATTTTTTTCTTCGCCATCTCTAAGAACAAGAACAGAAGGGTAGGATATAACTTTTAATTTATCTGATTTTTGCCTGGCTCTAATATCCTGAATTATTCCAAGTGTTATATTAATAATAAGAAGGTAGGCAAACATGAAATCTCCTGGACCTGCTCCTGCAGTAACCATAAAGATGCAAATGCCCATTAACAGAATATTGAAAAAACTAAAAATATTATCGAAGAAAATACGGAAGTATGATTTGGTAACAGTTTTTGCTACTTTATTGGTCAGTCCTTGATCAATTCTTTCTTCAACTTGAGCAGCATTTAAGCCATTGGAAAGATCGCAAATGATTGGAGAACTATTTTCATGATGTTTAAGTTTGTTTCTCATAGACTATATAAATACGAAAGTAATACTTTTTAAAGTATATATTAAAAACTTATACAGTGTAAAAGAAATACGGATTATTTATCGTTAATACGTTTACTTTTAAAATATTTTTTTATGATTTCACTGCACTCTTCTTCCATTATTCCTGAAGTAACATCTGGGTAATGATTTAGGTTATTTACTTGGTATAAATCAAATGTTGTACCTAACGCACCGCCTTTTAAGTCTTTGGCGCCATAAACAACTCGTTCAATACGACTCCACAAAATAGTACCGGCACACATAGCACAAGGCTCAACAGTAACATAAATGGTGGAACCTTCTAATCTCCAAGATTTGGCTTTTTTGCAGGCTTTTCTAATAGCAACAATCTCAGCGTGGGCGGTTGGATCTGATGTTTTTTCTCTGAGATTATGGCCTCTTGCAATTATCTTCCCATCGCGAACAATAACAGCTCCAATTGGTACTTCATCAATTGCAGCTGCTTTCTTCGCTTCTTTCAAAGCCAACTCCATATATTTTTGATCTGTATTTTTCATATAAATAAACCATCGCACATACTTGATTTACTTAAGGCTGCTATATTCCTATCCTGACCTGGTTCGTAGTCGCCTATTGCGATGGCAATTAAATAATACCTTATTTGAAAATAGATGACAAAGTATTTATGTGGAACGGAATTGCAAAATGGAATTTGCCAATAATTATGATAAACGATTTGTTGAGATGACCAAGAATTTTAGTAGCAAAAAGAAAGAGTCCCAACGGGACTCTTTCTGACATAATCAATTTTACTAAGCAGGCTTACTATTTTTTAGGCTTGATGTATTCTAGTCCGCCCATAAATGGACGTAACACTTCTGGAATTTTAATGCTTCCATCAGCTTGCTGCATTTGTTCAACAAGAGCTGGGAAAATTCTGGAAGTAGCTAGGCCAGAACCGTTCAATGTGTGAGCGTATTTAACCTTGCCAGTAGCTTTCTCTCTATAGCGAATCATGCCACGGCGAGCTTGGTAATCGTGAGCGGTAGAAACTGATGATACTTCTTTAAAAATACCAACACTTGGAATGTAGACTTCAATATCATAGGTTCTTGCCATTGAGGCAGAGATATCTTCTGAAGCTAATTTGGAAACATGAAAAGTCAATCCTAGTTTTTCAACAAGAGCACATGCTTTTTTGACCAATTCATCAAAAGCGGCTTGATCGCCTTCTTCAGTTGTATATTGGAACATTTCAATCTTGTTAAATTGATAACCGCGAATCATTCCTCTTTCTTCAGTGCGGTAAGCACCGGCTTCTTTTCGATAACAAGGGGTATAAGCGAAGTATTTCTTTGGTAATTCATCTTCACTAAGTATTTCATCGCGATGTAAATTTACAAGGGCTGTTTCAGCTGTTGGAAGAATGAACTTTTTAGGAGTCACATTCTCTAAAGAAAATACATCATCAATAAATTTAGGAAACTGACCAGCAACGAATCCTGATTCATAGTTCAAAATATGAGGTGGGAGAATGAATTCATAGCCATCTTTTAAATGCTCAGAAATGAAGAAGTTTAATAATGCCCATTCAAGTTGTGCACCAAGCCCAGTATAGACCCAAGTGCCATGTCCACTCATTTTAGCGGCCCTTTCATAGTCAATTAAGCCAAGCGATTCACAAAGATCAACGTGATTTTTGGCTGGGAAATTAAATTTTACGGGTTTACCAAATTCATAAATAACTTTGTTATTTTCTTTTCCACCAGCTAAGAGGTCGTCATCTGGAAGATTTGGAAGTGGAAGTAAAAATGTTCTAATCTCATCTTCAACTTTTGTTAGTTCTTCTTCATCACGTGCAGTTCCGGCAGCAATTTCTTTCACTTTAGAAAAAATCGCATTCACGTCTCCACCAGCTTTTTTCACTTGAGGAACTGAAGCGGATAATTTGTTTCTTTCTGCTTTTGCTTTCTCAACATTTATCAATAAAGATTTTCTTTTCTCTACCAAAGCTAAAAATGGTTTAAAGTCAACAACACACCCTTTTTTTGCAAGTTTACTTGCAATAAGTTCAGGATTTTCGATTATCAATTTTTGATCAATCATATATCTCTCCTATCTAATACACTTTCATAAATTTGTTTTAATCTTTTGCCTAATTCCATCAACGAATTCTTTTGGGCATAAACATACGCCTTATCAACAGTAGATTTCAGGTCGCCTGTATAGAGTCGATTAATAATTTCGCTTACTTCTTTGGTATTGTTACCAACATAAGCGTGTAAATCATTCAACAATTCTTCATTTAACAAAGTTGGCGCTAGCGCTACAATCTGAGATTTGCTTGCCGCTGCATCCAACAATGTAATTGGTGAATGCTTTGAATTATCAAGCGCCAAATAGATTGAAGCTTTTTTCATCATCGAACAATATATCTCGTTATTTGCTAAAGGGCAAAGGCGGAGATTGTTTGGCACAGAATATTGAATGCGAGCCAATTTGGTCAATCTAGCATTTCCAAAATAATAGAAACGATACATTGGGCAGAGTCTAGCAATTTCATATAGAGCTTTCCTTTTGTTAGCGTCGTCATATTTGCCAATGATTACTACAAACTTTTGTTGTTTTTCAAGTTGGTAATAATTGTAGAAAATATCTTCTTCGAGATTCGAGGTGAATTCAAAGCGAGAAAGATTAACTCCAGGAGTAACAATTTCAATACGCGTCGTTATCCCATTTTCAATCAATAAATCTTTGCTTGCTTGGTCGCTAACAAGAACAACATCGACTTGGTTTAGAGTTCTAATCGCTTTTAGCGATAGCGCATAGCCATCTTTCTTTTCAGTTAAGATACTAGCGCTATCGTCTGATTCGCAATTTAAGGCTGAGAAT
>Ga0172378_10006668_pt1 | contig 10773 bp, 4 predicted proteins | sample GrowelOW332metaG_FD_119755 | JGI IMG/M metagenome (GOLD analysis project Ga0172378, IMG submission 119755) | Groundwater microbial communities from an aquifer near a municipal landfill in Southern Ontario, Canada - Pumphouse #3_1 metaG | ecosystem: Environmental > Aquatic > Deep subsurface >... | reverse complement strand
CCCAAAAAATTCAGAGTCCAATTTTTGGTGATGCAAAAAAGTTCTAAGTCCTTGAAAATAAGAATTATGAAATCAATCTTTTCTAATTTTCACCCACAAATTATGGTGAAGAAGCTAAAATATATGATGAGACTTGAATTTTGCCATTCTTACTACAAAACAATACCGGCTGAATTTTCTTTGACGATGACAGTGCGTGAATAACTACAGATAATCAAGCCTCGGAAGTGGCTTTCAGTTATGAAAAAAATATTTCGGAAATTTTTAGCTTTGACAGATGTGGATTTTTTGTTGAATACAACTGCTCAGTTAACTGCAATAGAGTTGGGGCAGACTTTTCCCTGTTACCTTAAAAGTGCACAACTCGCAGAGCGCATTATGCTCGAGTTGGGCTTAGAGGAGGTACAGCGGATTCCTTTTCCAGCGGACGGTAAAACGGTATATCATGATGTTGTCATGCCCTTGGCTTGGGACGCTTCTGTTGGTAAATTGACGATTTCTCATTTACCGTGCACACCATTGGATGCGTCTGATATTGAGACCGAAAATGTCACCGTTGCAGATTTTCAGTGTCATTCGTTTCATCTTGTTAAAGGATCTTCCGCTTTGCCGGCAGGCGGTATCCAAGTGCCTATTCTTAGCGAATCTCAACTTCTTGAGGGGGAGGATCCACGTGGCGTATTAGTGATGCTTGATGCATTGACAACGCCAGGTGGAGCGGTATTGAAATCGCTGCTTGATTACGGTGCTCTTGGATTCATCACTGATTGTCTACGCGACCGGTATTTGACTCCGGAAGGAATTCCTTGGGTCAATGGCTGTACGGAGGGAAAACACTGGCATGTTATTCGTGGAGATCGACCTTTTGTCGGGTTTGCTGTATCACCCCGCATGGGGGATCGGATCCGCTCGGGGACGAAGCAAGAGCCGTTACTTGCACAGGTAGAATGTGACGGACGTCTTTACGAAGACACTCTTCCTGTTCTGACTGGAATCATTCCGGGGCGACGCAAAGAGGAACTCTGGCTGACTGCACATTTATATGAGCCGCTTTCGACCGATAATTCAGCGGGCGTTGCAACCGTGATTGAGACCATGCGTCTGATCCGTGAACAAGGGCACCCTGAATTTACAATTCGCTGTGTATTTGCCATGGAATTATACGGTTTTTCAGCATATGTCTCTTCGCTAGGCAGCAATCTCTCCAGAAAAGTTATTGCTTCGATAAATTGTGATTCCCTTATTCCGGTCAAAGGGGATCCATTGGTATTTAAGACCATCGGTGCCGCTGTGCCTTTTTATGGGCGCTTTCTGGTGCAGAAGCTTCGCGAAGAACTTCGGGGCGATTCTGTCTGTCTTCGAACGGTAGACGGTTCTAATAGCAGTTATTCTGATGATGCTTTTGTCAACGACCCAATGATCGGTGTTCCGACCCTTTGGCCTGGGGGTAACCGTAAACTCTGGCACAACTCAAAGCTTACGATGGAAGCGATTGACCGCGATGTTTTTCATCGTTGCGCTGCCTTTTTTGCCACCTGCGCCCATTTGTTATCGTCTCCTCCTGCTGATACCCCAGAAGAAAGCCTACGTCTGGCGGTGGAACATTTGCATTCGCTGAAGAAGAATAGGGCTTCAACAATTGAACTGACAGCTGACTTTCTTGATTATCATTTTTGTCAGGCATGCGCAACACTTGAGGCCTGTCTGAAATGGACTGGCCGTGAGGAATGTATTCCGCAGTTTTTAAAAACGCTTGACCAAGAATATCAATCACTGAAACTTGGACTCGCGCATGCTACACCCCAATCGCTCTGGCGTGACCGTGCCCGCTCAATCATCCCTAAACGGCTGGGGGGCGGCTTTGTCCACGATGGAGTCAAGTTTCCACCCAGGAAAATGCCATTCGGTTTTCTAGGCCACGTACTTATTGCATGGATCGATGGCAAGCGCAATTTTGCCGACGTTGTTCGCATGTCAGAATATGAACTAGGACATTTGTTCAATGACAATGAAATCAAAGAGATGGTTTATAAACTATATGAACAAATTGAGGCTGGATACTTGAATTTGAGCAACCCGGTGGAGCTTTCCGGTGCAGAGGTCAGTGCCGCCCTTAAGCGGGTAGGAGTCCAGAAAGGCAATCTTCTGCTGGTGCACACGACAGCGTCTTCCTGTAGTCATGTCCAAGGAGGAGCAACGACCATCATTAAGGCACTTCGTGAAGCCGTCGGCGAAAATGGTACGATCCTCTTTCCGAACTTTGCCAGTTGTTTCATAATGCCAGGTGAGCATATGGAAAGCGGTTCATACCATCCCTTTGACGCTTCGGATCCGGATCCCATTTGCTCCCAAAAACTTTCGAAAGCTCTGCTTCATGATTTTCCTGAGGCTGTATGGAGCCGGCACAGCACAGATTCTTGGGTAGGGTTCGGGTCGCTTGCCAAGGAATACCTGGAAAGACAGGAGTCAAACGAAATGCCAGCCTCAGAAAACAGTCTCATGGCTTTCGCTCTACGAAATGGGGGGAAAATCTTGCATTATGGTTTTGCTCCGGACTTCACTGTTTTTCTCCATTACCTTGAAAAACGCTTTCATCTGCCGTATCTTACTTCTGCTCGTTGCCGGGAGCAGGATAAAATAACAGGTTGCCGTGATTTTTACTTGGGAATCAATACTCTGGAATGTAAATTCTTTTCCAGAGCAATAGCGGAAGGTTTGGAAATCAACCGAGAAAGTTTGGGACTTGATGCCCTCTGCCTTGTGGATATGAAACAGCTCTTTACGGTTGGAAAACAGGTAATTCTAAAGGATCCGGAAATTTTTCTCTGTGATCAGGAAAAGTGTTTTTTTTGCTCTCACTGGAAAAGTGTGATCCGAAAAACTTTTTTTCATCCTCATGAATAAAACCACAAGGAGCACAAGATTTGGAGCAGTTTTAGCGGAATACTTGAATGGGATATGCAAGGAAAGAGTCTGAAAAGGTCGTCCGTTCCGTTTCTTTTGTGTACGAAGCAGATATAATGACTTCAGCTCGATCGATCTTGCATGGAATAACAAAACCCGAAATTGATGTCAATCAGAACCCAACGGAGGTAGTACTATGACAACAAGGCAGCAGCATTCAAACCAGAAGCCACATTTTTATCCTTTTACTTTGATTGAGTTGCTCGTTGTGATTGCTATTATTGCCATCCTAGCTGCTATGCTACTGCCTGCATTGAGCAAGGCCAAGGAACAAGCTCAACTGGTTTACTGCAAAGGAAACCTTCGACAGTTGTATTTTCTATGGATCAGCTACGCGGATGAAAATGATGGATGGCAAGCGGTGTGGTATCATCGCGCCGATGGAACCGTTAATGGCTATGCAGAACGACTGGCATCTGGCAGTATATCTCTTAAAGATGTATTTAAAATATTCACGGATCCATCGGCAAGGTACATGCACACAGACAGCCTTGGCCGATTGGGTTCCTACCACTACGGCTTTAACGGATATCTTGGTTCTCATGCCAATAAACCAATTAATATCAGCGAACTTCATGGGGATGCCTCCCCTGACAAGGTTGGCTTCATGGCAGGGAAGCATGACAGTGCCTCCTCTGGAGCAGGTTGGTTAGGCTGTATCCGCCCAGCCTATTACAGTATTGATTTTCGGCACAACCGCATGAGTACTTGCAATTTTGGTTTTATCGACGGTCATGTTGCTTCGCTGGTCAGCAGCGGTCTGGGTGCGATGATGGAGCAGTCGATCGATCCTACTTCAGGAGCCATTTCAAACCAGACTTGGCGGAAAACTTATCTCCAGCTCATGGAAACTCAGCTCGGGCATGCTCCTTATGAAAAATACCGGCGCGCACGTTGCGGCGATGGAAGTGTTGCTGCTTGGGCAGATTATCGATAAAAGTTGCAATGCGCCTTGAATATAGTTAAAGCTATCGAAATGTTTTCAGGCATAAACAGTGAACCCGAAGAAATTCGCGTTTTTTCCCAAGACAAGACAGAGTTTTGACAAGGCGATATCCCACAATTATGTTGTCCAGAAACCCTCTACTTAGGAGATATTATGAATCTCAAAGGATTCTTTTTTGCCGGTATTTTTCTCTGTAACTGTTTCCTTTCAGCGCAAACGATGCAGCCCCAGATACGAAAAGCATTTGGGACACCATTCGACGCAAAGGGAAAAGCAGTACAAGAAGTATGGGAAAATGCAGATATTCTGACTGGTTTCTCAGTCCCTGCGAAGGCTTGTGTCGTCATTTATCAAAGCAGAGCCAGGATTCTCCGCGATGATGAAAACTTATATTTCAATATTGAAGGAGACTTTGAACCGTCCCTGGAATTCTGTCCGCCGTCTGGAGGTCAGCCGTTTGTTCAGACGTGCATTGAAGTGTTGATTCGTCCGAACCCCGCCAGCAATGATTTTTACCATATTGCGGTTGCGCCGGGAAGTAAAACCTATTCTGCCGATGGGTTCCGTTCCGTGCCTATGGAGGGGTTGAAAGTCTGGTTTTTCAAAAAAAATTCACGTATCCGGATAACGAATCTTCAGGTTCCCTTGAAAAGCATTGGTTTGGAGGGAGCAGACGATGGCAAAATCATCGGTTTAAATATCTGTGGTGCCAATTTTGATCTGGTAAAAGGAACGAGTAAACAGTCCGGTTCCTTTGCCGTCTTGGAAAAAATGTATTTTCGTGATCCTGCCACCTGGCCTTTGGCGCTATTCGCTTGCAATCCAGAACCTGGACGAGTGATTCGGGGGCATTCGGAAAATTTGAATCTGAATCTGATTGCAAATTCGGATTTCAGTTATGCCCTGCCAGATAATAAAGGCGTTCCTGGCTGGAGTATTCCGGGTCTTGGCAAGGATACTTTTCGAGAAGAAGAAATGGCAATGTCCAACAACTGGTTGATCAAAGCCGGTGGAAAATCCTTCTGGTTTATGCGCTGCTATGGACAAAATCTCGACCCTGAAAAATTTTATACAATGCGAGTGACGGCTCGTACAGTGAACGGCGGCAACCAGCTTGGCATACAGCAGTATGCCAGAGTGGGAAGCCAATACCGAAAACTGGGTGTTGTCATCGACAAAGTCTCATTATCAGATAAATTTGCGTCCTTCTCTTTTGTTTTCAAACCCGCAGCGAAGCATGTTGACTTCTTGTTTTATCGTTACGGTGATCAATCCGAAGAAAACAAGAGCAGCCTGGAGATTTCGTCCGTCGAATTGTATAAAGGAGAACTCGCTTCGTTTGAAATTCGCACCGTTACAGACCTGGGACTGAAAACCCTTGCCAAGGGAACGGAACGCCCGATCCCAGCAAATCCCATGGGAAAACGTAAAGAATCTATGAAAGTGCTGGCCTTCACTTGGAGCGAATCCCTTCTGAATTATATGCGGGCACGCGAAATCCTTGAACTTTTTTCTGAAACGGGTGCAGAAGTCGATATTCTATGCGCACAAAACGACTCTTCTGATATTTTTTATACGAAAAATGATTCAAAAATCATTCAGGAACGCCTTGAAACCGGCAATTATGATCTTTATCTGCTCAGTGGTGATGCGACATTAAAGCGGATTGGTGAAAAGACGGCTGCCCTGATCTGCAAAAATGTGGAAAACAGGGCGGCTCTTGTCCTTGGATCTCCCGCTAAATTATACCATTTCAACGATTTTTTTAAACAGTATCCGCCGCAACAAGTTGCCGAAGATGATTACCTCCGGCATGCTTTTCCTAACAAGCTTGCCAAGTTGCAAGCCCAGACTCCGCCACCTTATGCCATGTTGGCTACTGCTTCTGCAGGCAAAGGGCATATTTACCGGGTGAATTTTGCACATCCTCAAAATGTTTATTTGCCACGACGTGATGTAACTAATGTATTGAATCCGTATTTTCCTTTTGATGACTATGCCCGAGCCTGGATTACCCGGCTATTGTATTATGCGGCTGGCAAAACGCCTTCACCAATTGAGTCGATCCAACAGCAGCAAGCCGGCTTTTCTGTCACCACAAAAAATACTCCTGAAGGTACGCGAGTGCGCTGGAAGATTATCACGGCAGTAGGTCAGCTCCTTCTTTCAGGAGCAGCTGAAATCAATGCGAACAAGGCAGAAATCCAGTACCCTGCAGACAAAGTCCCTAGCGGGATCAATCTATTGACGGTACAAACCCTTGATGAAGAAGAGCTGGTACTGGATTATTCTGCGCTGGCTTTCACGCTGCCGGGGCCTGAGCTGAGCTTAACCAGCCTGTGTGAATATTATGCAGGTCAGGATGAGGGGCGCTTCGCACTTACCATCAGCGGAAGGCACGAGCCAGCTAAGGTAGTCTGGAAATTGAAAGATTTTTCCATGCGGATTCTGGAAACCGGGACTTTCAATGCCGTAGCAGAAAAGGAATTTAGTGTCCCATTTACGCACGTGTTTACCAATTTTAATACTTTGTCCATTGATCTGGTAAGTGAAGACAAAATTCTGGCCACGATGGAAACGATGATACTGGTGCAGGATCGGGATGCACTGCGTAGCTTTACCGACGGCTTTACCTTGCGTATGTGGGGACCTGGTGCTACTCAGGCAACGGAAGCAACTGTCCGTGAAATTGATTATCAGATGGGTAAAATCGGGGTGCGTATTTTTTGCCCGACTTATACATTTGAAGGCATCCCCAGTATGGGAAGCGGCATCTCCGTCGGAGGAATTTTCCTTGGTCACGGGGATATGTTCTGTGGATGGCCACAGAAAAGCAATATCCGGGCACAACAATTCAATACTGTGGCCGCACGCGAAAAAATTCGTGTCCGGGCTGAAGGATATGCTCAAGAGGCTCGAAAATTCGGCTATACTTTTGGCTGTGTTTGCGATGAGCCCAATCTGTCCCGGCCAGGTGCCAGCGATGAACTGGATTCCCACCCGGACAATATCGCCGAATTTCGGAAACGTATGCAGAAAAAATACGAAACAATCGCTGAATTCAATCGGCGTATGGGGTCAAATTATGAATCCTTTGAAGAAGTGGAACCGGTTTTGACTGCTGAAGCTAGAGAAACCGGGCGCTTTGGCGAATTCATTGAATGGCGAAATTTCAATGTTGACCGCTGGTGTGAAATCATCAAGATTCAGAGCGATGCACTGAAAAAATATGCCCCTCATGCCCGATTTGCACTAACTAATTCTTTCGGTCAGGGAATTTATTCCGGAAATGATTATGCCAAACTGTATCGTAAAGCAGGACTGGATTTTGCAACTGAATACTCCTCCTGTATTTATCTTGGAAAAAATCCGATCTATAATTTTGATGAATTCATGCGGAGTTTCAATCCGGAGATGCTTTCTTGGGGATCGGTGGGTTATACCTCCTCTGCAAAGCATATTTCTTTTTCTCCATGGTGGTTTGCCTGTCACCGCTATGGTGGAATGGGCTGGTATGCAGCAACCGGTGCGAACTGGAATATGGTGGATCGCCCGACGCTTGGCCTGACTCAAGATGCCGTCCTGTTGGGTAAAACCATTGAAAGTTCGAGACTCCAAAAAGGTCTCGGTAAATTATTTCTGGAATACCGGTGGAAAAAGAACGACATTGCTATATACTATTCTCAAACTAGCATGCAGGTTTCCTTTCTGCTTGGCAAGGAAACCCGTAACGGGATCATCGATTCACAGGGACCACTGCATGATTATTTTTACAGCCGCCAGGGTATCCAATATGCACTTGAAGCATTACTTTTCCAATATGACTACTTAGCAGCTGACCAAGTGGAGGATGGAATCCTGGAAAAAGGATACAAGACCCTGTTTCTGCCGTCCATTGTCTCCATGTCCGACAACGAAATTGCCGCCATCCGAAAATTTGTTGCCGGCGGCGGAAAGATCATTGCCGATTTTGCCCCCGGGATCTATGATGAACTCGGTGTAAAACGGAAGCAGACACCACTACCAGAAACAAAACTGTCAGGAAAAATTTTTGCAGAAAATACGGTCTTGGAACGTCAAGAGGTGCAAGAGTTACTAAAACAGACCGTTAGTCAACCCATTCTCAAATCAGATGGCATCGCTGAGATTCCCGGCCGTGAAGCCATGCATTTCACCTCCGGCACGAACAGCGTCTATACGATTATCCGCAACTTCGCTCTATCCAATGATAATTTGGAACAAACTTTTATTTTTCCAAAAAAGGGACATCTATATGATTTGAGATCACAGGCATACTTGGGAGAAACGGATCGGGTATCCTGTCGTGTGCCAAATGCCGATGCTGTGGTTTTTGGGCTGTACCCATACAGAATTGATTCGTTGCAGGTTACGGTTCCGGCAATAGTGAATGCTGGAACAGATTTGCAGGCCTCGTTGGCAGTTGCCATTTCCGACGGCACACCAGGAAGACATGTGTTTCATGTTGAACTGGAGAATCCAGCAGGGGAAACCCCCGTTTCATTACAGCGTAATATCGTTGCTCTTCATGGACAGAGTGACTTTGTTTTTCGCATGGCGGCAAATGATCCGAAAGGAATGTGGATCCTGCGGGTCAATGATCTGCTAAGCGGCTTGACAAGTGAAAAACAATTTGCTTTACAGTAAGCGGACTTTTTGTCCGGATAAAAAAGTTCAAATGCTGGCGATCGTCAGCAATCATTGATGTACGTAAAATTAAAGGTGATTGACAATGAATCTGTTACCTCAGGTGAAGAGTTTTCTTCCTGCTGAAGGAATCTGCGACAAGGCCAGCCTCCGGGTTTGCCGGGCCGCCGGTTTAAATCCGGCGACCCTCGAACAACTGCAAAAACATTTTTCGGATCTTACCTGTCAAATGAAACCAAAAGGATTCTTTGCCGAGTTTTCTGTTTCCAAGGGAACACTCAAAAAAGAAGACCCCGGCTCGGGATTTGATGCCTATGTCATCCAGATTACCGGGAACGGGATCCGGATTGATGCGCATTCAGAGAGCGCTCTGTTTTATGGTTTGCAGACCTTGTTTCAGCTGCCTGGGAGAATTCCTTGTGGCGTGCTTCACGATGAAGCGGCATTGAAGTATCGTATGATTCACTGGGATCTCAAAGGTTATCAACCTCACCTTCCTGTTCTGTTGGATGAGTTGCGTATTCTTGCCTCATTCAAGGTGAACGCTATTTTGTTGGAAATCGAGGACAAATATGATTTTCGTTGTGCGCCGGAGGTCGGTTGTCCCGGTGCATATTCTTATGAGGATATGCGCCGGATCAGTCAAACTGCCGCTGCTTTGCATATTATGATTGTCCCGAAGCTGCAATGCCTTGCCCACGCTGATTACGTATTGAAACATAAACGCTATCATGATCTCAGGGAGGACGGTTTTTCGTTCGAATACTGCTCCAGCAACCCTAAGGCGCAGAAACTTTGGGTTGAGATGGCAACTGAGCTGATGGAATGTTTTGCAGAACATCCGCAATATTTTCATATTGGGGCGGATGAAGCTTTGAAACTGGGCACTTGTCCGGAATGTCAGAAACTGGGCAAGGCGGGTTCATATATTCATAAGGTGGAGCAATGTATTGATTATCTCTGCCAACAGGGGCGGACGCCAATCTTGTGGGAGGACATCCTGCGCAATGCACACAGTGCCCTTTCAGAGGAGGACGCCCGGCATTGCTGGAAACTGGGAAGCAAAAGCATCCTGATGTACTGGGCCTACGGCAATGGGGGCAAACGCAATACTTTCCCTTATCTCAAAGCGTATCAGTCAAAAAACATGAAGGTCTGGGGCGCCAGCGGATTTTCCGGCTGTGAAAACTGGGCTGGCTCCTTACCGTCGCTGTCCTTTCGGGGACAGAATATTGACGCCTGGACGAAGAGTGCCATCGAGAATCAGCTCGAATGTGTCGTGGCCACCGGCTGGACGCGAATTGGCTCGGCAGACTGCCCGGCAGAACCGCAGGAAAGTAGTTGGTTCACCATTCTCTATGCCGCCCACAGCATGTGGAGCGGGGTGCCTTATGATTTCAAAAAATTTATTTATGACCTATCGTTGCTGCTTTATGGAGAAGTCTTTGAGCAGGAATTGGTTGAGGCAATTTTTTCTATTGCCCAAAATCCCTATCGCCTGGAATTTCTCGCTGGGAAAGACTATTCCAATAAAAGATTGGCTTTTTTGCGTTTCGCCGCCGCTGCAGAATCCCTCAAGGTAGAGCGGGATCAGTTTTGTGCCTGGAATCAATACTATTTTGGACGTCTTGGAAAGGAACTGGCGGATTACCGAGTGGATTATATGAATCGATGGCCAGTACTCCGGGCGGAAAAAATTGCGGCATTAAAGAAACAGATTGATCCCATGGTTCGGGAATTTTATGTGAAATTTACTGCTGACGAGTTTATGCTTTCACGGTTTGGTTTTCTCGAAAAACTGATTGCTGATACCTTCCGGCTGACCAAAAAAACCAAGAAATGCTGAGGGATCAAGCGGAGACTGGAGCCGGACATGACGAACTCCGCAGTATCGCAAGAAAAAAAATTCTGCCGGCGAGGATGCCTATACACGCGAACCTCAGACGTCCCTATGTGGGGAAAGCAGATGCCTAAATGGGAGTTTTGTGTCATGAAAAGCTGATCTTGTTGAATTTCTTCATTATTCTTGATTTTGTTAGTGTTTCTTATGGTCTTCTTTCCGCCTTTTCTTCAGACTTAAAGACGAAAAAAGTGGTTCTTCAACGATTTGTTAAAATGAGATAGTATGCTGTTTGAAAATTGCTATTGTCCGAAATGTTTCAATACATTTCGGATAATATCCAGAATTGACAAACAGT
>Ga0172378_10006667_pt1 | contig 10773 bp, 11 predicted proteins | sample GrowelOW332metaG_FD_119755 | JGI IMG/M metagenome (GOLD analysis project Ga0172378, IMG submission 119755) | Groundwater microbial communities from an aquifer near a municipal landfill in Southern Ontario, Canada - Pumphouse #3_1 metaG | ecosystem: Environmental > Aquatic > Deep subsurface >... | reverse complement strand
TCCTTTAAAAGGTCTGAATCCATAGAAATCAACAATTTTTTCTATGGAAAACTGCTCATAAATTAGTCTTCTCAGTATTTCTCCGCTGGGTGCTTCAATAAAATACCTGGAGGTAATATATGTAAGCTTTCCTCCATTTACCATATCCTGCAGCGCTTTTTCAAAAAAGCAGTAGGAAACATCTCCCTTGTCCTTATATATAGTATATTTACTCTTTAATATCCTGGAATACTGGGATGATACAGTCTTGTGTCCTATATAGGGAGGATTTCCAATTATCATATGAAATTTTCCCTCTTCTTCTGATAATAAATAATCTCTTTCTCTTATGTTTTCTTCATTTATATAATATGAAACAGAAAAAAGATCTATCTTAAGTATTTTTAATGAAAATTCATCTAAATCAAAGCCAAAAATATTATTATCTATTATATGTCTTTCTATATCCTGAAGTCTTAAATTAAGGCAGTTAGAGCTATTAACAGCCTGTATATTATTTCTATAAATATCCTTTAAATATAGAAATAAAGGGATTAATATATTTCCGCTGCCACAGCAGGGATCAAGAATTTTAATAAATGGGTTTTTAATGATATCAGAAGCTTTAATAGAATTTATTATCAGGTAATCTGCAATTTCAATAGGCGTAAAAACTGCTCCTCTTTCCCTGTTTTCCATATGCTCGGTGCAGAATTCACCTATCTTTTCATTTCTTTTTATTTTATATTTATTTTTAAAATTAATAATTGCTGTTATTTTGAACATACTATCAATATGTTCATTTAAAATATTAAATAAATCATTTACATCATTTGCTAAATAATCAAACATAATATCCCCCTTTAACCTTAATCCCAGTATAGCATATGGAGGCCAGATTATGAAAAAATTATTGGTAATTCTCTTAATTCCAATACTATTATCATCCTGTTCCAGTCCTTCAGATAAACAAAATGCAGTAGAAGTTAACAACTTTAATCATGCTGATACTGAAAGTTTGTCTAAAGCAGAAAGAAATTGGTTTTATCAGATAAGAACCGATGAGACTCCATCAACAGAACCAAAAGAAGTGCTTGATATAATAAATAAATATAATAGCTATTATCTTGGAGATACAAGTCAAAAATATATTTATCTTACCTTTGATGAAGGCTACGAAAATGGCAACACCAGCAAAATCCTTGATATTTTAAAGGAAAATAATGTTAAAGCAGCATTTTTTGTGACAGCACCCTATATAAAGACCAGCAATGATTTGATCTTAAGAATGGTTGAAGAAGGTCATCTGGTATGCAATCATTCTGCCCATCACCCATCAATGGCAAAGATATATGATACAGATAAATTTAATAAAGAGCTTACTATATGTGAAGATGAATTTTATAAGCTGACCGGAAAACCAATGCCTAAATTTTTCAGGCCTCCTATGGGAAAGTATAGTGAGTATTCATTATATTTAACTAGTAAATTAGGATATAAAACTATATTCTGGAGTTTTGCCTATGCAGATTGGGATATAAAAAAACAGCCTTCTAAAGAATATGCTGTGAAAAAAATCATGTACAGAACCCATCCTGGAGGCATATATCTTTTTCATGCAGTATCAAATACTAATACAGAAATATTAGATCAGGTAATAAAAAAATGGAAAGAAAGAGGTTATAGTTTTAAATCTCTAGGTGAACTCTAAAACCATAACCCTAAAATATCATATAAATGAAATGGGCTGCTATGCCTGCTGAAAGTCCTCCTATTGTATGGCTGAAAATTGCTTTTCCTGTAAGATCACGGCAGTTTAATGAGTCCATCATTGCCACATGAGTGCTCAAATATCCGCTCCAGCACATACCCATGGCGGTAAAAACAGCTATTTCATTTCCGCCTATCAGATTATTCTTAAGCAATGTAGGCACCAGGCTGATAGCAGCTCCAACTGCTCCCAAAGATGTTATTGGAAAAGCTATTGCCTGGGAATTTTTAAAGCCAAATAATGGTCTTATTATAAAGGACAGCTTGTCACCTATATATGGAAGATTTACTATCACTTCCTGCCAGATTTCCGATTAATGCAGCCTTTATAAAGTTTTCCCCTACCGGTGACTTTTGAGCCATCATAAATGTAGTTACTATAAGACCCATACCATAAGCTGTCCCTAAATTAGTAAGGGCAGGAATCTGATATTTCTTAAAGTATTTCCTAAAGCCTGAGTCATTTGCCAAAGTAAGTATGGCAGGATTATCGGAAAGATAAGTCGTTACAATTCCAACTACCGAGGCTCCGGGTAAATCAAAAATTGGTTTAATCAGAGGAGAAAGCATTTTATTAATAAGAGCTATAACTCCAAATTCTGACAGGAGTGCTGCTATGGCCCCTGCTATGACAGCTAAAGCCATAATAAAAAATACAGTATCCAGAAGAAGCATATGAGCAGTTTTCATTAGTGTGTTTAACATATTTACAGTGCCCATTCTGCTTCCGATAAAAGTAAAAAATAAGATAAAAATTAATAAGAATATAAAAGTTTCCAGGCTCACTGCCTTTTTAATTTTTTTATCCCCCATAATTACCTCTTTGCTTACTCTATTTTTTTATTTACTTCCTTTAATATTTCTTCTTTCTTTTTTATTCCTTCTGATAATATAAATTCGCATTTTTCCATTATATCTTTTTTATATTTATCATCTTTAATTGAAGATAAATTTATTTTTACATTAAGAATTGCCCCTTCAATGGCGGCTTGCAGCATTAACGCTGCTACTCCTGCATCAGATACAGCATTTAAATTTCCATATTTGGAAGCTAAAAGCACATTATCATAAACACCAAAGGCTTTTTCTGCTAAATTAAGCGGCACCTCCAAAGCTGCTATAGTTTTTTCTGTTATCTTTTCCTGTCTGTGCTTTATTTCCTCTTCACTGGATTTTGGAAGATGGAATGCTGACATAAGGCTTAAAAATGCATCTGCATCCTTATCAATATAATCCAGAAATTGGAGCTTATTCTCATTTTCTGTTTTTAATCCATTTTCTATACTTTTTTTAACATCTTCCTCTAATAAATCATAGGATTTTTTACCAATAGTTAAATTATAGACCATTGATGTAAGGCTGCTTGCCAGGGCGGCTGAAAGAGAGGCCGCGCTTCCTCCTCCCGGAGCCGGTGATTTCGAGCTAAGCTTATCAATAAAGTCTTCAAGAATAAGATTTTTAAGCATAAAATTTCTCCTTTATCTTACTATTTTCTACTGCTATTTTACCATTTTTTATTACCTTATCCACTGCATTAACCCCAAAATGATATATGAGATAATTCAGATTCTTAGAATTAAAAATAACTAAATCAGCTTTTTTCCCATTTTCAATGCTTCCAATGCTGTCTCCTCTTCCTATGGCGTATGCTGCATTTATTGTAACTGCATTTATTATTTCCTCAGGAAGAAGACCCATTCCAAAACAGGCATAGGTCATAACATTCTGCAGATTTTCGGTAGGTGATGTACCCGGATTGCAGTCTGTAGCCAGTGCTACTGCTAAGTTTTCATCTATCATTTTTCTCCCCGGAGCAAATTTATTAAGCATCAGATAAAATGAAGTGGACGGAAGAAGAACTGCTATAACGTTGTTTTCTGCCATTTCCCTGATGCCGGCTTCTGATATGGCAACCAGGTGTTCAGCAGAGGTGGCTTTAAGCTTTCCTGACAGCTCTGCTCCTTTAATTGATACTATTTCATCTGCGTGAACCTTAAGCTTAAGGCCGCAGTCCCTGCCCCTCTTTAGTATCCTTTCCGCTTCATCTAAACTAAATACTCCCTCTTCCAGGAAGCAGTCAATAAATTCTGCTAATTTTTTTTCTGCCACATAGGGAATAACCTTATTTATCATTAAATTAATATACCCTTCCCTGTCATCTTTAAACTCAAGCGGCACTGCATGAGCTCCCAGGTATGTTGACACTACATCAATAGGGTGTTTACTGCTTAGCATCCTGTTAACTTCAAGAATTTTTACCTCATCTTTAAAATTAAGCCCATAGCCGGATTTACTCTCAATAGTTGTGGTTCCGTGAAGCAGCATGGTATCCAGCCTTTTTTTACTCTCATTAAATAAATCAGCATCTGCTGCTTTTCTTGTGTTTTCTACTGTGGACAGAATTCCTCCTCCTGCTTTTAATATATCTATATAGCTTACCTTGTTTAATTTAAGAGGAAGTTCATTTTCTCTGCTTCCGGCATACACAACGTGGGTATGTGGATCCACAAGTCCGGGAGTTACTGTTTTTCCTGCTCCATCTATTAAAATTGTATTTTTATCTATAAACTTTTTATAATCATCACCTGATCCAAGCTCTTCAATGATATCATCATTTACTATGACATAACCATTTTCTATTATTTTTGCATCTCTTTGCTCTTTTCCCTTTTTAATGCCTTTCCCAGCGCAGGTAACTAAATTGGATATTTTTTTTATTATTAATCTCAATTTACTCCCCTTCCTTATTCATATATTCTTTTTTCAAGAATCTGCTCAGATGAAAAGTTCTCTAGCTGAAGATAAAATTTAGCACAGTCCATTAATGCCTCCATAGGAATAAGTCCTATTACCTCAGAGCCTACAACGGATACCCCATACCTTTTAGCTTCCATCTTTATCATCTCAAAGGCTCTGTATACTGCTGTTTTCTCATAGTTTACCAGATTCATGGATACCTGAGTAATATTTCTCGCCTCTAAGGATACTCCCATGGCCTTTACATACCTGAGTCCTCCGCCTATATGTCTTACAATCTTTGCAATATTTGTTGCTATATCTATATCATTTGTATTAAGGTTAACATTAAATGCAACAAGAGGAACTCTGGCCCCCACAGCTGCACAGCCTCCTTTAGGATTTACCTCAACAGGACCGAAGTCTGGCTTCCAGTCAGGCTGTTTTATCTTATCGAAAAAGCCTTCATACTGTCCGCGCCTGACTACTGCCAGGTTTCTTCTTCCTTCGACTTTTGCGGCATCCTCATAGAGGTAAACCGGGATATTAAACTTATTGCCAATTTGTTTTCCTACTCTGTTAGCAAGTAGAATACATTCTTCCATTGAAACGTTTTTTACCGGAACAAATGGAACTACATCCAGTGCTCCCATCCTGGGATGCTCTCCCTTATGGACTCTCATATCTATATTTTCATATGTAAGCTTTGCCATACTTATAATTGCTTTTTCTACCCCCTCTACTGTTCCTATAAATGTAACAACAGTCCTGTTATGATCCTTGTCACTGGAATAGTCAAGAAGCTTAACTCCTTCTGTTTTTCTAACGGAATCTATTATCCTTTCTATTTTTTCCTTGTCTCTTCCTTCGCTGAAATTTGGGATACATTCTACTATCTTTTCCATATTACACCTCTATACTTCTAATTCTATTTCTTTTTCAATTGATTTAATGATTTTTTCACTTTTTATTATATCTGATATTTTATCTAATTCCTTATACATTATTTTATCTTCATCTATAAAAGAAACATTTTCTCTAATAATATCATAAGCTATCTTTGTTCCCTTTCCTAATTTAAGACCTTCTCTGAAATCGATGGCCTGGCAGGCTGCCATAATTTCAGTTGCTATAACCCTTTCAGAATTTTTGATAATATCTCTTCCCTTTCTGGCAGCTATAGTCCCCATACTTACATGATCCTCCTGATTGGCAGAAGATGGTATTGAGTCAACTGAGGCAGGATGAGATAAAATCTTATTTTCTGATACTAAAGCTGCTGCTGCATACTGAGTTATCATAAACCCGGAATTTAGTCCTCCATTTTTTACAAGGAAAGGAGGCAGATCATTCAGCTGATAATTTATAAGCCTCTCCAGCCTTCTCTCAGAGATATCACCAACCTCAGAGCAGGCTATTCCTAAAAAGTCAAAGGATAATGCCATAGGTTCACCATGAAAATTTCCTCCCGAAATAATATCATCTTCGTTTATTATTATAGGATTATCAGTTACAGAATTCATTTCAATATTAACCCCATGAAGTACATAATTAACTGCATCCTTTATTGCTCCGTGGACCTGTGGAATGCACCGGAGTGTATATGCATCCTGTACTCTAAGCTCTCCCTGTTTTGTAACAAACGTACTTCCATCTATCAGCTTTAAAATATTTCTTGCAGTTGCCAGTTGTCCCTTATGGGGCCTTATGGTATGAATTCTGCTGTCAAAGGCATCTTTTATTCCTCTTAATGCCTCCAGGGATAAAGCTGCTGCAATATCTGCTGTCTTTATAAGTCTTATGGCATCATATAGAGCTAAGGCTCCAACAGCTGTCATAACACAGGTTCCATTAATAAGAGCCAATCCTTCCTTTGATGTAAGAGAAACTATTTCTATTCCTGCTTTATCCATAGCAGCTTTCCCAGTCATAAGTTCTCCCTTATATATGGCTTCTCCCTCTCCAATTAATGGTAAAACCATATGGGCAAGAGGAGCTAAATCCCCAGATGCTCCTAAGGATCCTTTTTCAAATACTATCGGATGTACTCCTTTATTTATCATTTCTATAAGAGTATTTAAAGTACTTAATCTTATTCCTGAAAAGCCCTTTGCTAAAGCATTGGCCCTAAGCAGCATCATAGCCCTTACAGTATCTTCCTCAAATTTTGGGCCGCAGCCGCAGCTGTGTGATAAAATAAGATTTCTCTGAAGGCTTTTGCTTTTTTCCTGAGAAATTGTAACATCAGCAAACTTACCGAAACCTGTAGTTATTCCATATACTACTCTTCCCTGATTTACTATCTTATCTACTATTTTTCTTGAATTTATAACTTTTTCTTTTGCATCATATTCTAAAACTACCTTATAACCTTTTCTTGAAACCAGAATCACCTGTTCCAGTGTAAGATCAGAACCATTAATAATTACTTCCCCCATAAAATCCTCCTTGATTTCTCTTTTATCTTTATTATGGCATAAATTAATATAAATTCATTATAATTTCATGTCTGAATATTCTGAATATATTTAACAATTTACCGCACTAAAGCAAAAAATCTGCTGACGCAGATTTTTAGTTATTTCTATAATAATTGTAAGATGAACTATAGTTATCCATAAATACATACTGCCTTATATCTTTTTCCTCGTAATGTTCCTTTTTTTCTAAGGCTTCTCCAATTGGAGTTACTGCAACTACTCTATACTCTTTAGGTATGGACAGAGCATCCTTTATCTTAATTTCATCAAAGGAAGCTATAATACAGGTACCAAGGCCTTCATCAGTAGCAGCTAAAATGAAATGTTCTAAGGCAATGGCACTGTCTATAAGATATAAGTCTTTATTATCAATTTCTCCTGATTTGTTAGGATTTCCTATAATAACTGCAGCAATAGGAGCCTCTCTTATACTGATTGCAGCCTCCTCAGTTTTATTAATAATTGAGCTGGCTATCATATCTTTTTTCTTTTTATCCTGAACTAATATAATCTTATAGGATGAATTATTCTTCCAGCTGGGACTCATCATGGCTGCTTTAACCATCCTGTCCAAGGCTTCCTTTGATACAGGACTATCCTTAAACTTATGAACACTGACTCTGTTTTCCAAAACATTATAAAACTCCACAAAATCGCCCTCCTTTTTTTATATTATGTGCAGCTTTATAATCCTTATACTTATGGAAACTGCATAATTTCCTTTTGGCTGATTTTTCAGTTTAAAATAACGAATTCATAGCGTTTTTTAAACTGAAAAATTTAATTTACAAATTATGCAGTTTCCTCATTTTTTTAAAATTTATTTTTCTTTAAAACTGCTTTAAAAATAAATTTTGGGATCTGGAAAAGTCTTTTTATCCTGAAGGGTTCCCTGTAAACTCTGTAAAGCCATTCCAGTCCTGATTTAATCATCCACTCAGGTGCTCTCTTTGTTTTCCCTGCTATGACGTCAAAGCTTCCCCCCACTCCCATAAAAATATGTGAGTCTATATTATCCATATATTTCATTATAAATTTTTCCTGTCTTGGGCAGCCCATAGCAATAAAAATGGCATAGGGCTTTTTGCTGTTAATATCACTTATTATATCCTGGCAGGAATCCAAGCTGAAATATCCATTTCTGTAACCTTTTATAATTAATTTAGGATATTTTGTAAGAAGATTTACATATGTAAGGCTTACTATTTCCTCTGTACTCCCCAGCAGATATATCCCATAATTATTTTTGCTGCAGTATTCTATTATCCTGTCCATAACTGAAATACCTGCAATCTTCTCTCTAATCTTCTTTCCGCTTAATCTGGCAGCCAGTATGGTTCCTATACCATCAGGAATTATTAAGGAATCAGCGCTTTTAAAATTGACCCTCAGCTTCTTATCCGCAAGTCCGTTATTTAACACCTCAGGATTTCCTGAAATAATATTTATCTTTCCTTCCTTACTAAACAGCAGCTTCAAAAAATCTTTTTCACTTTCATTAAATATTTCATATCCTAATATATTAACAAACATATCTCTCCTGCCTTTAAATCAATTTTTTATAAATTTTTTAATTTCATCTTTATTTATTTTATTTTTATCTGCTTTAAGCCCCTCATAATAGTATTTAAAAAGAGATAACTCACCTCTTAAAATCATTCTTCCAATAGTTTCTATTATAATATAAAAAAAGAAAAAAAACTTATGATAAAGCTTGGCATTTCTTCTGACAAATAAAATTCTGTTTCTGTTTAAGAAAAAATAACTTAACCCCTTATATTTAGAAATCGTACCGGATACCTTATGGTAAACCTTGCTGTCTCTTACAGAGATAAGTCTATAGCCCTGCCTTTTAATATTTAAGAAAAATTCTGTTTCCTCATAAAACAAAAAGTAATTTTCCGGAATGAGTCCAATTTTTTTTAATATGTCCGCCTTAACAACAAAACAGGCACCACCCAGATAATCCACACTTATCAGACTTTCTTTAATTTCAGAATGCTTTTTCCCTTTAAATTTTAAGCTGGAAAGTCCTGTATATAAATTTATATTTCCTCCCATAGCCTGAATAATATCATCCTGCCCATAATAACATATAGAAGGCCCGGCAGCTGCTGCCTTTTTATCATCAATTAAAGTTTTAATAACCGGCTGCAGAAAATTTTTATCAACAGCTGCATCATTATTTAATATACATATATACTCAATATTCTCATCTAATGCATATTTTATACCCAGATTATTTCCAGATGCATATCCCAGATTATCTTCACTTTTAAGCAGAATAATACCCGGAAAAGAACTTTTTATTAATTGCAGGGAATCATCTTTTGAATTATTGTCCACCACAATAATTTCATAATTTGGATATGTAATATTTTTAACACTTTCAATACACTCTATAGTTTGATTATAAGAATTAAAATTTAATATTATAATAGCTGTCTTTGGATATTCAAACAATTAAATATCACCTCTTATAGTTTTTAATTTACTGTATAGCTTTGCACAAATTTCATTCCAATCATATTTTCTCTGGCATAGATTATATGTATATTCAGAGTATTTCTCTAAATCCCTGCAATTAATAAAATAATTCAATTTATCTGCAGCAGCTGATGCATCGTTCTTAGGTATTATGGCTCCATTGCTGCCTTCTGTAATTTCTGCAGCTATTCCTACATCTGTACTTATTATAACATCTCCGAAGGAAGCTGCTTCCAGCATAGCTATACCAAAGCTTTCAAAGCTTGAGCTGCAGCAAAATATCTTTGACTTTTCATACTCTTCGAACAATTTTTTCCTGTCATATATAGCATTTTTAAATATTATTTTCCCCTTCATATCCGGATTTTCCACGAAAAATTTATTAATATGTTTCTTGAATTCTTCTTCAATTTCGCCAATAAACACAAGCTTCCAATTACGTCTTTTTATATCTGGAATTTGTGAAAAAGCCTCCATTAAAACATCACTTCTTTTTTCAGGGCTCCCTATTCTTCCTACATTAATAATAATATTTTCCTTTTTAATATAATTAATTTTTTTTGATCTGTCATTTGAATCATAATCATTACCATTAGGAATATAAATAATTTTATTTTTGCTGCCCGGTAGAATATCCTGAAGAGAGCTGTATAAATTCTGCTGTTCCACACTCATAATATCAACTTTTTTCAGGATAAATTCAAATATTCTTCTTTTTATGCCTCTAAGACCCTGAATTTTAAAAATAAGCTCCTCTGTGCAGTCAAGTTTTAAAAATAATATACCTTTAGGATTATTTAACTTATAAATAAATATATAGAAAAAACTGCTTAAAGTAACATGAAATAATTGTAGGACATCAATTTTTTTTGACTGTTTTTTCAGATATAAAATACCGTTTATAATTTCATTATTAAATAACTTTTTTATAAAATCTAGCTTCAGCCCCTTTACCTGATCATTAAGATAGGAATACTTATCATTATTGTAACAGGCTAAAACTGATTCACATCCGAAAAGCTGATACATCTTATATGCTATCATGCCTACATCTTTAATAAGATGAACATTTTTTGCATTTGGGTAAAGTACGTAATATCTCATAATTTTCATCCTTTTTTAAAAAAGTAAATATTTATTTTATTTTTGCCTATACTAAACAGTATAATATAATCCAGCATAAATTTAAATAAAATTCTGCATCCATTGATTCTCCACATGAAGTATCAGCTGTTGTATTGTTATATTATTATCAATTAGCAAAATGATCAATGTAAACATTTTCAACATTTTTTAGATTAAGGTTCTATTTTTACTGATT
>Ga0172378_10006665_pt1 | contig 10774 bp, 7 predicted proteins | sample GrowelOW332metaG_FD_119755 | JGI IMG/M metagenome (GOLD analysis project Ga0172378, IMG submission 119755) | Groundwater microbial communities from an aquifer near a municipal landfill in Southern Ontario, Canada - Pumphouse #3_1 metaG | ecosystem: Environmental > Aquatic > Deep subsurface >... | reverse complement strand
TTTAGTGGAGAATTAAGTTATATCAAGGTAGGTACTGGCACTATTACAACCGATATGGAATTGACCAATCCAGATTCTGGCAAAAAAGAAAAGATTGGTAAACTCTATCGTGCTGTGGGTAAAAAACTCACAGAAACTGATGCCTTAGTCGCTGGTGATATTGGTATTATTTCAAAGAGTAATATTGCACATACCAACTGTACGTTGCTTGAAGACCCTGCTCATCAAAAGTTTACCTATAAACCATTAGCGCTCCCTTCTCCTATCTATGCATTAGCAATTTCTGCCGATAATAAAAAGAGTGAAGATAGGATGAATGATGCGCTGCACAAAGAATGTGAAGAAGACTTAACCTTCAAAACACACTTTAATACGGAAACAAAAGAAAGTGTTATTATGGGAATGGGTGATGTCCATTTGCAGATGATTCTCGATAAAATCGCATCAAAACAAAAGATTACTATTCATACAAAACTACCAAAAATCGCTTATAGAGAAACTATAACGAAAAAAAGTGGCATCGTTGAATTCACCCACAAAAAGCAAAGTGGGGGCCATGGACAATATGGCAAAGTTTTACTCGAAATTAGTCCAATTGCTCGAGGAAAAATATATGAATTCACCAATTCTATTAAAGGTGGATCCATTTCAAAGGGCTATATACCAGGCATAGAAAAAGGAATTCATGATAAAATGGATGAAGGATATCTTGCCGGGTATCCGTTAGTCGATATCGGAATTAATCTGGTTGATGGAAAAGAGCATCCCGTTGATTCTTCCGAAATGGCATTCCGTCTTGCAGCAAAAGGTGCAATTGATGCAGCACTGGCAAAAGCTGGTCCCGTATTGCTCGAACCATATATGGATTTGTCCGTCTATGTTGAAAACCAATACCTTGGTGATATCTTATCAGATTTAAGTAGCAAAAGAGGGCGCGTCAGTGGACAAGAAGAATTTGGTAAACTTGTTCAAGTGAATGCACAAGTTCCTCAATCTGCAATGCTCAACTATGCAATTGATTTAAAGAGTATTACCAGTGGAACCGGAAGTTTTGAACTTGAATTCTCTCATTACGAACCAATTAAAGGTCGCGATGCTGATAATGTCATCAAAGCTGCAAAAGAAGCAAAAGAAGAAGAACAGTAAGTTTATCCGTACGAAAAACTCACAGAGAGGATGCACGTCCTCTCTGTTTGAGTCTATCCCAAAAATCAAAGATTCAGACAAAATAAATCAAAAAAAACGAGTAACTCTCTAAAATACAGGAAAAATGTACAGCCTTCACGAAAAAAATATAACACTGTATCTATCATTGGCTTGTAGCCATCTCTTGTATGCGATAAAGTATACACGAGTTACTAAATCGGTTAACCAACCGATAAGAAAGAGGTATATATATGTATGATTGGAAAGAACGAATAGATAGTAATGTATCACAAACCTACGTCTACCCTCTCTTCCCGCAAGAGGAAGATACCGTCACGTTAAGTATCCAAATAAGCAAAGAAGTAACAAAAGTCTTTGTTTTTTTACGTATGAATGGAAATTACAGCAGATTAACTTGCACCATTGAAGGGAATTTTGCCAATACACATTTTACCATCAAGGGAGAACAAGTTTCCTATTATTTTGCCCTCATCGCTGAAAATAATACCTATTATTATGGTCTCGATGGCCTGAGCATTGCCCATCCATCCCAAAGGAATATGTTTACACTCAAGGCAAATATCAACACTGCGCATTGGGTCAATAGTGCCACGTGTTATCAAATCTTTCCCGATCGATTTAAAAACGGAAATCCAGAATTAGACCATACAGATGGACAATATGATTTTGATGGCGGTACCGTCACGAAAAGAGCGTTTGATCAAAAACCTCTTTCCTATGAAAAAGGGAAATGCTTAGATTTTTATGATGGAGATTTGCAAGGTATTATCGATGCTATTCCTCATTTTAAAGACTTAGGAATCTCCTGTCTCTATGTCAATCCAATTGGCGTCAGTCGTACAACCCATCGCTACGATTGCTGTGATTTTTTCCATATTGACCCAAAGCTCGGTGGAGATGATATGCTCATCAAACTCATTGAAACGCTTCACGCCAACTCAATCAAACTCATTGTCGATATATCACTCAACCACACAGGAAGTGATCATCCTTGGTATAAACAAGCGCAAATAGATTCCAAAAGCCAAGAAGCAACCTATTATTATACCGATGAAAAGGGAAAGCCTGTCTACTGGGAAGGCGTATCAACCCTTCCTCAGCTCAACTATAACAGTGAAGAACTAAGACAGTTATTGTACAAAGGAACAGGCAGTGTGATACAAAAATTCCTCAAAACACCTTTTCATCAAGATGGATGGCGTTTTGATGTTGCCGATGTGATGGGAAGATATAACGAGGATCAATTTTGCTCTGAGATTTGGAGAGAAGTAAGAACCGCCATAAAAGCAGTCAATAAAGATGCGTACATTGTAGGTGAATGTTGGTTTGATGCAACCGAATATCTTCAAGGCGATATGTGGGATGGCACCATGAACTACTCAGGATGTGCATGGCCATTACGCAGATGGATGGGAGAAACAGATACTTTTTTGAGCGGGAAATGGGGTATCGCTCCTGAAAAAACGAGACAATACAGTGGAAACGACCTCAAAAGAGCCATGGAAGAACAATTAAAGAGTACCCCATCTCAAATGAATTTTACCCAAATGAATCTCATTGATTCCCACGATGTTTCCCGCCTTCATAATAATACAAAGATAATGGACAAGGATTTGTATCAAGGAATTATCCTACTGCAATATCTCCTGCCGGGCATGCCATGTACCTATTATGGTGATGAAATTCAACTCAAAGGTAGTACAAAATCGGTGGAAGAAGCACGTTATCCCATGAATTGGGATCACAGTACGTGGGATATGCCGATGTACGATTTCTTTTGTCACACAGGTGCAATGAGAAAAAAATATCAATATCTCCTCGATCGAGGCTCCTATGCCTTTCTCGCTTCATCCCAAAATATCATGGTCTTTGCCCGTTATACCGCAAGTGAAGCACTTATTTTGGTACTCAACAAGGGACCAGCAAAAGCTTTTGCATTTCGCAGATGCCAATTAAATGGAAACACCATTGAAGTGGTACAAGGAAAAGGAAGTGCAAAACTCGTTCCTCAGGCAATACAGGTCAATCTTGAAGGCAAAAAGAGTCTTCTCTTGCATCTCATATAAAAAGCCACACGGTTCAAAATAAGCGTCAAAATATTCATTTTGGCGCTTATTCTTTGTAAATACAAACAATCTATTGTCCCAACATTTCACTCTTTCTTAACTTGGTAAAAATGACCTTTGAATAAAGAGCGGCTATCAGTACAGCACTCCAGTTGACGAGAACGATACCAATATACACACCGGTAATACCCAATAATTTTCCTAAAAGCGTAAACACAATAAACGGCATAATAATTTGACGATAAATACTTATATATACTGCAATTGCCGGTTTCTTAACTCCTTGTAAGACACTTAATAGTAAACTCAAGATGATATAGGTTGGAAATGCAAACAATTCAATATGTAAATACTGGGTTCCTGCTTGAATAACGGCGACATCTTCCGTAAACAAACCAATAAGAAAAGAAGTAAATGGATAGATAATCATGCCACCAATGACAATAAAAACACAACCATAGGTAATGGTTTTATTTCTCACCTCTTCTACTCGCGCAATATTCTTTGCACCATAGCTTTGTCCACTGACCGATATTGCCACACTATTTAGTCCCATTGTTGGAACAAGTGCTAATTGTTCAACTCTCATTGCTACCCCATAGGCTGCAATAGTATTTGGTCCTGGAGCCATTTTAATAATAAAGAAATTAATAACAAAAACACCCAACGCTGTGGTTGCAGTATTTAAGGTAGCTGGAATTCCTTGCTGAAGCAAATCTTTTATTTCTTGTACATGCAGAGAAGATTTTTTAAACATTTCCCAATCAAATTCGGGACTTTTCAATACTCTATGTGCAAGATACAAACTACCAATTGCTTGAATCAAGCCAGTTGAGATTGCAACACCGGCAACACCCATTCCAGGAATTGGACCAAAGCCAATAATAAACAATGGGTCTAAAATAACATTGAGGAAAAATCCTAAAATCAAGAAATTACGATAACTTGTCGTATCTCCTTGGCTCACAAGATAACCATTTAAGACGGCATTCAAGCAGAAAAAGATGGCTGAATAAAAGATAACGAATAAATAATCATACCCCGCTTGTAAACTCTTTCCTGTAGCCCCAGACATAGATAAGAGGGGTTTTACAAAAGGTGTACAAAAAGCAAGCAAAGGTCCGAAGATAAGGCAAAGGAGTAAACTATTGAGAAGATATGAATGACTTTTCTCTTTATCTTTTTGTCCCAATGAGATTGAACTGAGTGCAGTCTCACCATTTCCCAGACCACGAGCAATTGCAGATACAATAAAATAAATAGGAAAAGCAACCGTCAAACCTGAAAGAGCAGCTGTTCCCAGTTGCTGACCCGCAAAATAGGTGTCAACGACATTGTAAAAAGTATTAAACATCAATCCGGTACTTGAAGGAATTGCAATTTTTTTGATTAACTCAGGAATTGGATCGTGAATAAGATCTTGTTTCTTCATATGGTATTTCTCCTAGAGCCATTGCTCATCTCTAAACTACGCAAAAACTGAAAATAAAGCTACCCAATTAAAATTTTTAATGGTACCATTATCGCATAAAGGAATACACAATGAATTATACATATGATGAAAAAAGTATCAGTCTTTTTGATGGTGATAAAAAGATAGCTTATGTAACTTTAAGAAAGGAAAATGACAAAATTGTTTGTCTCGATAAGGTTTTTGTTGACCCTGAATTTCGAGGACAAGGGATTGCTGCACAAATCATGGACCATACAGCAACCCATTTTGCCCAAAAAGGCATTACCATGAAACCTGTCTGCTCATATGCGCACATATGGCTCAAACGACATCCGCAATTTGATGATTCTGTCATCTTCGTCCAAGAGCATCCAGCCTGCACACTTTAGTCTTTCACAAACCAAACTTCTTTGATTTTGAAGGAAAGATCCATACCTCTCTGCTCATATTTAGTTGTTGGTCTCCATTGTCTTGATGGAGCAAACTTTTCATATGGGTTGTGGAGGCCTTTTGTATGAGCAAACACGTCAACCATTTGATCGGCATATTCTTCCCAGTCTGTCGCACAGTAAATATAACCACCTGAACACAGCTTCTTACTTAAGAGTGCAGCAAAATCCTTTTGAATCAATCTTCGCTTTTGTTGTCTCTTCTTTGGCCATGGATCTGGGAAGAAAATATGAAAACCAGCAAGGCTGTTATCTGCAATCATATCAGAGAGCACTCGTACCGCATCAAAACGCATTAAACGTACATTTTCAAGTTCTTCTTTTCCCACCGTATCAAGTAACTTCGTAAAGCCATTGAGAAAAACCTCAACACCAATGTAGTTAAACTCAGGTCGCTCTTTCGCAATTCGGCTGGTACTTGTTCCCATACCAAAACCAATTTCCATCACAACAGGATGGTCATTGTGAAAAATTTCCTTAAAATCAATAGGGCTGTTTTGATAACCAAGACCATAATGAGCATAATAATTTTTCACAGCATCAAGTTGAAAAGTATGTAATTTATTGGTTCTAATTACATAGGAATGAATGCTACGTTCTGTAGCATTTCCCATATCTGGACTTACAAATTCTAGTTCGGGAAAAACTGAGAATATTGACTTTGAACTTTCTTTCATCTTTTATTCCTATTCGAGTCGTTCTAGCATTTCTAGAATAAATAAACTCTTATCTTTCAGAGAAACCGCACTCGTTTTTAATTTAACTTCGGTAGGTCTTCTTGTATCAAACTTCACATCACCATTACTCAATTGAAGTAAACTGAGCAATTTATCAATATTAATATACTTCACCGCTCGGTAGGTGACCGTCACAAAACCTTTTCGCTCTTTCAGATTAATAACCCCAAGCTTCCGACACACAATCTTCAGTTGTGCAATATAGATAAGATTAGACACCTCTTCAGGCGGTTGGCCAAATCTATCAACCAGTTCACTACTTAACATATTTAGTTGCTGTTCATCAACTACACTTGCAATCTTTTTATAAATTTCAAATTTAATTGACGGTGCTTTAATATAATTATCAGGAATAAATCCAGTATAATCGAGTTCAAGGAAAACTTCACTCTCTAGACCACTATCCCCTTCATGTCTCAATCGATTGATTGCATCATCAAGGATTCTAATATACATGTCCAAACCAACACTTGCAAGTTGTCCTGATTGTTCTCTTCCCAGTAAATTTCCCGCACCTCGAATCTCCATATCTTTCATACTTACTTTGAAGCCAGCGCCAAGACCAGTATTTTCACCGAGAGTTTTCAGTCGCTTCAATGCTAATTCACTTAACGCCCTATCATTAGGATAAAAAAGATAGGCATAAGAGTTCAAACTTGAACGGCCAACACGTCCTCTCAATTGATAGAGCTGAGAAATACCGTACAAATCGGCCCTGTCGATGATAATGGTATTTACATTTGCAATATCAATACCATTTTCAATGATAGTTGTAGAAACTAAGACTTGAATTCCTTCATGAACAAATCGCCTCATGGTATCTTCAAGAGCTTTTGGACTCATCTGACCATGGGCACTTTCAATTGATACATCAGGTAATAAAGCTGAGAGCATCTTTACCGTAGCTCCAAGACTTTCAATCCTATTATGTAAAAAGAATACCTGACCATGTCTCTTAATTTCCTTACGAATAGCATTCACGGCAATATCGATATCATAAGGTACAATCTTTGTTTCAATGGCTTGTCGCGCAATAGGCGGTGTCTTTAACAAAGACATATCTCTAATTTGGAGTAAAGACATATAGAGCGTTCTTGGGATAGGAGTAGCAGACAAAGCAAGAGAATCAATTGATGCTCTCATATTCTTTATCTTTTCCTTATCCTTCACACCAAATCGTTGCTCTTCATCAATAACAAGAAGTCCTAAATCTTTATAAATAACATCTTTTTGCAGTATCTTATGGGTACCAAAAATAACATCAAGTTCCCCACTTGCCAATTGATTTTTCACAACCATTTGTTGCTTTTTAGGAATAACACGACTAAGCAATCCCGTATTCACAGGAAAGTTTTTCACGCGTTCAAGAAAGTTATTGTAATGTTGTTCAGCAAGAATGGTCGTCGGAGCCAAAAAGGCTGCTTGTTTTCCACTCAAAACTGCTTTAAATACGGCACGAAAGGCTACCTCTGTTTTTCCAAATCCAACATCACCACACACCAAACGGTCCATGACGGTATTCCGTTCCATATCTTCTTTGATATCATCAATACAGCTCAGTTGATCGGGAGTTTCTTCATAAGGGAACAATGCTTCAAATTGTAGTTGCATATCATTATCAGGCTCAAAAGGATATCCAATGGTTGCCTTTCTCTTTGCATACAATTCAATCAAATACTGCGCTAAATCCTCAGCCTTTGCACGGGCTTTTGCTTTTTTCTTTTCCCAACTTGCCGTTCCAATGCGGTCAAGAGCAGGTGCATTTCCTGATGAACCAATATATCGTTGCACAAGGTTTGCCTGTTCAATCGGTACATAAATGGTATCTCCACCGGCATAGGCTATTTTAATATAGTCCCTCTCCCGATCAAAAGACTTCACTCGATCAATTTTTTCAAATTGACCCACACCGTAATTAATATGAACGACATAATCTCCTTCATGAAGATCAACAAAAGAATCCAAAGCAGAACTCTTTGTCGTTCTCAGTGTTTTAACCACTTGTTTGCGTCGTCCAAAAATTTCATGTTCACATAACACAATCAGTTTTTTTGACGGGATAGAAAAACCACCAGACAATTCCATAGGAATATATTGAATACGATGGAACATACTCAGCATTTGTTTCAAACGACCCGTTTGTATGACATTTCCACTTGCAATATAAACAGACCAATCTTCACGAAAAAGATTTTCTAATTCTGATTTAATCCGTGTAAAATCACCGAAGAAACTACGAGGACCATCAATTTGGAACGTCTGGGCAGTGTGATCATTATCAATATCGACCAAACTAAAACTCTGTTTGGTTTGTTGCACAAATAAAGGAAAATCAAAAAGAATTTGATTTGGCTTCATCGCATCCTTATTCTCATGATAGGCTGTGCGATACAAGCTCTTTGCTTCGGCCATTAAACTTTTAAAACTCGTCTCGAGCAAAATGTCATCCATAAAGCAAAAATAATCATGCGGGCGCAAATAGGTATCAATCTGCGTTGTTTCCACTCCATTATTTCCCTCGATGAGGTTAATAGTGAGACTTCCAAGCGTACGAAAAGTCTCTTGGGTCAGAGGATCAAAAGGAGCTATTTTTTCCACACTATCCCATTCGCTAAAGATACGATATGGTTCTTCACCATTAAAAGGGAAGATATCTAAGACTTCACCACGAACAGAAAAATCTCCTGGCATACCGGTAGAAGGACTTCGTGTATATCCTGCATGAGTAAGTTGCTCAGAGAGAGAAACGGGATTAAAAGCTGCCCCCACTTTTATTTTGATCGAAGAATCATTCAACGTCTGATTAGAAATAACAGGACTCACAAAAGGCCTGAGATGCGTCACAATAATGGCATTTTTTACATCCATTAATCGGTTTAATACTTCTATCTGAGCGTATTCACTTTTTCCCGGTTCCCATTCACTATACATTTGTTTTTCTGTACCAGGAAAATAGATAATAGGTACTTCACTATCACTCACATCCTTGAGAATATTACCATAATTATCCATCGTTATACCAAAATCTTTCATCAGTTGCATACTGATTTCTTTGGTAGGACAAACCACCCATATTCGGCCCATTCGGGTCCTATAGGTTAATTTAATGAGTTGAGCAAAAGGGAAACCCTCTATGCCAAAGAGCCTTACATGTTCCTCTCCACGAGAGAGGCACTTGTATGCTGACGTTGTTTTAATATATTCTTGAATTGCTTTGGACAGTTGCATAACAATTAAAGTAACACAGAGCAAAAAGGAAATCAATCAGAATGGTATTAAACAGAGACAAATTAGATATACTTATGGAAGAGGTAGAACGATGTGCTACCCTCGCCTATGAAATGCAATGTGAATGTGTTCGTGATTATAAAAAAGACGGAAGTGTTATTACAAAAGCAGATACAACCATATCAAAACGAATCATGGTCATGATTAGTAAACTCTTTCCAACCTGTAATAGAATCAGTGAAGAGGAAAGCTCCTATTTTAATGAAGATGCTCCCTTTACTTTTATTCTCGACCCTATTGATGGAACTGATGTATATAGCCAAGGATTACCGCTCTACACGGTAGCTCTGGGTATTTTAGATAGCAAAAATCTTCCCGTTGGTGCGATGATTGTCGCACCACGTTTTGGTATTGCACGAGAAAGATTAAGTCTCAGACTTGATCCAGGCGAAAAGCTCATTCTCGATGGCAAAGGATTCAATCTTCCTCAAGAAGTCAATAAAGATTACCCAACCCAAATAACGGTCAGTAGCAGTACGCAAAAACATTTAAACTTTTCATTATATAAGGGTAAAATAAGAACGTTTGGAAGTACTATTCTTCACCTCATCTGTCCCGTTATTTCTCCTTTTATTCAAGGATGTATCAATCAGAAAGCCTATGTTTGGGATATTGCAGCAAGTCATGCCGTTTTGAAAGCCATGGGAATGGATTGTGTTTATTTTGATGGAACACCTTTATGCTACACCAATGAAATGCTCGTAGAAAGAAAAAGATGCCAGGGAACCATTTACTGTGGAAATGAGGCCTGTCGTGATACCATGAGAGCACTTCTTCCTCTCAAAGAAGAATAAAGAGAAAGGTCCCTATTCACCCCGCTTCATTTCTTCGCATAAAAAAATCTCCTGCATATGCAAGAGATTATTTTTTGCAAGGAACTCAGTGCTCTTACAATTCTTCACTAATCAATCCAGCATCGAACCATTTCTTTGCAAGATAAATAAATGGTGTGTCACAGACTGCGACAACCCACTTAATAACATAGGTTGATATGACAATTTGCATTAACGTATCCCAAGAAAAGACACCATAAAATGCAATAAAGGCAAACAACACAGAATCAATTAATTGGGAAACAAAGGTTGAAGCATTGTTTCGTAACCACAAATAACGCGTGGAGGGAAATCGTTTCTTCCAAAATTCAAAAGCCCAAACATCATGAGTATTACTACAAAGATATGCAATAAGAGAAGCCAATGCAATTCTTGGCATAAGGCCAAATACATTCTGTAGAGATTCTTGAATAAAATCAGAAGAAGAAGGAATAAACATCAGCGCAACTTGCATAAAGATTGTCATAACAATCAATGCGAAGAAACCAATAGGAATAGCTTTTTGCGAAGCTTTTCTCCCATAACATTCACTGAGAATATCTGTAGCTAAAAATCCTGTTGCATACACAATGTTTCCAAGTGTTGCTTCCATACCAAACAAATTAATAGTTTTTGAAACTTGTAAATTTGCAACAATGACATAGATAGGAATCCAGAGATACAAGCCGAGCTTGCCCCAGTAACGAAAGGCGACCATAATGGCCACGAAATTAAGAATGAGTAGTATGAACCAATATAATTCATTCATATAGACACCCCCTCAGATAGAATAGCCAGGAGC
>Ga0172378_10006664_pt1 | contig 10774 bp, 13 predicted proteins | sample GrowelOW332metaG_FD_119755 | JGI IMG/M metagenome (GOLD analysis project Ga0172378, IMG submission 119755) | Groundwater microbial communities from an aquifer near a municipal landfill in Southern Ontario, Canada - Pumphouse #3_1 metaG | ecosystem: Environmental > Aquatic > Deep subsurface >... | reverse complement strand
TGCACTAGTCCCCAAAGTTACGGAAAATTTCATAATCTTTTTTCAAAAATCAGGAATTTCTTCTTTTCATCTCTCTTTTACTTCTGAGAGGATTTCTTTTATCTCTTTTACCATAATTGTATAAATTTTATTTATTACGTACTTCGTCATTAGTTGCACTTTCATCTAGTAACTGTAGACCTTCAAGTTGAACTCTCTGCTTATCACCTTCGGCTTTAAGGGTATTAAATTTATTCTCACCTTTTGCTTTATACCAACCAAGTTCTTTGTCAAAACTCAATCTATCCTTTTCAAGTTGTAACTTCTGGTCGTTTAGGCTATTAACCTGAGATTGTAATTTCTGTGCCTCTTGTGCTGCCTCTTGAAGTTGTTGATTTAATTGCTGTACCTGTTGAGATAATTGTCCAAGTTGATTATTCTCTTCTCGTTTCTTTTCAAGTGAAGTCTTTACATCATTCTTCATAGAAGTTAAACTCTTCGCAGTCACTATTTCAAGTAATGTGTCAGGATCTAACATATTTCCTTTAATCATCTCAAGACTAAATTGCTTAATTGTTTCCTGCTCTCTTATTATTTCTGAACTATCTTCTACATGTAAATCATAATCTGTAAAACTATAATGTTCAGGAAGTGCAGTAAAGATTTTGTTTAGTTTTTCTCCTAATACAATAACTCCTGAAATACCTTCTTTATAAACTATCTTACATAAGTCTAATATGTCTATTAAGATTTCTCTTGTAAGAAGATCCATTATTTGGTAGTATTGCTTAGTTATATAAGATGATTGCCTTACTCCTACTTGTACATTAGTAACTGCATCTTTCTGTTCTATGCCTCCCAGTTTCTCTCTGAATACTCCAGTAATCATAGAACATGTATCTTCATTTCTCTGAATTGCTAAGTCTATAGCTTGAATAGTTTGTAACTTTAAGCTATCATCATACCCATTAAAGCCTGTATTCATCATAGGAGTTCCTTCTTGATTGGAATCATATAAAGCAAGTCCTGTCTTTTTATAGGCTTTCCACTTAAGCAATCTTTCTGTAACATCAGAGCCAAGGAATGTAGGTAAGTGTGCTACGTCCAACCAATCTCCAGTAGTTCCAGATTCAGAAATTAAATTATCTCTATAGAAGTATAGAATATCATTTTTATCTTGTAAGTTTGCAGTCTTTAAAATTAAAGAAAATGGATCTCCATTTCTATCAGAGTAGAACATGCCATTTACTGACAATGTACAACTATTTTTTGCATCTATAGACCTAATTACATTTTTTGCTTTACCAAAAGGAATGTAAATTGTTGCTCCGATCCGAACTCCTTCATACCTATTAGTCACGTATTCACCATTTTCCTTCTCTGTCTTCAACCATTCGACCTCATACACAGGAAAGGTACGGAAATTTTTTGAAGTGTTACGTTCGTACGGTAATAGTGGTGTAACCTCGAAGCCTCCTAAGATACCATCAGAGTCAACAACGTTACCTGTTGTAGCCTCAAATGACCTTAAGTAAGATGCACTACCATCTGATGCAACATCTTGGATATTATCTAGCAAATCTAAATCATCTTTTGTAAGGTATCTTCCATATCTTGCTAGGATTTGATCCTTTGTTAAGTATTCTCTGATAACAGATCTCATAGAATTCTTCAAGTATGGAGATTCTGGATTTCTATCAATAAAGGTATTAATTGGATTTAATACTCTTAGTCTTACATTAGTTCCATCTGCAGAAGGACACACTTTATAGTATGCCATACCAATAGCTAATAGGTCAGTTAATAGAATCTTTCTCTGATTCATAAAATCTATTACTCTAGCCTGCATAGCCCAGTTTATAATATTCTGACCAGCTACTTCATATTCAGATATAAAGTTTCTATCCAAAGATTCTATTAAATCTTCAAGTTTTTTTGTTAACTCTTTATCTGTAGAGTTTTGATTATCTCCAGTTATTGCTGCTTGCACAGTACTTTTCATCAACCTTCTAAGTTCTGTTGCTACTTCTAAGTTGATTTTGTTCTGCTTATCCTTAAATATATTGGATAGAGTTTGTTTATCTTTACAAGAAATTCTTGGTTGCGTTGGTGTAGATAAATACTCACCTATAAGTGCATCAATATGCTTCCTTGCTAAGGGTATAAACTCAACTGATGTTGCTGTACCCAATCCATAATTTTCTTCAAGATGTCTAAATTGCTCAGCATCTCTTTTACAGTTATAATATTGATAAGCCTTTATTACTTGTTGCTTTTCATAAACAAGTTCAACTATAGCTCTATCTATATTTTCAGTTATTTCACTTTTTTCCTTTTCACTCATATTATTCTTCCCTTACTTCCTCCATTCGTACTACTTTATAAACCTCTTTTCGGATATAATTTCTCTTTCTTATCTCAAGATAAATATATTCTAAGAACTCATTCTCATCATCTGTATCTATTGTTAAGATAGTCTGAGCCATATAACTAGGAATACCCAGGACACATTTGTACCCTGGGTCTAGTTTATGAACTTCAATCAATCCTGTATATTCGGCATTATACCAAGTTTTCATATAACCACGAATCTTGTTTGCTAATTCTTTCTCTTGCATGGCGATCTTCATTTGTTTTAGGTATCGCACCATAATGTTTATAACCTTTTGCATCTTTCCACCAACCTATGTCCTGAAATTGCTTAGCTTGGGGCTCTCGTGCTTCAGGTTTCTTTACAGACATTTCTTCATCACCTAATTCACACATACCCATAGCCGCGACAATATCAAAATCTTTCTTCTTCTCATCAGAGTATTCTAGTAACTGACTAACCATATCTGGGAATCCCATAGTATAGCAATAGTCAATAACAAAATCATATATTAACTCCCTGTAATGTTCAATTACTTTTACAGTTGCAGGAGCTCCATACATGTTTGGATTTCCTTTAGAAATATCTGACATAGAAGATCTAGGTCTTTTCATTAATAAATGTAGGAATTTCTTATCCCTAAAGTATGTAAGTAATGCAGTTCTGGTTGACTCTAGTACAGCTTGACAGCCATAGTAAGTTAACAGTTTAGCTGCAATCTCATATGCCTCTCTAGGATCTCTAGGTCTATCCTTATACATAGCTACATATTTTGGTTCCGAAGTTCCGAATACACGCTTCTTTATAACAATACAGAATTGTGAAGGTTTCTTATCAGTTCCAGCTGAGTCAGCTGTACCAATATCAATAGAGTCAATTCCCGCAACATATAAATTCTTATATCCTAAGTTATCAGATGTAGTCATAGGATGCTCAAGTATTTGAATCATTCCATATGTTTCATCACCTTTCCACTTAACCCCAGTAGGTCTATCATCTGAATCGCGAGTCCAGATTAAATGACCTTTCTTAGGAGGATCAATTGTATTGTATATAGTTAATTGTGCAGATTGTTCTGCAAGTTCTTCTCTTGGGAAAATATTATCACCTTGTTGAATTAAGGCTTCTTCAATAGTAAAGCAATACTCAGCTTTAAACATAAGTAATCCTTTTGGATCTTCTGCTTTCTTCTTACGTAATTCCTCATAGTATGCTTTAGCTTTTACAGGGTCACACCACCCACGTTCATCTACTAAAGCCATAACATTTCTATGTGCAGGAATAAACATGGCTGTTAAAACATATTTATTATCTGGTGTATAGTTATGCTTAAACTTTAATACATTGAATGCATCTGGTTTAGTAACAATATCTTTAATACCTTCTACTGATGAGCCTTTATCACCACCAGTTCCCCATAGAATTCTTGTTCCAATTCTATCACCACCAAGTACAGTAATCAAGGCTTCACCCTGTGTGTACTTCTCTTTTAAAACTTTATCTGAACCAGCCTCCTCAAAGAACAATCGTTCAACACGGTCACCACGAATCTTTTCAGGTGAATCCGCAACAACTCCTTCAATTTCAGCCATTCTACCAACTTCTGAACCATCTTTCAACTTAACAGATGCTCTTTTATGAGTAGCTGTATTGATCACCATTCTAGCTCTTTTAAATCCAGATTCTGTATTTACGTTAAGCCAATCTAATTGTGACCAAATCTTAGATAATAGTGGTTTTAAGTGTTTCTCAGAAAATGCAGAAGCAAGTACCCTGTAATATTTTGTAGTTATGTATGGTCTTACACACAAACATGCACCCATTTCAGAGAAACCAAGCGCACGAGCTTTTAGTAAAGCTACATCTTTTCCAAGAGTCTCACATAATTCTACATAATGAAAGTACTCATACTGGAATACGAAAAACATAGGAAAACTCACACTACGTCCAGAAGATGCCTTACCACCAGTAGATGTCTTCAATCTGAAGAAATTTAACCAAAAGTAATTATCACCTGTTAATCTATATCCATTTACTTCATAACCGTTGACACACCTATCTGTTCTTCCTATCCAAAACTCTTTATATGCTCTAGAGCCTATAGTATATTTTGAATATTTACCAGTACTAAGTTTTGTCATTGCATCTTCTCTAAATCAGTTAGGATTGAAATCTAATCCTTTCTCTCCATTGATTGGTCTATACTTAGTTAGTTCATAACTTAGTGATGGATCAAAGTATTCAATGGGGTCGCCTATTTTTACATCTCACTCCATAATTAATCTAAATCAAAGAATCCTGCCTCAGTATTTCCACGAAGTCCTGTATCAGATTCTATTCCTTTTTTTACTTGTTTTTCTAACTCCTCAATACCAACAACTAAATCTTTGCAGCCTTTTATCTCTGCAATTAAATCTTTAGTTTTGATAATAGGTTTACCATCTAATGGGTTCCTCTCATTAACATCTACATTTTGTAGATAGAAGATAACAGTTTCCACAGAGGTCATTGCAGATTTAAGCAATCTAATTGCTATTGCCGAGTTTTGAAGTCTATCATACTCTTTACAGGCTATCTGAAAAGTATTATCTTCAAACTCTAAATCGGTTAATCCTGAATTTACTAATGCACGAAGGTGACGCTCATTCTCTATCTCATTAGATAGTGGACTTTCCCAATCATAGAACAAGTAAATATAAGCAAACTCTTTATATGCTCGTATTTTACTTTTTCCACCCTTGTCCTCCTTACATTTATTCCGTTCTTCATCTACTAAGGCTGCAAATTCCTTAATAAGTAAAAGCTCCGGTACATTCAAAGTTAATTGTTCATTTGCATTATCATATTTAAAAAGCTTCATATTAATTGTTTTTTGTTTTAGGAGGAAGTTTCTTAAGTGCAGGTTTAAGATTACTTGCTTTCTTAATCTTATCTAAGTTTGGTGAAGTTTTGCCAATAGATGCAATTTCTCCACCTTCTTGATTTTTCTTAATACCACAACCGCAAGAACACTTCATAGAAAGTTTACCACCCTCTTCTTTAGTTGTAACCATGGAACAACCACACTTACATTTCTTACTCTTCATAGAACTTAGTTTCTTTAGCTTTGCTCCTTTAGCTGCATACTGAACTTCTTCTAACTTTTCGTTTGCCCTCTGCTCACTATACTGTTTGTTTAACTCATTCCAATCTTCATCTGTAAGTTTCTCTGCTTCAGCAATAATAGTATTGGCATCTGCTTCGTTTTCCTGTAAAAGCTGAGACCACTCCTCAATTGAGGAAGTGGCTCCATACTTTTCAGGATTCATTTTTTGAGAAAACTGGTAAGCGAAAAATGGAAATAATGATTTCTTCTCTTCGTTATTCATTTTTTTTATAATTTTATTTAAATTTATAGTTTGTAAAATTCGGACTAGCTATTCGATATTTTACTGTGTCAACTTTAATATCTAAGGTTTTAGAAGCAATATATGCTGAATCATATTCAACGTTATCTATAATAACTGGAGTATTTTTAAAACTTAATCCCTTCGTAATTGGTTCTTTCTTTGGTTTTATTTCTTTACTATTAACATAGGAGTAATTTTCTATACTTTGATTTCTAAGGTTTCTTTGAATAATATTATAATTTATTCCAGTTAACTCAGATGCAATTTTTATAGAGTCGTAAGTTACTCCGTCAATTATTATACTTGACTTATGGCTAACTGATTTTCTATTTTTTTCGGAATCTGATAATTTTTTCCTATGTTCCTCAGTTAAGTTCTTTCCTCTCTGTGCATTTCTTATATTTTCTGCATGCTCTTTAGATTTTTTCACTCCTTTAGTTGAATTACTAATTTTATGTTTAGTTTCTTCAGTCTGCTGCATTCCAAAAGATCCTGCTATTCTACATATATTATATTCTGGTTTAAGTAAATCTAAATAATATTGCTCTCTTTCTAATAATTTTTCCTGTAAATCTTCACAAAAATCTATATTTTCTATAACTTCAAATTCAAAATTACATTCCCCATACTTATTATAAGCAGATTGTAAATGATTATTAAAATGTTTATTGTTTAATAATGCAATAAAATGTTGTTTTCGTCTACGAATTAAATCTACACTACTTCCAATATAAATATTCCCATTCACACTGTTTATTATTCTATAAATTCCAGATCTCATGTCTATAACTTGGTCAGATCCTTTGTATTAAAAATATTTTCTTGTAATTCTCCGTTAGTTGTAAACCATCTACACAAAATTCCTTGAAAGTAATTACCTACAATTTCAGATGTTCTTACTCTCTTATCTACTTTTTTTACAACCACCATTTTAGGTTTGTGTGGGATGTCTTGTCTAAGAGTTACAACATCTCCTGGCAAGAAATATGTCTTTGTCGTATTATCATTTTCCATAATTTAATTTTTTTAGATCTGAAATCTTTCTTTCAGACCTTCATTTAGTACACACATTATTTGTTGTTCTGCACATAGCATATAACCTAAAGACATAAAAGGCACTGGATACACTGTTCTTGTATCATAATACACATCATCTCCTTCTTTTAAATACTTGCATTCTGGTCCTACCTCAATTACTTTAGCACAACCAATCAACTCTCTTAATTTATCTCTTTCTCCAGTATCTGGATTAGCAAAATCACCATTATAATCTACAATGATATTGCCCTGCATAACCTTTTTATATGGGTTTTGTGGATAAGGTAACAGGATGATTTTATTAAACATAGGAAGTAGTTCTAGTTTAGCTAACTTTGCTTCAATATCAGCTTGCTTCTGCTTCTCTAGTTCTATTAATAGATTTCTGGCGTCTTCTGCCTCCCTCTCATCTTTCATATTGTTTATTTGATCAGCAAGGGGATTTACTGGAACCAATAAACCAGTTTTGCTACTCTTTGTCAATCCCATGAAATGTACACCTGTTTGTTCTTCTCTTAAGCTCATAATTTTTTATTTTCATTTACATTTTACATTTATTTATCTACTACCATCTAGCCAAAGGACAGTGCATGTGTGGTACCCTTGTTTTCGCCCTTAATACACAACCACAACCATTCACAAATCCTGGCTTTTTATCTACTGAGACTTCATCAGTCTTTGAATTATAGTATAAATCATTGTTACACATTTCCCCAAAGGTACTATCTTTTTTCCACAATTTACACTCTCTACAAATCTTTATTCTTTTTTCATATAAATCATTCTCTAGGTTCATCAAATCATTGAAGAAACCTGTTGCTATATCCCTAATATCAAACATAACAAAACTCCAATTATTCCTCCACCTAAGAAGGAATATTTTGCTCCTTTTTTATATTTCATCTTTAATTGCTCTTGCTCTTTTCCAAATTTATCCGCCTTTGTCAATTCTGATCCTTGGAAAGTTATGATAGAATCTTTAATAGCAATAGTTGATTCCCTATTCTCTATTTGCTTACTGAGATTACTTATTAAGTAATTCTTGGCATCAATCTCTTTTAAGTTAATGTCATTAATTTCCTTAGTTCGTTCTAGTTCGGTAACATAAATTCTAAGATTTTTTAATTGATCTTTTGTAAAATTATAATCTACAAGTGTATCACTATTTATTTGGTATACCGTTCAACTTTTTAATGATTGACTCCAGCCACCTAACGTGCTCATTAATAGAAGCATCATAAATAGACTTAATTTTATTATCGTATTCATCATTTACATTCAATTTTAATCCTTCTAAAGAATCTATTCTACCATTCAGTTCAACTTGCTGAATCTTTAGTGAGTTGTTTATACTGTCTTTTTCACTTATTCTCAAATTGTACTCATATATAATTTTTTCACGATCCTGTTGATACTCCAATTTATTTGAGTCTATGGTGTAAGCCATTCACAAATATAAAGCACAGATAATAACGAAAATTATTAGATGCAATACAATTTTAAATCGTTTGCTTTCTTTTTGAGTTTTTAAATTTCTCATGTCTTAGTTCTTTTTTGTAAAAATCAAGCATTCTTACTACTTCATCTTTTAAGTACTCACAGTCGTATGTTGTTTCATTATTACTGTGGTCGTAATGAATTAGCATCAATTTTTTAACGTTAGCTTCAGGGAAGAGTTGTTGTATCATCCATGCATAGGTAGATAATTGCACTGAATAGTGCCAAAAGTTTGTATCCTCTAAGTTATTTAGAGGGAACTTCATCATGGTTGATCTCTTTTTAGCTCTATCATAAAAGCCTTTTACGTCAATTGATTTATTGGTTTTATAATCTAGTACATATATGTCATTCCCATCTACTATTACAAGGTCTGCTTGTCCGGCAAGTCTAATTTCACCATCTTCAGACACGTATGATAATAGTAATTCTGGATAAACTCTCTGCTCTCCTAGCTCAATCTTGTTGGATATGTTGGGTGAAAACTGTCCACCTAATCCAAGTTTCTTTATCTCTATTGTATTTCCAGATAGATGTTCCAGTTCATGTTCTCTATGTATCGCTGTACCCCTAACACAGGATTCATCTCTCTTAACCTTCCATTCTCCCAAGAGTTCATCTCGTTTAGCGTCATAAACTTCTTTACTAACCCCAGCCCTTTCAATATACTCAGGCGCAAATACTTTAGTTTCTAATAACGTCTTCTTAATTCCTTTAAAAACATCAGCGTTAGCTACTGCTTCTAATGCTTTATAGGATGCCCAAAACTCTTCATCAAAGTTATCGAACTGCTTAATAAGGGTTGTTACTGATATACAGGGTTGGCTTGATTCCTTAACCCAGTATTTGTGGAGTTCGTCATTATAACTTACTACTTCATTTTCTTTATCTACTAATAATCCGTCAAAATTCATTTCATTTTCCATATTCATATTAATTAAAATCTCCTTCAAGCTCTTCAAAGCTCAACAAAGAACTTACTCTTTGTGTAGCTTCAGCAATTGCTGGAAGGACATCATTTTTTTCAAGCATTTTATTAACTGAAGTTAATGCTACTAATCCAAGTTTATTACTTACTCCATAAATAGAGTAAAATATTGCTGAACTTATATTACTTGTTTTTAAGCAATTGTAAATAAATGGGTTAGTTTCCCTTAACTCCTCTATATTATCTGTATAGAAAAAATTATTCTCCTCTAACTCTAATATAAAGTCTGCCATTAGCGAAACATTAATTCGTTGATAGTTGGCAGCTACACTATTTACCCTGAAACTTAGAGCTTCGTATGTGGCATTTACAAACAAAAATGGCAAACCTGCTAGATTAGATGTGCCATTAGAAAACTCAAATAATAAAGCCCTATCACCACCTGTCTCTAAAACAAGATCAGATAGAATTTTATTAATTTTAGGTGAGATACTCTTTCTTATAATTGTCCCTTTTCTGTGAGTTTCAGTTGCGTCTGTTATATTGTTTTCAACGCAATCTTTAACTACATCTGGAAATGTTTTGATAACAAAAACTATTCCAGATCAAATAGCAACTATTAAGAAGAGGGTCATTGCAAAAGTTGTCCCATAATTTTCCGACACATATTTAAAAAATTGAAATACTATTTCCATTTATTACTAATTATTAAGTTCGACTTATATTTGTTTAAGTGCAAAGTTATCAATTTTATTTTGAATAAAAGTAAGAATGCCAAGAAAAAATCAAACAAAATAATAGCTTAATTTTACAATTTAATACTTTAGTACAAACGAAAAAAGGAGACAATTAAATTGCCTCCTTTCTAATTAGATTTCGTGATCTCTAAGTTTGGTTAATATTTTTGGGATGATTGGATTTCTAACACAATCGGCATCTGTAAACTCTAAAGTGCCTACTATACTGGATTCAGCAAAGATGTCCATTACCTTCTGAAGACAAGACTCTTGCTTTTTACGTCTATCTATTTGCTCGACATCTCCTAAAAAGATGTACTTAGAATCTTCACCAATTCTACTAATTATAGTTTTAAAGGTATGAGAATCTAAGTTTTGACACTCATCTAATATTACAATAGAGTTGTCAATAGACAGTCCACGAACATATGCTAGTGGTAATACTTCTACCATCTTCTTATCGACTAGTGATTTTGAAGATCCTTTGCCACAAATCTTTTCTATATTCCACATAAAAGACATCATAAAAGGTTCCATCTTTTCTTCCATGCCTCCTTTAAGGAATCCTATTTCCTCACCTGGAATAGTAGTTACAGACTTGACAAGTACTACTTGTTTATACGTTTCATTAAGCATTGATAAAGCTGTAGCCAAAGCTACATATGTCTTACCAGTCCCAGCGGGACCGGTAATTATTGACACTTCTTTATTTTCTATCATTCTAATCAACTCACTTTGTTTCTCATTTTTAGGTGAGAAATCATTCACCAATTTAGCTTGTTTCTCGGGCAGCTTATTCTTACATTTTTTTCCCATAGGTTTGTTTTTTAGTTTA
>Ga0172378_10006663_pt1 | contig 10775 bp, 15 predicted proteins | sample GrowelOW332metaG_FD_119755 | JGI IMG/M metagenome (GOLD analysis project Ga0172378, IMG submission 119755) | Groundwater microbial communities from an aquifer near a municipal landfill in Southern Ontario, Canada - Pumphouse #3_1 metaG | ecosystem: Environmental > Aquatic > Deep subsurface >... | reverse complement strand
TTTTCTTTCGGATTTCTTTTAAAGCCGCTTCTCTCGAAGCGGTTTTTTATTGATTATATATTTTATTATTTACAATGCCCAAAAGTTTAACTAAAAACCTTTGGGCATTTATTTAGATATTAGACGCTCTTTATTTTTATATAATCAACAGATTCAAAGGCAAGTTGCCTTGAATGAAAATGATTTTAAAAAAATCAGAGCACTTAAATAATTTTGCAAACTAATAAATTTAAAATCTGTGAAAGTTCTTTTTTTAAGGAACGACTAAATAACTTAAACGTATGTTGTATTTAATCTTAAGTTTATTTACGTTTGCATATAAACTTAACTATTTTGTCTACCAAAGATACTACACTTTTTAATAATGGACATAATTCCGTCAATCGGATTGTTCATATATATTTTCCTTATAGCGAGAAAATCATTGAGATTATTAAATCCCTAATATCAGCTATATGGAGCAATATCCAGGTAATTATAAAATCTAAGATACTTAGCCATAGTTTTGCAACTAATAATTTAGAGCAGGAAACTGACCTATGTTCTATCCATAAATTACTTGGTCATGATTCCATTAAAAACACAAGAATTTACACCCACATTATTCAACCTACTATAAATTATAGAATCCTTTAGATGCAAAATATAAATAACAGTAACCATAAAAATAGCAAAGCATTGGGTTCTCCCCTAATATGGAACGTAAGCTAAAAATTATATATGAGATATAACACCAATAGATGGGTTATCGAATCGTTAGGGGTAAGTGGAAAGAAGACAGCAAGATAGTACGATTGCTACGAAAAAATTAATATAAAATCCAACACACAAACAGCACATTTGCAATTCGCACGAGCTAATACATAAACCTAAAATTGAAAAAGAGCTGTTTTTTTTGCCACACTCGCCAAAAGATTAAAGTATCTTTGCATTATGGATAAATTGACAATTGAGCAGAGAAGAAAAAATATGCAGGCTGTCAAATCAAAAGACTCAAAAATTGAAGTAAAATTGGGCAAAGCACTTTGGAAAAAAGGTTTGAGATACCGAAAAAATAATAAAAAAGTTTTCGGGAAACCAGACTTTACTTTCAAAAAGTACAAAATATCGATATTTGTCGATGGAGAATTTTGGCACGGAAAAGATTGGAAAGTGCGAAAATTTGACCATAAAAGCAATCAAAAATTCTGGTTTCAAAAAATTGAACGGAATATTGAACGAGACAAAGAAGTAAATGAGTACTTGAAAAATGAAGGCTGGAAAGTTTTACGATTTTGGGGTAAAGAGATAGACAAAAATTTAGTAAGTTGCGTGAATAAAATAGAGGAAGTTATAAATGAAAGTAAACGAAAAAATAACATTTGACGAGGTCTGTGGTAAAATTTTTAAAATAAGACTAATTGAAGACTCAGAATATGGGAAGGCTGCATTAACACACTATTTATATAATAATAGTCAAAAGAAAATTTCTAAATCTTATAAAAAGGAAGCTGTTGATTATGTTAAGAAAATTTTTATATTTGAACATCCTGATGGTAATATTACAAATAAAGTAGCTGAAGATGCTTTACAATCAATGCTTTTTGATTTCTCAAACGAAATACCTTTTCCTGCGCCTATAAAACCTAAATTTAAGTTTATAGATTTATTTGCAGGAATTGGAGGTTTTAGAATTGCTTTACAAAATTTAAGAGGAAAGTGTGTTTATACGAGCGAATGGGATGATAAAGCTAAATTAACATACGAAGCAAATTTTGGTGAAGTTCCGTTTGGGGATATAACAAAAGAAGAAACTAAAAAATTTATTCCAGATGATTTTGACGTTTTATGTGCTGGTTTCCCTTGCCAACCATTTTCTATTGCAGGAAAAAGAGGTGGTTTTGAAGATACAAGAGGTTCTTTGTTTTTTGATGTTGCTGAAATAATTAGAAGGAAAAATCCAAAAGCTGTTTTTTTAGAAAATGTCAAAGGTCTTATTAATCATGATAAAGGTAATACATTGAGGACTATTTTAAATGTATTACGTAAAGATTTAGGGTATTTTGTACCTGAACCTCAAATTATAAATGCTAAAAATTTTGGAGTTCCTCAAAATAGAGAAAGAATTTTTATTGTTGGTTTTAGAAAGGATTTGGGTATTGATAGTTTCCATTATCCTGATCCTATAGATAAGAATGTAACATTCGCAGATATAGAAGAGAAAAAGACTGTATCTGTTAAATATTATTTATCAGAAACCTATTTAAAGACTCTTCGTGCACATAAAGAAAGACATGCAAAAAAAGGGAATGGATTTGGTTATGAGATTATTCCTGATAATGGTATAGCAAATGCTGTAGTTTGTGGCGGAATGGGTCGTGAGCGAAATTTAGTTATTGATCATAGATTAAAAAAATTTACTCCGATTACACATATTAAAGGGAAAGTAAATAGAGAAGGAGTTAGAAAAATGACGCCTCGTGAATGGGCAAGATTACAAGGCTTTCCAGATAATTTTATAATTCCAGTTGCTGACGCTTCTGCATATAAACAATTTGGAAATTCAGTTGCCGTTCCAGCAATCCAAGCAACTGCTAACGAAATAATTAAAATACTTGACAATGTTAACAGGAAATAAAGGAGAATGGAGCGAAGTTTACACTTTGCTAAAAGTTTTATCCGACAAAGTACTCTTTGCCGGTAATGAAAATTTAGAAAAAATTGAAAATCTTATTTTTCCTGTTATCAAGATTTTAAGAGACGAATCAAACGGAACTTTTGAATTTGGTTATGATAATGATATTGTTGTAATTAAAAACGATGAAGAACAATTTAGAATACCTATAAACAAATTTACAGAACAAGCAAATATACTTTTAGCTGAATTAAAAAAAACAACAACAGCAACTTTTTCTATTCCTGTAATTGAAGAGTTTATTAATTCTTTTAAATGTCAATCATTAAAAGCAAGTTCATCTGTAAAAAGTGATATTCGTATAGTAATTCACGACCACAGAACTGGTACAAATACAGAATTAGGTTTTAGCATAAAATCACAACTCGGTGGATCATCAACCCTATTAAATGCAGCAAAAACTACAAATTTTGTTTACAAAGTTGCCAATTTAAAAAATACAGACATTCAAGTAATTAATCAAATAGATGGCAGAAGCAAAATAAAAGACCGAATTGAAAAAATAAAAGAAAAATCCGGGACATTAGAATTTATAAATACTGAAAATCAGATTTTCGAAAACAACCTAACACTAATTGATAGTTCCTTACCTAAAATAATTGCGGAATTACTAAAACAATTTTTCACCTCAAAATTATCCAAAACTGTAGATTTAGTAACTGAAATATCAACTCGTAATCCCTTAAATTACAAGACAGGAAATAGCCATCCTTACTATTCATATAAAATTAAAAGATTTTTAACAGATATTGCATTGGGAATGATGCCCTCTAAGGTTTGGACAGGAGAATATGATGTAACAGGTGGATATTTAATAGTGAAAGATGACGGAGAAATTCTTTGCTATCACATTTACAATAAAAATAAGTTTGAAGACTATTTATTACACAATACAAAATTTGATACTGCAAGTAGTAAAAGACATGGATTTGGAAAAATATACGAAGAAAATGGAGAGTTAAAATTTAAACTTAACTTACAAATCAGATTTCTGAAATAACTCACGCATATATTCACACACATTACCAAGTCACACGAGCATACACACAAACCAAAACTTGGCAATAAGTGTCCCTTTTTCATCGAATAAATAAAAACGTAACAAATTGGAAAATAAAACATTAATCACCAGCCCTTAATACGTATTACAAAAAATTGCCTATATAACAAGCTATTAAAGGGTTATAGCCCGTCTCAACTCCAATGTAACTTAACAGGAAATCACCCGCAACCGGCAACTTTTCATAGTACCACACTTTGGGCAAAATACAAAGAAATAGATGAACCAAGAAACCAAAAGGCAGCATTATGTTCCGAGAACTTATCTGCAGAAGTTTGCTATAAAAAGAAAGAAAAATTATAATATTAATGCGGTAGATAAAAATAAGGTAACTATATACGACAATACCCTAAAATCCGTGGTAACAAAGTCCGCTCATTTTCCGTAGCATATTAACAATATTTAGGACATTTATCTTGTTTGCGTATGTTTATACGAAGAACTTTGGGAAGATGGATTTTTAAGTGGCTTTTTTGCGAAGTTCTCTTTCTTTATGAAAATGAGCAAAGTTTATAGGGAAAAAAGGATATTATATGGCAAGAACAATTCGAGAAATTCTCCAAACAGCAACTATATATACTGATGAAAAAATAGTTGAAGGTGGAGCAAAGTATTACATTGACAAGAATGGTAATAAACGGTATCTTCTACCAGCTCCATCGGAAATAAGAAAGCGGTATAATAACGATGAACAACTATTCCGAATGTCTGTACCTTACATAGAAGGAGAAGGTACAAGAGAAGGATATGAAGATATGGTTCAGCGTTATTTCCGTCCAACGGAAGATGATTTGAAAGCAGAACAAGAATATTGGGGATATTAGCCCAATAATACTTCCTTACCGCATTTCAGACAACGACAAAGCCTCTTTCCTACAATTATAAGATATTGGCTATCACATTTTGGATTAGGGCATTTAATATGTATCAGTTTTTCTTTATCGTTCATGATTCATTCACTTTTCAGGATACATCCATACACATTCAGGAGCATCGAATGAAGAATACGCAATCCAATGTTTAGCTTGAATATATATTTCTTCATTCGACATTAGGGAACGTGGCTTATAATTCAGTAATATTGATTTTGCTCTTATGTCGTCAATGACTGTAATATTAGTCGGACGACTTAATTTTGTTCTGAATATCTCAATAAATTCTTGCATCGTATTTTTATCCTTATTGGGAGACTCATACAGAATCATATAGTTATCAACAATAGGAAGGTGTTCTATATTTATCACTTTATGAGAATAATCGAATAATAATTTTGTGGACTTTAGTCTATATGAGTTTTCGATACGTTCAACTTGATAAAAATCAACATCTTTCCCAGACATTCCTGTTATTATGGCGCGTCTATCTTTTAAACTTATATTTAAGCCAAAATAAATAGCAGATATAGCCTTTTCTGATACAGGTTTCAGACCGCTTTTTGAAAAGACTAACCGTATTTCATTTTCATATTCCCATGCTAAAGATTTTGTTCCAAATACTTTCTTCCGTACTTGAAAGAGACTATCTGTTTCAGAAACTTCTGGTCTTTCATCTTCATAAGAAACATTAATCTTATCACTAATATCAAAATCACGAGATAAATTCTCTGTAAGTATATCTAAATCATATTCAATACAAAATCCCTTATGAGAGTTTGAATAATGCGCCCAAAGCAATTCATTGTTAGGAAATGTTTCACAGTCTTTGGGCTTCGATAAAGAGTATATACCAACATTATATACCGCCTGAATTAATGGAGTTACCCAGTGTTCATGTGCATATGATTTTGGCAACTCAACTGAACCTTCAAATGGATCATTCAGAACACGTAGGTTAGCTGCATAAAAAATATTTCCTAACAATTGTTCCGTATCTCGTTTCTTTCCATCTACGATTAAAGTTGCTCTATATTTATACGCTTTGGTCATTTATACTATCTTCCTAATTTATATGCAATAATGAGATACAAAGGTATATTTATCATTTATTATTCTACAAAGTTTATAGAAGAAATTTACGTGATATGAAACGTATGACCTTTGGAGAAGCTAAATCAATCAAACCTAACAAGTCTTTTCAGACAGTATTCTTTGATGAAGCGTTGGACGTGGTGATTGACCAAGTTTTCCATCATCAGTCTTGGTGGGATTATTGTTATTAGTGTAAAACCAAGTCCATCCGTACTTTTCACATTGCTTGAAAAAGTCATGGTAAATTATTCTATGACCTTTGTCATTAATACAATGACGTTCAATATCCCTGTCCATACAAGTATAAGTTATAGAAAAACCGGAAAATTACAGAATAATGGGAAACAATACATCATGGGCTGCATTAAGAAAAAAACTCAAAGAAAACGGAATAACTGAGCAGCAATATTATGACTTTTTGGTAAAAAATACAACGCCACCTATCGTAGATGAAGAATTACGTCTTATCGTTAATCACGTTTATCATTCTGAAGAGGAACGTCTGATTGCTCCACCTCATCTTCGAGTTGATAAAAATGGTAATTATCCGTTTCTACACCAGGCGTAATTCCATTCATTCGTGCGAAATTAGGGCTTTGAATTATTTCACCCCACACTGAACATTTCTTATAAATTCCTTTGTTTATCCAATAATGTTCGCAAGTTTTATTATCTTCCATAGTTCTAATGATTTGTTAGGTTTTTCGAGGATAGTTAAATAATTCAAATTTACATTTCGGTAGATACAACCGTTTCAGGTATATCGGTAATACTGGTACTGAAATCCATCGTTTCCGAATCACCTTCCAACGTGGTAACACGCCCTTTCTGAAGTGCGACATTCTCCGTGGTTTTAGACCTGTCATTGTAGTTTACTTGCAGGTTTACGGTTATGCCACCATCGGGAGTGAAAGTATAAAACTCCGCCACTTTCCCTGAATTGTTTAGAAGAAAGACCGTCTTGGGAATATAGGTTTCATCGGTACTAATAGCAGTTCCAGAATTAACGTCAAAGACATACTTTATTGGAGTGGTTTTCCGAAACCGAGAATAGACCAGAGCCTGTTTGAACCACGTTATCTAATTTCAAAACGACTTGCGCCACGGCTGGTTTCATTTCTATGTTATGCGTAGTGGCTTCTGAATTGAACTCTAATTTGCCATAGAAAGCAAGATATGGTTTAGTGCTCATCTTAATCTTTTTCAGTCCTTCGCTTATATCGTAGCCGTATTCTCCGTTATCAAACCAGAGCAAGCATATATATTGTTTGCCTTTGTCTAAATCAGCACCGATATTAAAGGAACGTTCTGATGCAGCAGACAGAGTTTTCTTGCAATCAACTTTCTTTCCGTCTTGGTCATAAAATTCCGCTTCGCATCGTGTACCAACAGGCAATTTGAAATTTTCGCTAACGTTTGCTGTAATCAAGATATGTTGTACTTCCGTTTTATCTTCGGGAGCATCATCTTTGTTATCTTCTACCTTTATGGGATTATCTTCTTTACCGCATGATATGAATAATGAAGCAAGGATAACCAATAGATAAATCAACTTTTTCATGTTTAACATATTATCATAAATCCTCTATATTCAATAGTTTCTAATAATAAATCACAAAGATACATGAAATCTCACTATCTTTGCAAAGTCCTTCGGGACAAAGTTTTGAAAATAGTAAGGAAGTGCCTTATACTCGTTGAAATCGCCAAATTATCAAGAGGTATATACGAGGCACAGAGGACAGCTCATACGGTGGGTTGCTCGTTCTGTGCGTATATACAGATGTTTGGCGATACCTAACGAGTATGCACAGGGGCAGCCCACTTTCTTTAACAACTAACATTGTTAATTAACTCTACTGGTTGTCTCAGAGTTACTCGTTAAAAATTCGCCATTATGAAAAAGAAATGTTTATTAGTTGTATTCCTATTGCTTATAGGAGTGACATGTACGAATGAGCTGTATGCACAACCGCTTTCAGCAATGACCAAAACTAAAATCAATGCTCTTTCCGAAGCTCAGCTTAAAAAACGCGTTATTGATGAATGGAGCGGTCTTTTGACTTTTATTATACGTGGAGTCAAGTTAGACAATAGAATCGTTGAATGCTTTGCCAAAAACTTCAAAGAGGGAGCTTTAGCTTGGACTAATAAAAAAAAATATCCAACCGTGGATTATGTTACCGCTGAAGATTTGGTGTCATTTTATAAGATTTGGTATATAGGACGTAATAGTTGCTGTAAATCTGTCATAGAAATCAATGAAAGAACTCGTCCTTCTTCTATCGACAAAGCAATGTATAACATTATGAACTCTACGGATATATTTTATCAAAAGCAGCAAACTGGGTGGCTCAAACAAACACCTCCAGAATATATTGATGCCAAAACTATTATTGCTGCTATGGAACCATAGTTTTTGACAATATGATTAAAAATGAAAAAGGCAGGATTATTTCTTGCCTTTCTTTTTAGGTTTAATATCGTATTTCAGAGCCTTCTGCATAAGAGCAGAAAAATCCACTGGAACTTCTGCTTGTTTTTTTAATTCTTTGGCAGGTAGAAGTTCGATAGCCATTGCCTTTTCCATGTCTTCTATTGTTACTTGTTTCTTTTTACTCATTTTGTCAGACTTTGAAAAGTGATACGATAATTTGAGTTACAAAGTAACAAATTAAATCGTGAAACATCATCAAAATCTCTCGTATTATAGCGGAAGCAGAACTCATTAACATATCGTTGAAGGTGTTTCTTGCTCGTATGGTTATATATTCCCGTTAAGCCACGTTTCAGAATACTCCAAAAACCTTCGATATTGTTAGTATAAGCATCTTCATCAACGTATTGTCCGTGACCGTGGTCAACCACGTAATGCTCGTATAACTTGCTAACGGTTTTATACCCGCACCACTCATCTGAGAATAACGTTGCCGTGCGTTTTACGGTTTTGAGAATAGGAACTGTCAATGATTTATAGGAAGTATCACGGACTACTTTACAAACCACCTTACCGCCACGCTGAAGCATACCCATGACGGGAACTTTATCTTTGAAGCTCCTACCTTGGCACTTCTTTACTTTCTTGTTATAGTGCCGATTTTTATTCTTACCACCCACGAAAGTTTCATCAAGCTCGACTTCTCCGTCAAGTTTCTCTTCCATGACAATACCGAAGCATTCACGAATACGCTGATTCATGAACCACGCAGTTTTATAGGTTACGGATATTCTTTTGGATAATTCGATTGATGAAATACCTTTCTTGCGGGATGTAATTTCGTAGATAGCCACGAACCATTTTCTCAATGGTAATTTAGAGCCTTCAAACATTGTCCCTATTCTGACGTTGAAGTTCTTGCCCGTATTCTTACAGCGGTACATTCCATCGCCACGGTTATATACTTTGGACGTTGGGTCATAAGGAGAAACAGGAATACCGTTTGCCCAGCGTAGCTGTTCCAGATACTTGATGCAACTTTTCTCCGTAGGAAATACTTCCAAAAGGTCATATAAGGAGTTGAATTTACAGATATTCATCTTACCAAAGTTTATAGTTCTTGCTATATATAACTCTGGTGAGAAAAGTTGCTTGGGGAAACAGTTATCTTTATATAGAAATACCGCCCAAAACTCTTGTTCTGAACGGTATTATTAGCAAAGTTAGTTAGGGTATTGTCGTAAATAATCACCAAAAATAATTTAGAAAAAATAATATTTCCAAATATTACAAATATATGTTTAGAAACTGATATTTATACACTTAGAGGACAGACTAAAGAACAAAGACAGGCTATTGAGACCTTTTATTCGGACAATGTTGAAAATGTATATAATGAAGTTTACCAAACATTGACAGATGAATCAATTAGAGAAATTGATGAAAAAATGCACTATAAAATTGTAATGACTATCATTACAATGATGTATCGTACTTCTAAATGGATTCACTTACATAATGACTTTTTTGACACAGTATTAGATAAAATGTATTCTTTGTGTGAGCAAACTGGAAAGGATTACTTTATATATGAGGCCGTCAAGTATTCAATTAAAGGCAAAACTCTTGATGAAATTAAGACAGAATTTAGGACTATGGGAAAAGAAGTCCAAGTTTTAACTCAATTGGAAGTTGCCTTTAAACTAATAAATATTAGAAAATTTGACGGGATTTTAGTGAGCAAAATAACATCAGAAAATCAATTGATTACAAGTGACAATCCAGTTGTTTTATCAAATATAAATCCTAGACATATAGCACCATTTGACCCAGAAAATATGATAATACTACCATTAGATTCGAAGCATATTTTGACAATAATGCCACATTCTCAATCAGATGGAAGTCATAGAATTTCAAGAACTAATGAAGACGCAGTAATTTCAGTTGCAAAGATGATTACAAATAATTCATCTCAATTAGAATCGTCATTTAAATATATTCTGGGAACAAAAAGTGCCCTTTCTAATTTCATTGAAAAACTTGACGATTATAAGAAACCGATAAATGAGGAACAAAGGAAAAATATGTAAGAACTTAATGAGGTTTTAAGAATAATGGATAAATAAATACTTTGCCTAATAAATAAAACTATGAGCGGTCGGCACAACCCAGCGATGAATGTATGTTGAACTACATCCCGGGTAAATTAGCAGAATGTTTCTATGCACTTATTGACAGTTTTTTATTTTTTGCTGTTTGTGATGAGGTGTCCGGTACGATTTAGTTAATGATTGTTATTATTTTTAGCTTTTTAAATTAATTAGATTACTTAAAGACTGATAAATACATACAAATCCCCGGAATTTAGCCAGTACAGTACCCTACCTAATAAATATAAACTCCAAAATTGAAAAGATTTAGTTGTTTATTTTTGTCATGCATTAGCCTATAGTTTACTACTTTCTGTTGCTTATTTGTTGCCCTATGTTTGTAAGCATCTGATTAATAGGGCTATTATACTTTCTGTATCGGAAAGTAAACCACTTTCTTTTATTTGTCCTTACCTTTCATTTACTGCACGTTACAAAATTTGGGGATTTCAGCAGATGAGCAAAGAATTTATTCGTAAATGCG
>Ga0172378_10006662_pt1 | contig 10776 bp, 9 predicted proteins | sample GrowelOW332metaG_FD_119755 | JGI IMG/M metagenome (GOLD analysis project Ga0172378, IMG submission 119755) | Groundwater microbial communities from an aquifer near a municipal landfill in Southern Ontario, Canada - Pumphouse #3_1 metaG | ecosystem: Environmental > Aquatic > Deep subsurface >... | reverse complement strand
TCGCTACGACGGGTCAGCGCCTAGCAAAAATGCTGGTTGCGTTGTAGTAAGTAGGCTGCGGTTACCGATTCCAGCGTATTTTCAGTGTCGATTGCAGTGGTTAGCTAAAAAGAGTCGTCCACCAGCAAGCCAGCGGCCAGGGCGCCGATGAAGATGCCGGGCCAATAGCGGAGGCCCCGTAAGATCAGTGCCGCTAATCCCAGTCCGCTGGAAAACCATATCAACGTAACATTGCCGGTTTCCGCGAAATAACTCAGCACGATCTTGGCCACCAACGCGTAGAGTCCGGCTAGGGCGATTATCGCCGGCAGGTCGCGCCAACGGTAATTGAAGAATGTCATGGATTGCGTCAAAGCAGGATGGAGACTTGAAGCTGGGGCAATAAACCGGCGGCAAGCAAGCTCTGGTAAGCTTTGTAAGCAGCCACGCCCGACAAAATCAGGAAAAATAGTCCGCTGACTTTATGCAGCAGCGACAATGGAATTTTTTGCAGCACGGTGCGGCCGGCCAGAACGCCCAACGCCGAGGTAAACGCCAGTGCCAGCGTCGATCCTAGCCAAACGGACAGCGGCTGTGCGGTGCTGCTGAAGGCTACGACAGCCAGCTGGGTCTTATCGCCGAATTCGGCAACGGTAATCAGCAGGAAGGTTGTGAAAAAAATGCCGTGACCGCTTTTTTCCACGATCTCTTCGTCATCGCTAGCGTCGTCATGGTTGAGTACGGCATGTAAACCAAATACCGCAAACAGCAATGCCACGGTGGCGGCTACGACATACTCCGGCAGCCAGTTGGCGATTGCCGTGCCAAACACTACCGCCAGGGTATTTAACAAGGCAAAGGCAGCGATTGCTCCCCACAGTACCGGCGTCGGCCGATGCCGTGAGGCGAGGGTCATGCAGACCAGCTGGCTTTTATCGCCGATTTCCGCTGCAGCGATTAGCGCGAAGCTGGTACCGCCGGTTGCCAGCAATTCGGATAAGTGTAGCGAGTTTAGGTGGGAGATCAGAGAGTTCAGGGAGTCCATACGCGATGTTGTAGACGAAAGATGGCAGATGAAAGTGTAGAAGGCGTTTTAGACTTTCACCTTTTATCTTTCGCCTGTTGTGAGTTTCTAAGTCAATATCTTGTCCAGTATCATCATGATGATGAAGCCTATCATCAATGAAAAAGTGGCGATTCTGGAACGGCCTTTGGAGTGAGTTTCCGGGATAATTTCCTCGCTGATCACGAACAGCATCGCGCCGGCGGCAAAACCCATCGCGATCGGCAATATCGAGGCAAACAGCGTGACCATGGTAATGCCCAGCAAACCGCCGACTGGTTCTACCAGGCCGGTGAGGGTGGCAAGGCCGACTGCTTTCCATTTGTTATAACCCAACCCGACCAGCGGCAAGGCCACCGCCAGACCTTCCGGCAAGTTTTGCAAGGCAATCGCAATCGACAACACCAAGCCGTTTTTCATGTCGCCGGAACCAAAACTGACACCCACCGACATGCCTTCCGGAAAATTGTGGATGGTGATGGCGATGATAAATAGCGAGATTTTTTGTAGTGAATCCAGGGAATGATCGCTAACTGTGTCAAAATGCAAATGCGGCAACCGGCTGTCGGCAAAGTGCAAAAACAGCGCGCCGATCATCATGCCGGCCGAAACGATCCACAGGCCTTTGCCGGGCCAGACTTGTTCGCCGAAATCCATGCCGGGCACCAGTAAAGAAAATGCCGTGGCCGCCAGCATTACACCGGCCGCCGCGCCCAATAAGCCATTAAACAGCCGGTCGGAAATGTTTTTAAAAAATAAGGCCGGTAAGGCGCCGATGCCGGTGGCTAAACCGGCCAATACGCTCGCCAGAAAACCGATCACCACCACCTTGTCGAAAATTAGATAAAGGCTGCCGAATACCAGAATTTGCGATGCCAGGAACAAGCCGATAAATACGCCCCAGCGCTGCAATAGCGGCAAAGTCATCACTTGCAGATATTTGGGATGGGCCTGTAATCGAAGATAGTAATCTTCGAAAGTTTTTTGAATATTCAGCATGTTTTTACCCTTTCGATGGTGTGGCGAAAGCCCCGATTATACTTAATTCGGTAAAATAGCCGATGTTTCCGGATAATGTTAGCCGGAGTGATGTCTACCATAGTCGTAACCCTGTGGCTTTATATCGGAAAGCGGCTGGAAGTTCGCGATGCGCGTTTTTAAGCGATGCGATTGTGTCGGTGAGGTATTTGGATTTAAAGTCCGCGTAACTCGGATGTGCCGACAAATCGTTAGTTTGCCGCGATTGGATTGTGCGCGTTTTCAAGATTGATTTTTAGCTGGAGTATTAAGCATATGAAATATTTGATGAGTTTTGCAGCAGTCGGCGCGATGTTAAGCATAGCCGGTTGCGCGGCGCAGCAGCCCTATACCGGACAGACATTCGCATTGGGTATGCCGCAAGCTGGCAGCGCCCCAGCAGCGCCGTATTACGGGGCGGGTTCGACCAATCCCTTAGCTAACGGTGCTGGGGTATCGGCCGAGCTGGGTTTGGTCAATATTCTGGTCGGGCAACTGGGCATCAGCCCGCAACAGGCCTTGGGCGGGGTAGGCTCGATCTTCTCGGTGGCGCAGCAACGCATGAACCCTGGCGATTTTTCGCAGCTGGGCAATAGTGTGCCGGGCATGGATCAATACCTGTCGGCAGTGCCGCAACGGGTTGCACAATCGGAATCATCCGCCTTGCTCGGCGCGGCCGGAACCTTGATGGGTGGCCAACTCGGCGGCTTGGCGGCCTTGGCTGGCTCGTTTCAGTCGCTGGGGATGAGTCCGTCTATGGTCAGCCAGTTTGTGCCGGTGGTGTTGCAGTATGTGCAAAACCAAAGCGGCGCTGGCGCAATGAGTCTGCTTGAGCGCGCTTTATATTAATTTAACTGGCGGGCCAGGCCGAATTAAAGGCTGTTTGCCGCTGCTTATCATCTGTCATCGCTTCGCGAGACATATTTACTCTCAACAATAATTAGATTTATCACAGGATTGCTCGATGATTATTAAGCCAAAAGTTCGCGGTTTCATTTGCACCAACGCCCATCCACAAGGTTGCGCGGCTCACGTGAAAGAGCAAATCGCCTATACCAAAGCGCAAGGCAGCGTAACCGAAAAAACCGGGATTGCCGGCCCTAAAAATGTATTGGTGATTGGTTGTTCGACCGGCTATGGCCTGGCTTCGCGAATCACCGCGGCCTTTGGGAGCGGTGCGAGTAGCTTGGGGGTTTGCTTTGAAAAACCGCCGACAGATAAAACTGCGTCGGCCGGTTATTACAATACTTCGGCATTTCACGAAGCGGCTGCCGCCGAAGGCTTGTACGCCTATACCATCAATGGCGATGCTTTTTCCACGGAGGTGAAAAATCAGGTCATCGAGCGGCTGAAAAGCGACATGGGTAAGGTCGATTTGGTGGTGTACAGTCTGGCGTCACCGCGCCGTACCGACCCGGTCACTGGCCAGGTCTATGCTTCGGTGTTAAAGCCCATCGGTCATGCACACACCTCGAAAAATTTGAATACCGATACCCTTAAAATCAACGATATTACGCTTGAGCCGGCTTCCGACGAAGAAATCGCCAACACCGTCAAAGTGATGGGCGGCGAGGATTGGGAGTTGTGGATAGACGCATTGAAACAAGCCGATTTATTGGCGGATGGCGTGCAAACCGTGGCCTACACCTATCTGGGCGACAAATTGACCTGGCCGATCTACGGTCAGGCGACGATCGGCAAGGCCAAGGAAGATCTGGATCGCGCAGCGCTCGCTATCAATGATAGTCTGCAAGCTTTAAATGGCGGCGCGCATGTCGCTGTGCTGAAAGCCTTGGTGACCCAAGCCAGTTCGGCGATTCCGTTGATGCCCTTGTACTTGTCCATTTTGATCAAGGTGATGAAGGAAAATGGCACAAACGAGCATTGCATCGAACAAATCCAGCGCTTGTTTACCGAATGTTTATACAGCAAACAGCCGCGCCTGGATCAAGCCAATCGGTATCGCGTCGACGAGAAAGAATTGGATCCTGCGGTACAGGCCAAGGTGGAAGCGATCTGGCCGCAGGTTGCCGAGGACAATCTGATGCAGATTACCGATTACCAAGCCTACAGCGACGATTTCCTGAAACTGTTCGGTTTTGGTCTGGAAGGTGTTGATTACGATGCAGACACCAGCCCCCAGGTAGCCACCAATTTTTAGGTGCCGGCTACTTAGCTATTACTCACAAGCCGCTTTCAGGACTTTGTCCGGCACGGAGCAAGGGCTTGAAATCGGCTGAAGAGTCCCGATTTAATTGACTTGTTCGGAGACATTTCGGTTTGGCAGGCGGTTCGGAACTTTTTCATGGTTTCCGGCTCCGGCTGCCGCATGACCGATTTTGTTTTATGCATTTACGTTCTCGAGATTGCGTGATTAACAATCCGCTGTTTATCTTGTTTTTAGGTTAAATATGACTACCACAGCCTTACCAATTCACGATTATGCTTTGCTGGATGATGCCGAATGCGATGCCCGCATCGCGGCGGCCAAGGCTAAGCTCGGCAAGCGTTGCATCGTGCTTGGTCATCATTATCAACGTGATGAAGTATTTAAACATGCCGACATTTACGGCGATTCACTGAAGCTGTCGCGGGAAGCCGCGCAATCGGAAGCCGAATACATCGTGTTTTGTGGCGTGCATTTCATGGCCGAGGTGGCCGATATTCTGTCGCGTCCGGAGCAGATAGCCATTTTGCCGGACATGGCTGCCGGATGCTCGATGGCCGATATGGCCAATAAAGTGAAGGTGCAGCAATGCTGGGACGAGCTGGCGACAGTGATCGACGTGGAAAACGCCGTGACGCCGGTGACTTACATTAACTCCGCCGCCGATTTGAAAGCGTTTTGCGGCCAGCATGACGGCATCGTCTGCACCTCGTCGAATGCCGAGAAAATCCTGAACTGGAGCATCGCGAAACGCGAAAAAGTGCTGTTCTTCCCCGATCAGCATCTGGGGCGCAACACCGGATATCGGATGGGTATTCCGCTGGAACAGATGGTCACATGGGATTTCAACAAACCCATGGGCGGCTTGACTGAACAGCAAATCCGCGACGCCAAGATCATTCTATGGAAAGGCTATTGTTCGGTACATCAGGCGTTTCAGCCGGAGCAGATCGATGCGTTTAAGGAAAAACACCCGGAAACCATCGTGATTTCCCACCCAGAAGCCTGCTTTGACGTGTGTGAAAAATCGGATTACATCGGTTCCACCGAGATGATTCTGAAAATAGTCCGCGAGGCAGCCCCTAATACCCGTTGGCTGGTGGCGACCGAATTGAATCTGGTCAACCGTCTGGCTCAGGAATGCAAAGCCCAAGGCAAAAGTGTACATTTCATGGCGCCGACCTTAAGCATGTGTTCGACGATGTTCCGCACCGATCCGCAGCATTTGTGCTGGGTGCTGGAAAATCTGGCTGCGGGCCATGTGGTCAATCAAGTCTCCGTGCCTGCCGAGCAGGCGGCGCTGGCGAAAAAGGCGCTGGATAATATGTTGCTGGCGTCCTAACGCCGCTTTCTCGCTACTTTCCTGGTCGCTTTTTCCTCGCGAATCGTGGCCAGTTCCACCATTTCCGCTTCTATCATCTCCGGGGTTTCCAGCGTGATTTGGCCCAAGGTGCCGGCGCGGAGTTCGTTCAATAGCAATTTAGCGGCCTTGTCCAGTTCGACTATACCGCCGCTACGCAAGCAACCGCGCTTGGCGCCGATGGCTTGCAGCAAGTTCAATGCTTCGCCGGGCAAGGTTTCCAGTTGATAACGTCGCTGGATCAGGCTCGGGTAGGCTTTAGTCAAGTATTCCAGGGCGTACAGGGCAATGTCGTCATGTTGAAACGCGGTATCCTTGATCGCGCCGGTCACCGCCAGCCGGTAACCGCTGTGGCGATTTTCCACATTCGGCCATAGCACGCCGGGCGTGTCGGATAACACGATGTTGTTGGGCAGATTGATGCGCTGCTGTTGCTTGGTGACGGCCGGTTCGTTGCCGGTTTTGGCGATGGTGCGGCCGGCCAGCACATTGATGATGGTGGACTTGCCGACATTGGGGATGCCCATGATCATGGTACGGATCACCTTATTGGCTGCGGTTTTCTCCGGCAGCATCTTGGCGCACAAGTCGATAATCTGTTTGATTTTTTCCGGCTGTTGCGTGGTGACGGCCAAAGTTTTCACCGCTTGTTCCCGTTCCAAATAAGCTTGCCATTCTCGGGTCAGGTCGGGATCGGCCAAATCGGTTTTGCTGAGCACGCGGATGGTGGGTTTGTCGCCGCGCAAACCCGCCAGCATCGGGTTTTGGCTGCTGAACGGAATGCGGGCGTCGAGGATTTCTATCAGCAAATCGATGTCAGGCAAGGCGTACTTGATCTCCTTGCTGGCCTTGTGCATATGGCCGGGATACCATTGAATTTGCATATTTTGTGTCTCTATATATCTGGATAGGCGCTTATTGTACCGTAGTTGGGCCACGCTATTTTTCGGCGAGCCGATGGAAATAGGCGGCAAGTGGTCAGGAAAGTCCTGTTGGCGATGATTGTTGACAACCGATTAGCGGCTCGGCAGGTTTAAGCGTATGGCGACGGTAGACGTAGAATGCTGGTTTTTGCTACAATCCAGTCTATTTTTGGTGCTTTCGGCACATCTCGACGCAAGTCTTTCACACTCATCCCGGAGAAAACTCTATGGCAATTAAAGTTGCAATTAACGGTTATGGTCGTATCGGTCGCAATGTCTTGCGCGCTTTGTACGAATCTGGTCGCACTAGCGAGATTCAGATCGTCGCGATCAACGATTTGGGCGATTCCAAAACCAATGCACACTTGACCAAATACGATACCGTGCATGGTAAATTCCCTTTCGAAGTGTCTGTTGACGGCGATTACATTGTGGTCAATGGCGATAGAATCCGTGTTTTGGCTGAAAGAGATCCGGCTAAATTGCCTTGGGCTGAGCTGGGTATCGACGTGGTTCACGAGTGTACCGGTTTCTTCACCAGCAAAGCCAAAGCTTCTGCTCACATTACCGCCGGCGCGAAAAAAGTCATTATCTCAGCGCCAGGCGGGGCCGATGTCGACGCCACCGTGGTTTACGGTGTCAATCACACCAGCCTGAAAGCATCCGATACCGTTATCTCCAATGCGTCTTGCACCACTAACTGCTTGGCGCCACTGGTTAAACCATTGATGGATACCATTGGTGTGGATCACGGTTTGATGACCACTATCCACTCATACACCAACGACCAAGTGTTGACTGACGTGTATCACAGCGACTTGCACCGTGCCCGTTCCGCGACTCAATCCATGATCCCCACCAAAACCGGTGCCGCTGCCGCGGTAGGGTTGGTATTGCCGGAAATGAAAGGCAAGCTGGACGGTTTTGCAATGCGCGTACCAACCATCAATGTTTCTGTGGTGGATTTGTGCTTCCAGGCCTCACGCAACACCACAAAAGAAGAAATCGATGGCATTTTGCGTGAAGCAGCTGCCGGTTCGTTGAAAGGTATCCTGGCCATTAACGACGAGCCATTGGTGTCTTCTGATTTCAATCACAATCCACATTCATCTATCTATGAGTCATCCTTGACTAAAGTGACCGGCGGCAACTTCGTGAAAGTGCTGTCTTGGTACGATAACGAATGGGGTTTCTCAAACCGTATGCTTGACACTACCGTTGCATTATTCAACGCCAAATAAAGGGATTACATGCTGTTACGTAGAACCAAAATCCTAGCTACGCTGGGACCTGCCACGGACAAACCCGGCGTACTCGAGGATTTGTTCGAAGCCGGTATCGATGTTGTCCGCTTGAATTTCTCGCACGGCTCGGCGCAGGATCATATCGATCGCGCCAACCGGGTCAGAGCAATCAGCAAACAAACCGGGCGCCGCGTCGGTATTCTGGCCGATTTACAAGGTCCGAAAATCCGTATCGAGCGCTTTAAAGAAAACAAAGTCTGGCTGGAAGAAGGTCAGGATTTTGCCTTGGATATCAATCTAGGCAAACTGGATGGCGACAACACGCAAGTGGGCATCAGCTACGAGCCATTGGCGCGCGAAGTCAAGCCGGGTACCCGCCTGTTGCTGGATGACGGTCGGGTGGTGTTGGATGTGGTTAATGTCATCGACAATACCCGCGTAAACACTAAAGTCGTGGTGGGTGGCGATTTGTCCAACAACAAAGGTATCAACCTGTTGGGCGGCGGCTTGTCTGCGGCGGCTTTGACGGATAAAGACAAAGAAGACATCAAAACCATTGCGGTGATTCAGGCCGATTACGTGGCGATTTCATTTCCACGTACCGCGGCTGACATGAACGAAGCCCGTAGTCTGCTGGAAGCGCAAGGTTGTTATGCCGGCTTGGTTGCGAAGGTGGAACGCGCGGAAGCGATGGAAGTCATCGACGAAATCATTCTGGCATCCGACGCCATCATGGTGGCGCGCGGCGACTTGGGTGTGGAAATCGGCGATGCCAACCTGCCGGCGGCGCAAAAACTGCTGATCCAACGTTCACGCGAGTTGAACCGGGCCGTGATCACCGCGACTCAGATGATGGAATCGATGATCGAAAATCCGATCCCAACCCGTGCGGAAGTGTTCGATGTCGCCAACGCCATCGTCGACGGCACCGACGCGATCATGTTGTCTGCGGAAACCGCCTCTGGCAAGCATCCGGTTAAAACCGTGCAAGCTATGGTGCGCATCTGTCTGGAGACCGAAAAACAACCGAGCGTGACCAAGTCCATGCACCGGATGACCGATAATTTCTCGCGTATCGACGAGGCTATCGCGATGTCTGCGATGTACATGGCGAATCATACCGAAATCGCCGGTATTGCCTCGCTGACCGAGTCGGGTTCTACGCCGCTGTGGATGTCCAGAATCAGCTCCGATATCCCTATCTTTGCATTCAGCAGTTGCGAGCGTACTTTGGGCCGAGTGACTCTGTACAAGGGAGTGTTCCCCATTCCGTTTGCCAAGGAAAAGATGGAATCGGCCAGCGTGACTCAAAGCCTGATTAAGGCTTTGAAAGCGCGTGGTGTAGTGAAAGCGGGCGATGCATTGATTCGAACCAAAGGCGATTTAACCGGCGCCAGCGGCGGAACCAATTCGCTGAAAGTCATCAACGTGACCGAAGATTAAGTTTTAAAAGTCGGTTGATCTGAAAGGGAGGTGTTGCGCAAGCGACACTTCCCTTTTTGTGTCTGGGATTTAACAAATGGACGTTACCCCGGAAATTGGCTATTGCATCCGTTTGTCGTGTTGCTATCGGGACGACTGTTTTTTAAAGTCGGTTTTCGCACTGACGGACGAAATACTTTCTTTTACGTCGCCAAAAGAAAGTACCTAAAGAAAGGGACCCGAAGAAAAAATGTGATCTGCCCCCTCCCTATTTCCTTTTGGTTCAAAATACCAAGTTCATTTTGTATGAAAGCTTATCTTTAGCCAAAATGGTGATTCGGCACACTATCGTCGAAAAACTTTACAGTCGTTCTGGAGAATGGCGGGTAATCAGTTGTTATGCTAGTATTTAGTACCAGTCTTTTTTTACGCAATGTGAATTGAATTGGTTGTTAACTGGTTGAGATTAAATACAGACCCAATATTGGTATAAATATTTCTTATTGATATTAAGAATGATAGTGGCTCGCCCTACTGTTCTGAAAACACTTTGAACTACTTACTTAAAAGAGGAAAAAATATGTTAAATAAAACTCTTCAAATATTACTACTTATCGTTACAACACAGACAGCTAATGCCGCAACAATTGCATTTGACAATGCTATTTCAGGGGCTACTAGCTTTAGTTTTGATGGTGATGGTGACTCAATAAATGATGTCATTTTTTCAACCACAGATCCTTCTGGGTTCAATACCGCTGGGCCGGGTCCGAATCAATCCTACATTAATGAGCCTGGCCTTGAAGGCACTACCTCACTAAATCCAGATTTACGAGTTGATTTTCTGAATGGCGCTGTAAATACATTTCAATTTGGTTTTGCAATGCTTTTAGGCACTGGATTGGTTGATGGCGTTACTTTTAATGTTTTTGACGCATCAAATCTATTGCTAGCAACAACCAATGTTCTCTCAGATTTTACATTGCCAAATGGAACAAATCCTAGTAGCTTCCCTGAAGGACTTGTCAGCCTAAGTTTTTCTGGAATTGCATCCTATGCAACATTTGACTTTTCTCAAAACCAGGCTCCCAGATACATCATCGATAACTTCCAAGGCACCTTTGGTTCAACTGAAAATATTACACCTTCCGTTCCTGAACCAAGCGTTCTTTTCTTGATGGTTATTGGATTTGCAGGTATTCGTATCGCAAGCAAAAGAGGTAATAACCTTAGATAAACGAGCATCACTAATATACCTGTGGTCACATTTGCGGTTTTTTGGAAGCCCGCAGCCCACCTACGCGGGCGCACTAGCGGTTATTGTGTAAAGGTAAGCATCCGGCGTAATATGGCTATGTTTCTGCTGATTGACAACCCTAGATGACTATTGAGCATTCGGACGGCAAGGTGTGAAGAAGCCCGGAGTGCTCGGTGTCTTCGTGGTCAATGATTAAACCGTCTCCAACTTGGCATATGCCAGCATCAGCCATTTGATGCCGGCGTTGCGGAAATTGATCTGCACCCGTTCCTGCTCGCCTTCGCCTTCCATTTGCAATACCACACCTTCGCCAAATTTCTCGTGCCTGACAGGCTGGCCCAGT
>Ga0172378_10006661_pt1 | contig 10778 bp, 14 predicted proteins | sample GrowelOW332metaG_FD_119755 | JGI IMG/M metagenome (GOLD analysis project Ga0172378, IMG submission 119755) | Groundwater microbial communities from an aquifer near a municipal landfill in Southern Ontario, Canada - Pumphouse #3_1 metaG | ecosystem: Environmental > Aquatic > Deep subsurface >... | reverse complement strand
TTGATAAAGGAATTCATTAAAATAAAGAATGCGCTAAACTTGTAGATGAGGAGGCGTGTGAGGTAGGGGTTAGTATCCCTTCCTTTTGTCTATCTCGTCTCCGATATTGTCGAGCCATTCGCCAAAACGTAGTATGATGTTTTTGGGCTTGTTCGGATTCCTCCTCTTCTTGGTGAGGTTGGCGTAGTCGTTGCTTTCGTCGACACCTTTTATCTGTTTGTAAATCTTTGCCCATTCTGGCAGCCCGCCAACGTTACGGTCGTCGATGAAAAGGTCGGCGTTCAGCTTTCTGGGCGAACAGGTAGACGCTTTCTCTTCCGGGAAGTTCTTGTTGATGGCGTAGAATTCCAATCCTCGCTCAAGGCAGAAGGCAACGGCGTCGTCCAGCGACTTGTCTGTACGTACGGTCCAAAGAATGAGCTGGTGGTGCTCCTCTCTCTGAAGCCTTTTTAATACGTCGATGGCGAAAGGGATCTCTTTCCCTATTTTAGGATATTCGTTGGTGACGATTGTCCCGTCAAAGTCTACAGCTATTGTCATAGGTGTTATCGTTGATTGTTATTGTCTGTTTCTTTTGTTTCTATATTGTCCGGTTTGCAGAAAAATATCAGTATGAGGAACGAGATGACGCAACAATACAGCATGGATGTGTCTTTGGTCAGTATATACGCTGAGATGCAGAACAGGGCCACGCCCATGTTGGCCGCCAGTTTGGTTGTGTATAGGTTCTTTATCTTTTGCAGCTGTTCCCTGTTGCTGATGGTCGGAATTGAGTCGAGCTTCATCTTGTATAGTTTTAGAGACAAAGGAATAACAATCATCATGGCCAATATGGCGATGGATTGTATGATTATGGCCGTGTTTTCGTTGACGATGGCTTGCGATGGCTTTAGAAAAAAGAGGGCGAGCATGGAGATGACGATGATGCTGCTGAGCGAATAACGATAAATCTTGTTTGTCGTCTCTTCCTGTTTGGCGATGGCCTCTTTCGTTTTTCTGATTTCGTCGTTTGTGTTCATTTCTGTTTTTTTAGTTTTGGTTGGACGCGTTTTCCTTGAGAACTTCTATTTCAAGGATTCTTGATAGGGGGTTCTGTTTATGATGGAGCGTCCTAAAGTGATTTCGTCCGCATATTCCAGTTCGTCGCCGATGGCGATGCCTCTGGCTATGGTGGTGATGTTTGGCCGGCAACCGGAGGCCGCTAGTTTCTTGTATATGTAGAAGTTGGTGGTGTCGCCCTCCATGGTTGGGCTGAGTGCCAGGATTATCTCCTTCGTCTCTTCTTTCGTCGCCCGTTCCACCAGGCTGCCGATGTTGAGGTCGGATGGCCCGATTCCGTCCATGGGAGAGATGACGCCACCTAGCACATGGTATAGTCCGTTGAACTGTTGCGTGTTTTCGATGGACAGCACATCCTTGATGTTTTCCACCACGCAGATGGTTGTCTCGTCTCTCTTGGGGTTTGCGCAGATGTTGCATGTCTCCGTGTCGGATATGTTGTGGCATCTTTTGCAATATTTGATTTCGTTGCGCAGGTTGATCATGGCGTTGCCAAAGTCTTCCACCTCCTCTTTGCTTTGTCTGAGAAGGTGAAGGACGAGCCTGAGCGCACTCTTTCGGCCTATGCCTGGCAATTTGGAAAATTCGTTGATGGCATTTTCCAATAGTCTGGATGAAAATTGGTTGTCTGTCATCTCCTATTTCTTGATGATGTTTATCCCAGAATCTTCGTTGACGGAGACGATGCTGTCTACCACGAAAATGCTGACGCCTCTCCATGGCAGGGCGTGTTTGTACTCGTTGTAGTGCAGTTCCACTTCCTTTCCGCCGAGCCTCTCCAGCTTCTTGGCTACCGCTTCGTCGTCTACGGAGAATGTGAATTCGTACGACTGGATGGTGTTCCCGTTGGCTCCTTTGAATCCTGTTTGGATGATGCGCCCTTCGTATGTCTTGAAGACGTAGCCTTTGTAGACAATCTGGTTTAGCTGCCCGCTTTTCACTCCGGTTCCGAAGACGAAGTAATATCTGAAGTAGACGAGGAAGCAAAGGGTCAAAGAGAGTCCGACGACGGTTCCTGCTATGAGTTTCGTTTTGATGGTCATATTTCTTGTGCTATTGTTCTATTTCGATTCTTGATGGAATTTCTTGGAGAAACTGATATTTCTGATTTTCGTAATCTATCTTGCAGCAATAGTGTTTGATTCCGTTGGAGACGATGAGGTAATCGACCTTCAGCTTGAAGTTGTACATCGCGATCTGGTCGAATGTGCTTTGTGTAATCTCTATGTGCGGGGCCTTATATTCGATGATGAGGAAAGGCAATCCCAAACGGTTGTAAATCACCGAGTCGCAGCGTTTCTGCATGTTGTTCATCTTCACTGTCACTTCGTTCCCGATGAGTGCTTGTGTGTATCCTTTCCTGTCTATCAGAAACTCCACCATGTTTTGCCTCACCCATTCTTCGGGGGTGAGAGCTACGAATTTTCGGCGACATCTGTCAAAGATGAGCTTTTTGCCCTCCGATTCCTTTATCTTAAATGAATATTTTGGCAAGTTAAGTTCCAACATTTTGCTATATTTGCGCAACCGCAAATTTATACATTTTCGATGTAAAATGAAAACAAAAGAAGAGATAGTGACGAACTGGTTGCCTCGGTATACCAAAAGGCCTCTCGAGGAGTTTACTCCATATATCTTGTTGACCAATTTCAACAATTATATTGATATTTTTGCCGAATGGTATAAAGTGCCTATTTACGGACGGGATGGCAGTATGCCAAACGCTTCGGCAAATGGCATAACGATCATTAATTTCGGTATGGGAAGTGCCAGTGCGGCCATTATTATGGATTTGCTCTCCGCCATCTCTCCCAAAGCTGTCATTTTTCTTGGAAAGTGCGGTGGACTGAATGCTAAAAATGCGGTTGGCGATTTCATCCTCCCTTCGGCGGCGATAAGGGGTGAGGGTACTTCCAACGACTACATGCCGCCGGAGGTTCCGGCCCTCCCTTCCTTCGGCATACAGAGGGCCATCTCCTCCAAAATAAGGAATTTCGGGCATGATTATTGGTCTGGCGTGGTCTATACCACCAACCGACGCGTATGGGAGCACGACGACAAGTTCAAGGAGTTCCTGCGTGTCACTAGGGCCATGGCTATCGATATGGAGACGGCCACGCTTTTTCTGGTGGGCTTTTCCAACCACATACCGATCGGCGCGTTGCTGCTCGTGTCGGACCAGCCGATGGTCTCTACCGGAGTAAAGACGGATGAGAGCGACAAACAGGTGACAAAGAATTTTGTAAAGGAACATATCATGATAGGTATTAAATCGTTGGAGTCTATCATGAATAAAGATACGACAATCAAACATCTCATCTTTGAGTGATTGGCTGCCGTAAAAACAGATAACTAGATAAAACAGATGGCAAAAAAATCGAGTGATTTCCAAAGCATCCTTTCTGATCTGAAACAGAAGGTGTATAAACCTATCTATTTCTTGATGGGGGAGGAGCCTTATTATATAGATGTCATCAGCGACTATATCCAGAACAATGCGTTGTCTGACACGGAGCGGGAGTTCAACCAGATGGTCGTTTATGGCGTGGATGTGACCATGCGGGAGGTGATCAATATGGCGAAGCGTTATCCGATGATGGCTCCTTATACGGTCATCATCGTGAAGGAGGCCCAAAATCTGGATAATCTTGACGATTTGTCCTATTACCTTCAAAAACCTCAGTCTACCTCCATCTTGGTCTTCTGCTATAAGTATAAGAAGGTGGATGCCCGAAAAAAATATATCTCGGAGATAAGCAGTCAAGGTGTCCTTTTCGAATCAAAAAAACTATATGACAACCAGGTTCCTGCCTTCATCGGCGATTATCTGAAGAATGAAGGTTTGGGCATAGAGCCGAAGGCTGCCCAGATGTTGACGGATTTTCTTGGTACGAACTTGTCCAGCATTGTCAATGAACTGGACAAACTGATAATCTCCAGACCTGCCGAGGTAAAGGTCGTCACTCCGGATTTGGTGGAGAAAAACGTTGGGATAAGCAAGGACTTTAATAATTTTGAGCTACTTAACGCGTTGATTAATAAAAATGTATACAAGGCCAATCAGATTGTGTTCTATTTTGAACAGAATCCGAAATCTAATCCGTTGGTATTGACGATTACTGTGCTGTTCAACTTTTTCTCCAATCTGATGCTTTATTATTATATACAGGACAAGAGTCCTACTAATGTGGCGCATGAGTTGGGCGTTAATCCTTATTTCGTGAAGGACTACCAGACGGCCGCCTCCAAGTTTAACGGATGGAAGACGATGGAGGTCATCTCTCTCCTGAGAACGTACGATGCCAAATCGAAAGGCGTGGATAATTCTTCGGCTTCGGGGGGTGAATTATTGAAAGAATTGGTTTATAAAATATTACATTAATTATATACAGATATTTATGGAGATTAAATCGGCTGAATATGTGGTGAGTAACACGGAGGTATATAAATGCCCCAAACATACGTTGACGGAATATGCCTTTATTGGACGTTCTAATGTCGGAAAGTCATCTTTGATCAATATGCTTATGGGCAAGAAGGATTTGGCAAAGACATCTTCCAAACCTGGTAAGACTATTCTGATTAACCACTTCTTGGTCAATAGAAATTGGTTCTTGGTCGATCTGCCCGGATATGGATATGCTAAGATGAATAAAAGCGGCTTGGCCAAACTGGAGAAGATGGTCAAGGGTTATGTCCTCAACCGGGATTGCTTGACCAACCTCTTCGTCCTGATCGATTCCCGGCTGGAACCTCAGAGCATAGACTTGGGCTTTTTCGAGTTCTTGGGCGTGAACGGCATCCCTTTTTCCATCGTATTTACGAAGGCCGACAAACTGAACGACGCGCAGCTACATAAGAACATCACTCAATATCGTGAAAAGCTCTTTGAACAATGGGACGAACTGCCTCCTATATTTGTGACTTCGGCAGAGAAGGGTATAGGCCGTGATGATGTGCTCAACTATATAGAGTCCATCAACAATAATATTGCCAATTCGGAATCAAAATGATGTTTTGATTTCAGAGGATGCTCTGGTTCCGGTAAAAACTAATTTAATATAAAATGATAGTCTTATATTATTTTTTGTATTCCATACTTTGGCTTCTGGCTTGGTTGCCGTTGGATGTGCTTTATGTCTTCTCCTACTTCGTCTATTTCCTTTCCTATTATGTGGTAAGATACAGACGGAAGGTGGTGCGTTCCAATTTGGAAAAGTCATTTCCGGAGAAGAGCTTCGAGGAACGTCTGCGTATAGAGAAGGATTATTATCTGCATTTTGCCGATATATTATTTGAAACGGTAAAGCTGATGCGCATTTCCGATGCGGAGATGAAGAGGCGTATGCATTTCTCCAATCCGGAGGTTATGTATGACATTTGCCAAAACAATAGTGTGGTGGTCCTTCTTGGCCATTATGGCAATTGGGAATGGCTTCCTTCTATCTTTATCGATGCGAAGGGGTTTGTCGCCGGCGAACTTTATAGACCGCTGAAGAATAAATATTTCGATGCTTTCTTCTTGAAGTTGCGGGGCCGGTTCGGTACATTCAACATACCGAAAAACGATGCTTTACGTGCCATCGTGAACTTTAAACGGGAAAAGAAAAATTTCGCGTTGGGATTTATAGCAGACCAGACTCCTTCTCGGAATAATCTTCATTATTGGGCCGATTTTTTGAATCAGGACACTCCTTTTCTGAATGGACCGGAGCGTATTGCCCAGAAAAATGGATATGCTGTCATCTATTTTGATGTGCAGAAGGTGAAGCGTGGTTATTATAATTGCGATCTGATTCTCTTGTCCGAGAATGCAAAAGATATCAAGGAAAATGAGATTACCGATAGGTATGTGGAGCTCTTTGAACGGACAATACGTAGGAATCCTGCTTATTGGCTGTGGTCTCATAAGAGATGGAAACATAAGCGTAGTGAGGTGTTGGATGTAAATAACGGCTGATTTTGATTGAAAATAGAGGGTTATGAAGGTTTCTGTGGTGATATTGAACTGGAATGGGCGCAAGATGATGGAGCGTTTTCTCCCTTCCGTTTGCCGTTTCTCGGCAATGGAAGGCGTGGAAGTGGTGGTGGCCGACAATGCTTCGACCGACGATTCTTTGAAGTTCCTTTCTGAAAACTATCCGCAAGTGCGGCAACTTGTCCTTGACCGTAATTATGGTTTTGCGGATGGTTATAATAGGGCCTTGGGGCTGCTTGATTCGGAGTATTTTGTGCTGTTGAACTCGGATGTGGAGGTGACGGACGGGTGGCTTCTGCCTTTGTTGGCTTACCTGGATTCGCATCCCGATGTGGCGGCCTGCCAACCTAAAATTCATTCTTTCTCTGATAGGGAGAAGTTTGAACATGCGGGGGCGGCTGGTGGTTTCATAGACAAATGGGGCTATGTGTTCTGCCGGGGCCGCATCCTCTCTTCTGTGGAGCGTGACCGTGGTCAGTATGATTCGGTGACGGATATTTTCTGGGCTACGGGCGCTTGCCTTTTTGTACGTGCTTCCGAATTTAAGGGGAATGGTGGCCTTGATGCCGCTTTTTTTGCCCACATGGAGGAGGTCGATTTTTGTTGGCGACTTAGATCCAGAGGCCGGCGTATCGTCTGTGTTCCGCAAAGCATGGTATATCATGTGGGCGGTGGAACCTTGAATGTGAATAATCCACGTAAGACGTTCCTGAACTATAGGAACAATCTGTTGATGATTTATAAGAACGAATCGGACACGCGGCTTGATCGTGTGTTGTTGGTCCGTTTCTTCCTGGATTATCTTTCGGCTTTTGTCTTTCTCATGAAGGGCGACGTTGCCAATTTTAAGGCAATCTGTGCCGCAAGGAAGGAGTTCTGCCGTATGCGTCCTTCCTTTAAGGATGCCAGGTTGGTGAATGTGGGTCGCACATGCGTGTCGTCTATTCCTGAGGTATATGGGGGTAGTATCGTCTTCTCCTTTTTCGTGAAGGGGAGGAAGGCCTTTCGTGATTGGCGTTAGTTACTTTTCTTGCCGGAGAAAAGTAAGTGCCCGTCGGCAGGAGGACAAAAAAGTGTCGTGTCCGGAGCATCCCTAAGGAGTGTGTTTGCCGGCTATTTTTCTCAGACAATGCCTATTGCATTTTATCAAAATAGTTACAAGTTGTTTTTTTTGACGGTCACTTAGTTAATGGATGAGTTATGGAAAAATGGATGGATTTTTGGAGAAAGATGGACCCGTACAAAGGTGTCATTGCTTTTTTTGTGGTGATGATGGCTGCCAATCTTTTATGGAAGTTGGTAGTGCAGGCGGATGATTTTGGTATGAATGTTTCCGTCTTCGGTCAGAATGTCACGGCCTTTGCTTTGGCTTTTACGCAGAAGGTAATCGGCATGGCACATTATTTCCTTTACGACATATTGGGTATGCACGTGAAGATAAAGGGTCTATCCCTTGTCTTTGAAAATAGTGAGTCCATCTCGATTGTATGGGGCTGTTCAGGATTTAAGCAGATGTTTATATTTACGGCTATCATGTTGTTCAGTTACGGTTCTTGGAAGCATAAGTTATGGTTCATACCTTCGGGTATCGTGTTGTGCTACTTTCTGAATGTGTTTCGCGTCGTTGTGCTGGCTTTGATTGCCTATAACTATTCCGATATGTTGGATTTCTTCCATACGTATGTGTTTAAGTATGCTTTCTATTGCATTATTTTCTTGTTCTGGATTTTTTGGAACGAATATTTTGGACATGAGAAGGGTGTGAGATGAAAAATAGACAGACTACACTTCGCCTTTTTTGTGGCCTGGTCGCTATGGCTTTGATGCTTTTTAGACCTATGGCCGCCCTTTCCCAATGTGTGGAGGATGGTAGTGCTCTGCGTGTGGGCGAGGTGCTCAAATACTCGGCCTATTATAATTGGGGCCTTATTTGGGTTAAGGCTGGAACTGCGACCTTCTCCGTAGGAGAGGAGAATGGTAACTATAAGTTTACGGTGACTGCCGATAATGTGCCGGCTTGGGGGTGGCTCTATTCCTTGCATTCGAGGCATACGGCGGTGATGACCAAGAGTTTTACGCCTGTTTATATGGAGTCGGATACGAAGGAGAACGGATTTTGGTCAAAGGAGCATTACCGTTATGCCGATGGCCATATCTATAAAAGCTATCAAAATAAGGATAACCAGAAGGGTGGAAGTGTGGTGCTGGATCATCCTGCTTGTTCGTGGGATATTATTCATGCTGTTTATGTGGCTCGTTCCATTAATGTACGTAAGGGCGGAATCGGAAAAACCATTCCATTCCATGTATTCTTCAACGATTCTGTCTATACGATTTATGGAAAGGTGATGAAGCAGGAGCGGATAAAAAACAAATCGGGACGTGAGTTCGATTGTCTTAAATGTTCGGCTACCGTAGTTTCCGGCACTATGTTTGAAGAGGGAGCTCCTGTTTATGTGTGGATTACCAACGACGAACGTCAGATTCCGATTTTGGTGGAGTCTAAGATAAGTGTCGGTTTTGTGAAAGTGTACTTGGACTAATTTGTCATGAGAAAATAACTTGTAGTGTCCGAAAAATCTGGTATGGGTGATTTTGCCCCAAAAAACATCACGAGTTGTTTTTTTTTACAATCGCTAAATGGACTACGGTCCGTCTTCTTCCTAAATGTAATATTCGGATGGGTTTACAAGTCCGCTCTTGACTGCATAACGGGTCGCCTCCAATACGTTGTTTACTCCTATTTTACGGAAGATGTTTTTTCTATGGGTGGCTATGGTATGTATGCTTGAACATCTATCGTTGGCTATTTCCTGACTTGTTTTTCCGGCGGCAATGCTTTTCAGAATCTCTTTTTCTACCGGAGTGAGGTTCTGGTGCTCATCCTCCGTTGTTTTCCCGATCCTTAGGTCTTGTATCTGCTTGCAGATATATTGTCTGCCTTGTATGTTTTCGTTGATGGCGTGCCATATCTCCTCGATGGAGGCATCTTTGGTCACGATGCTGTAATTCTCTTCCGCAATGGCTCTTCTTAAAAACGGCTCCGACAGGTCGCTGCTAAAGATGATCCACCGTGTCTCCTGATAACGTAGGCCTATGTTTATGAGGGCATCCAAACTTTGCAAGTCAAAAAGCGTATAGTCTATGATTACGATCGCTTTTTTGGAGATGATGGATAGGCAGTGAATCAGATCGCTTTTTTTGGCGATGATTTTATACGTGTCGTCGCCCTCTTCTTTCAGAATGGAGAGGATACCCCTTCGTGTGATGGGTTGGTTGTCTGCAATGATGAATTCAATGTCCGGGTGTTTTAGCATGTAGGTTGTGTGTTAAAATCCTATGCTGAAGGTTTCGTCGTCGTCATTGTTCAGATCGTTGAAGCCGTCATTGTCGAGTCCGTTTATTTTTGACAGGTTGTCGAGTTTGTCCATCAGTTTTACCACTGTCTCCTGCGATTTCTTTTCTAGTTCCTTCTTTTCGTTCTCGTCAGATAGTATGTCTGTCGTGTAGTTGGAACTTCTGTCCGCATATTCGTTGACTAGCAGGCTCATGCCCTCCAATGTTTGTGTGGTGTCTATCTTTGCGGATAGGCTGTCGTAAAATGACATGGCTTCCGAATATTCGCTACTGTGATGTGAACATGAGCAGATGATGAGTAGTAATGAAAAGGCAGATGTGATGGCCCACCTCTTTGAAAAATGTTTTTTTGTAGAAATGTTGTACATATATGTGTGTCTTTTAGCAGTTCGATGTTGCAAAGATAAAACAAAGAGAAAACAACACAAATTCCATAGATACGTCTGTTGGTTTAATGAATTTAAATATTATGACAATTTAACGGAGATGGACTGAGTCCTGTTTTTTCTTTTAGTAATCGTAAAAAAAACAGCTTGCTAAAATTCAAAACATCTTGAGAGAATGCTTCCCAATCCAATCCAAACGACATTCTCGGACAGGATTTACAGGACAACCAGGATTCCCTCAGAACACCTGCCTCCTTCCAATCCATCAATCTAATCAATCTATCAATCCATCAATTTTGTAAGTGTCCGTTCGGCAGTTCCTCTCGTTTGCGGTTATGGATTTTCAGGTTGCGGCACCTAAGGTCTCCGATGCAGAGCTAGACGTGTTCCACGTTTTTGGCGTCGATGGGTTCGCTTCCGTTCATGCACAAGTAGACTTGTACGGTGGCCAGTACGTCTTTTTCGCAATAGATGGCTATGCGGTCGTAGTCTTTCTCCTCGTAGAATACGCCTGCCACTTCGCTGCCGTCGATGTCGTCCTTTGGTGTAGGTATGTTGAATACTGCGCAGAGTAGTTTCAGGGAAGTGTAGTGCTTGTAGTCGCCGAATTTCCAGAGGTCCATGGTGTCGAGAAACTGGCATTCCCAAGGCTTCTTGTTTGCGATGTTGAGTATCTCTGGCAACGGGATGCGATGAATGAGCATACGTCTGGCTATGAATGGGAAGTCGAACTCTTTGGAGTTGTGTCCGCAAAGATAACTGTATCTGTCTGCGTAGGCTTTGTTGAGTAGGTTGGCGAAGTCGATGAGTATCTGATGCTCGTCTGTGCCGTAGAATGATTTTTCGCGGAGATGCTTTTGATTGTCCTTGTAGTAGATGTAGCCGACAGAGATGCAGACAATTCTTCCGAATTCCGCAAAGATGCCCGCCTCCTGGTATTTGCTTTCCGCAGTGCACTCTTCCGGATAGCGTTCGGGCAGTCTGTTTTTCATCTGTTC
>Ga0172378_10006659_pt1 | contig 10778 bp, 9 predicted proteins | sample GrowelOW332metaG_FD_119755 | JGI IMG/M metagenome (GOLD analysis project Ga0172378, IMG submission 119755) | Groundwater microbial communities from an aquifer near a municipal landfill in Southern Ontario, Canada - Pumphouse #3_1 metaG | ecosystem: Environmental > Aquatic > Deep subsurface >... | reverse complement strand
TCGGAACGTAAACCTCTTTCATTGTGTCGGGGTCTATTCCCGTATAAAACATACAGGTAGCTCTTGTTGACGGCGTAGGATAAAAATCCTGAACCTGTTCGGGCATATAGTGAATGCTTTTCAGATATTCGGTAAGCTCGACTGCCGCTTCAATCGTGCATTCGGGGTGTGAAGAAATAAGATACGGCACAAGAAATTGATTTTTACCAAATTTGGCGTTTACAGCTTTATATTTATCTGCAAAAGCCTTATAAACAGAGAACGACGGTTTGTTCATAGCCTTAAGAACTCTGTCGCTCATATGTTCCGGCGCGACTTTTAATTGTCCGCTTATGTGGTATTTTACAAGTTCTTCGAGAATAGGGCTGTCCTTATCGTACATAATGTAATCATAGCGGATACCGCTTCTTATGAAAACTTTCTTGACTTTAGGAATCTGCCTTACCTTTCTTAATAATTCGATATAAGCCGAATGGTCGATTTTCAGATTTTTGCAGGGAGTAAAGCCAATGCAGTATTTATCTTTGCAGACTCCGTATTCTTTCTGTTTGTCGCACGCCGGTTCCCTGAAATTTGCCGAAGGTCCCGAAAGGTCGTTAATATAACCTTTAAAATCTTTATCTTCAGTCAATTTTTCTATTTCCGAAATTATCGATTCGTCGCTTCTTTTCTGAATTCTTCTTCCCTGATGGTAATTAATCGCGCAGAAAGCGCAGCTTCCGAAACAGCCCCTGTGGCTGACGACGGAAAATTTCACTTCCTCAATCGCCTTTATTCCGCCTTCCTTTTCATACATAGGATGATACGTTCTTTCAAAAGGCAAAGCGTAAATTTCATCCATTTCCTTTACGGTTAAAGGAAATGCAGGTTTATTTTGCAATAAATATTTGTTTTCAGCCTGTTTTTGTATAAGCGTGTCTCCGGTTATGCAATCGGTGTTTCTCGACTGAAAGCGAAAAGCTTCGGCGTATTTCATTTTATCGGAATTAACTTCTTCAAAAGACGGAATTTCGATTGCCCCGTTTTCCTTAAGCTTTTCCGCTTCGGTAAAATCCACCGTAACGCAGGTGCCGCGCACGTCTTTTATTTTGGCTATGGGAATATTTTTTTTAATTCTTTCGGTTATATCTTCAAACGGCTTTTCGCCCATACCGTAAATAAGCATATCCGCTCCGCTGTCGTAAAGAACGGAACGCATAACGCTGTCCGACCAGTAATCGTAATGCGCAAATCTGCGAAGGCTCGCTTCTATTCCGCCTATAATAACCGGAATATCCGGGAAAAGCCTTTTCAGCGTTTTCGAATATACGGTAACCTGTCTGTCAGGTCTTTTGCCCTGCTTTGAAGCGGGACTGTATACGTCGTCTTTCCTCTTATTTTTAGCAACGGTGTAATTATTTATCATGCTGTCAACAACGCCGCCGCTTATAAGATAAGCTATATTCGGCGTCGGAAGGGCGTAATAATCGTTATCACATAGCGGCTGAGGAATTATTCCCACGGTAAAACCGCGGCTTTCTATAAATCTTGATATAAGAGCGTGACCGAAAGTCGGATGATCCACGTACGCGTCCGATGAAATCATAACAAAATCCAGTCCGCAGCTTCCTACTTCTTCCATTTTAATTGGTAAAAACATAATGATTAATTTCCGTTTAATAAATCATACTAAGTACGTATGATAACCCTTGTTAAAATTGTTGTGATTGTTTACTATATAGCGATAAACGTCTATTCGTTTTTATTGCTTGTTTCACAGAAAAAAAGCACTGACGAATGTAAGGAAAAAACTGTGCGCGACGGCAGCCTTTTTATTACGGGGCTTCTGGGCGGCGCGCTTGGAATTTACGTTTGCATGTTTGTGTTTCAATACAGATTAAGAAGTTTGTTTTTAATGGTTACTATGCCTGTTCTCATTGTGGTAAACATATATCTTCTTATTATGGGATTTTCAAACAATTTCGGACTTATAATAAACAATATGATAAATATTTATTCCGATTTATCCGAATTTCATTAAAATGCGAAACCGAGCGTATATTCATATAATATTTCCTTATATCATTATAACATAAAAACAACGTTTTGAAAAGATTTTTAACGTAGATTTAACTTTTATTCGGATATTATAAAGCCTCCGACGCTTTTTTATTTATGCGTCGGAGGCTGAATCGGAATTTATTTATTTTTTGCAAACGGGAATCTGAATTTCCGTAAGCCATTCTTCTTCTCTTTTTTTGCTCCATAATCCTTCGATATATCTTTCTCTGGGAGCGCCTGTTACCTTATAATTGTTGTCTTCGGCATAATTGAAAGCGCAGGCGTAAGCTTTGCCAAGTCCGTCGTAACTTCCTTTATGATATACGCAGACAGCCTCAACGGCATCAAGTTTTTTAAATTTGACGTTTTCGGTTTCCGTTCCCGCTTCGGTAACCGCTTCGGCGTATTCAACCGAAATATCCGTAGATTTGAATTCTCCGTCAAGATAAGAAATAAAACAATAATTCGGAGCTGCGACCGTCATTTTTGAGTTAGCCGTTTTAATTTCTCTTTCCGCGCTCATTATAAATTCGGGAATTTTTGAAAATGTCGCAATTTTGCCTTGCCTGTAATACACCGTACATTCAGATAAGTTTTTGACTGTTGCCTGATAATCCATTAATTTATTCTCCTTTAATGATTTTATCAGACCGGAAATTCTTGTAAGACGGCGCGAAGTTTCGTCAAGTTCGTTTATAACCGAATCCCTTCCCTTCTCCAATACGGTCAGTTCGTCTGAGCCGGATAAAATTAATTTTATATCCGCTATTTTAAGCCCCGCCTGGCGGTAAGCTATTATTTTTTGCAATGTAATAAGCTGTCCTGCGGCGTAATATCTGTAACCCGTAAATTTATCGGTGTATTCCGGACTTAAAAGTCCTTTTTCCTCATAAAACCGCAATGCCTTTACAGTTGTTTTTGATAGGGAAGAGAATTCTCCTATTTTGAACATTTTCTTGCCTCCGTCTTGTTTTTCCCGGTCTGTAAAAACAGTTTACACCCTGCCGTTGCGGGAGAGTCAATAGTTTTATACTGTAATTTATTTATTTTTTTCGGCAAGATACATTTCTTTTGTTAAAAGATAACAATCCTCGTCAAGACATTTGCCGTCGAAACGTTTCCAACATTCCTTTATTGTTTTTATATATTTAAATCCGCATTTATCTATAACTCTTTCGGAACGGTGATTGAAAGTAAAATGTGAAACGCAGATTGTGTTTATCCCTGTCGCTTCGCAAAAAGCGTATTCAATAACTTTTTTGGCGGCTTCCGTCATTATTCCGCGCCCCCAATACTTATCAGATAAAGCGTATCCCAGTTCCCTATCGTATTTAAGGTCGCCTTTACTGCTCTTATGAATTCCTACGCTTCCGATAATTTTCCCGGTTTCCTTAAGTTCTATCGCCCAGACTTCCATTTCATTGCGGAACATCTGAATTACTTTTTTGCTTTCTTCAATACTTTCGTGAGGTTTCCAACCTGCGTCTGGACCCACAATAGGAGATTTGCTGTATTCGTAAAAGTCCGCGGCGTCGCTTTCTTCTATTGTTCTTAAAACAAGCCTTTCCGTTTCAAGACGTTTCATTATATTTGCCATTTTGATTTTCCTCATTCATTTTGTTATTTGATAATTAATTTATATTTGTTTTTAAGCATCGTAGGATAATACGACTCTTTGGTCTGCCTTAAACCCTCGTCGCCCATGTCTTCTTCACGGTTAAAATATTTAATTTCGGGATATTTTGCTTTAATTTTCCTGCAAAATTCAAGATTTATCATCTGATAAACGCCTTTATAATCGATATCGGCCTTTTCTATATGAGTAAAATAAATTTCTCCGTATTTTTCACCCATAGAAAAAGCGACGATTTTACCTCCGACCCTTAGCGCCAAACCGTCGAATTTGTAAAAATTCAAATTTTCAAGAACTTTTTCCGTCGCGTCTATTTCAAATTTTCCCATTTCGGAATCGCCGTAAGTTTTTTTCCACGATTTAAAAGCCGTTAAAATTTCACCGCAGTTATTTAATGTTATATCTTCCGTTGCGTAACCCTGATAATCCGCCATAAACTGATAAATAAGATTACGTTTTTTATGAAGTTTTTTCCCTGCCAGCCGCGAAAGTTCTTCCGCGTCGTACGTATAATCGCTCCAGTCCCTTAAATAAATTGCTTCCGCGTTGAAATTTTTTTGTATTTCTTCTACAAGTTCTTCGGGAACAGGTTCCAGAATCAGCGGTTCTCCGTCCTTTTTCACTTCTTCTATAAGTTTTTTTATTCCTTCCGCTCCTATATTAAGAGGAGGCAAATAAGCCGTATTATTTTTATTGTATATTTCCGCGCCGCGAAGGTAAAGCGCGCCGGAATCAACCGCGTATTCGTAATTAAAATAATTCGCCCACATATAGATTATTCCTGAAGTCAGATCGCATATACCGTAATTCTGTTTATTGAAATATTCGTCAAAAATATTTTTTCCCGAATAATCGGGTTTTGTAAATTGCATTATTTCTCCGAAGTAAAAAAATTATTCTATGTTATTATATCATCGGAATAATCAATTTGCAAATATTTTTTGTAAATAGTCTGATTTTCATTAAATTTTAATATTCTCGGAAATTTTGCTTTTTTATACAAATAAAATTCTCGTAAAGTTTTTTAATTTACTTTACGGGAATTTTATTAATCGTCTGTTTTTTTGTTTTTAAAAAACTATTTTTGTCCGTAATAAGCGTTTTTCCCGTGTTTTCTCAAAAAGTGCTTATCGAGAAGGTATCCCGCCGCTTCATGCGACGACGGATTAAGCTGCTCGGTAACCGCCGCCATTTTTGCAACGGCCTCGATAACTACCGCGTTATGAACAGAATCTTCCGCGCTTTTACCGAAAGCGAAAACCCCGTGCGATTTTACAAGAACACCGGGGACTTCCGACGGATTAAGCTTGGCAAATCTGCCGATTATAACAAGCCCCGTATTTTTTTCATAATCGTTTTCCACTTCCGATTTGGTAAGCTCTCTTGTGCAAGGAATCGAACCGTAAAAATAATCGGCGTGGGTGGTGCCGTAAAAAGGAATGTCCCTACCCGCCTGAGCCCAGCTTGTGGCGTACACTGAATGAGTGTGCGTTACTCCTTTTATATCCTTAAACGCTTTATATAATTCTATATGCGTAGGAGTATCGCTCGAAGGTTTGTATTTGCCCTCGACAACGTTTCCGTCAAGGTCCACAACCACCATATCTTCAGGCTTCATACAATCGTACGCTACTCCGCTGGGCTTGATTACTACAAGACGGGTTTTTTCGTCTATTCCGCTCACGTTTCCCCAGGTAAATATAACCAGCCCGTATTTGACAAGCTCAAGATTGGCTTTGCACACTGCTTCTTTCAATTCTTCCAACATTTTTCACACCTCGTAATAATTATTTAAAGCCGAAATAAGTTTTCTGTAATTTTTATATTTCGACTGATAGATTTCATATAAATCTTTATTCGGTTTATATATTTTTTCTATTTTAACAAACTTGTCCGCCGCGCTTTTCTCGCTGTCAAACATTCCGCAGGCTATGCCCGCGCTTATCGCCGCGCCGAAACAGCCGTGTTCTTTATCGGCTATCGTTTCTACGTTTAAGCCCATACAGTCCGCAAACATCTGCGCCCACACGTCCGAATTTGCCGCGCCGCCCGTCAGCCGCATACTTTTATCGTTTCCGCGCAAAGAAAGAAGTTTGTCCAGATGGCTTTTATGTGAAAACACTATTCCTTCGTAAACCGCCCTTAAAAGCTCGGCTTTGGTTGTCGAAGCGGTCAGGTTCGCAAACGTTCCCTGCAATCCCAGATTTTCTTCGTTGGAAGCGTAAACGAACGGAAGAAAAACGGCTTTTGAGTCTTCGGCTTTCACGCTTTCCACGGCTTCGTTTATCTTTTTATAATCCTTTTCGATATCGAAGATATTAAGATACCATTCGAGATTTCCCGCAGACGTGGGGCTGCATTCCTCGATAAGATAATATCCCGGAATACAATAATAAGAATTCATTGATTTGCATCTTATAAGTTTATCCGAAATAAATTCGTTAATGCTCCACGTTCCCGCTATAACGCAAATATTTTTCGCGTCGGTAATTCCCATTGAAAGCGCGCAGGCGTCGATGTCGAACATTCCGCCCGACACAACGGTATCGGCAGAAAGCCCCGTTTCTTCCGCCGCTTTATCGGTAACCGTTCCGCAATTTTCATTTGAATTTTTTATTTCGGGAATACACTCGAACATTTCTTCGATTCCGAAAAGTTTAAGAATGTTTTTATCCTTTTTACCCGTAGTAAGATTTATAAGGTTACTTCCCGAAACGTCCGTCCTTTCAACGTTGATATTGCCTGTCAAACGGTATCTGATATAATCTTTAACCGATATCACATAACCTATTTTATTGTATATTTCGGGTTCGTTATCTTTGAACCACCTTAAAAGGCAGACAGGCTGAAACGCCAGAATTTTTTGATAATTAGTTTCGTAAATTTTTTCGGCAACTCCGTTTTTTTCAAACATCGCCTGATATTTTACGGCTCTGTTATCGGTTGAAACGATTCCGTTATAAATTTCTTCTCCGTTTTTACCGAGCATATAAAGCCCTTTGCCGTGTCCGCTTACTCCTATGCCGAGAATATCGGAAGAATTTATTTTCGCCGCCGCAAGCGAGCCTTTTACAGCCCTCACGTTAGCCTGCCAAATTTCTTCCATATTTCTTTCCGTAAATCCGGGTTTAGGAGATATAATCGCGATTTTCTGTCTGTTTACTGCAATCTGATTTCCGTTTTCATCGAACACGGCGGCTTTTATAACCGTTCCGCCGTTATCAAGACCCATAATGTATTTCATATTTTACCGCCTATAATAAATTTTTAAAATAATCTCTCGCCTTTTTAAGATATGCAAGCGGTTCGCTTTTTCCGTCGTACCAGAATTCGCAGTTGTAAATATTTACGCCCTGTTTTTTAAGAGTTTCTATACAGCCTTTGAAATCAACTCTGCCCTCGCCGAAAAATAAATTTCTGTAAACGCCCTCTTTTGTTTCCTTGAGGTGGCAGGCGGCAATATGTCCCTTACCGAACTCAATATCCTTTAAATAATCCGCCGCGCCGTTACGTATATTACCCATATCGGGATAAACCTGCAAATACGGGGAATTAATTTCCGAAACGTATTTCACCGCCTTTTCTATTGTGTTCATAAACGGCGTTTCCATAGTTTCAAATGCAAGAATAACGCCTTTATCGGAAGCAAAATCAACGCATTTTTTAAGATTGACTTTAAAATCCGCACGCGTTTTTTCCGTGCTTTCTCCGTAATATACGTCGTAACCCGCAAGTTGAATAATTCTTATCCCGCTTTTAAACGCAAAATCAACCGCCGCCCGCATTATTTCCAGAGATTTTTGCCGAATTTTCGGATCGGGATCCCCCAGAGGATATTTTCTGTGTCCCGAAAGGCACATAGTCATTACCGGTAGCCCAGCTTCCGAAACGGCGCGCTTCTCTTCATTTAAAAAATCTCCGCCGAAAAGCCTGTTTAATTTTTCCTCGGTCTCGTCAACGCTTAATTCCATAAAATCAAAACCCGCGTTTTTAGCCGTTATGAGCTTGTCCTTAAACGGCATTTCTACGGGCATTGATTTTTCATACACTCCAATCATTTTAAACTCCTATATGGCTTTTGTATTATTTGCAGCGCCGATTATCAATTCGTTTTTTAAATCTTCCATTAATTTCAACACTTTTATTTTATCATCCGCTATGCCGTAAAAACTGCTCGTTAAATATAACACTTCGCTATACGTCGAAACGGATATCTGAAAATAAGGCTGTTTTCGTACTGACGTGCCGAAATACGCCGATTTAATTTCGTTATCGTCGAACTTAAGCTTTTCTTTATCCAATATACCTATATTGGTATAACAAGTAACAGGTATAGGCGAAATTTTCAAAAAGTTTTTTCTTATAAACGAAAACGGCAGAATTTTAAATACAGCGTTAAGAAGCATCGGTCCTTTTAAACAATTATCGCTGTTTTTATTTTTCCGCATTTCATCGGAAATAATACCAAGGGTTTTTTGAAAATCGTCTTTCCTGTCAAACGTTATTTCGCAAAGGTACTGAGAAGTAAGATTGCATATTCCGCACATTCTTCCGCTTTTGATATATTTTCTCAGATCGACGAAACAAGGCAAAACGATTTTCCTTATATTTAAGGTTTTGCAAAGCGCACGCGCATACGCGGCAAGAATCATATCGTTCACCGTTACGCCGTAAATTTTGGCAAAATTTATAATTACAAGAAAATCTTCTTCTTTTATTTCGGTTTTTACAATATAAGCCGTTTCGTTTTTTCCGCTTAAAGGAAAAAACATTTCAGGAGTTTGTATAATCGGCTTGAATTTAAGAGAAAAAATCTTTAATTTTTTTAAAAACCTGAAATCTGCGGTAACCTGCGAAAATTTTCTGTTTTTTATAATTTGGGGGTTTTCTATTTTTCTTCCCGAATAAATGTCCGACAATAAATAGATAAGCTGTTTAAACCCAGCTCCGTCGCAAATCATATGGCTTATTATAATGCAAAGCGAATCGTAACTTCCCGACCGTATTAAAAAGATTTTAAGAGGCGCTTCTTTATCGATATTTATAAATGTCATCATAAAATGCCCGCGAAGTTCGGCGTCGCTGTTTTTGTCTTCAACAATTTCAAAATAATCGTCAATACTAAAATTTTCTTTCTGCCATCTGTGTTTTTTTATATCAAAACGGCATTTTAATAACGGAATAGAATTTATAAGTTCAATAACCGTTTCTTTAATTTTTTTTTCGTCGAGAAATCCGCCTAAATCAATCATACACTTAATCAGAGGATCCTGAATTTTACCGTAAAAATACTGCATGCAGTCAAACGGCTGAATTTTAACGTAATCTTTCAATTTTATTATCCTTATCTTCGATTTTCTAAAGTAAAATGAGAACCGCTTATTCTATTGTATACAGTATAAATCATTTATGTACTTTTTTCAATATAAAACGGAAATTATTAAGTGAAATTTTTTTTGAAAAAATTTTTACGGCAAAAAAACTTCGGCAAGAAAAAAATCTTGCCGAAATTTCTAACTGTTTTATAATTTTTTATTCTTCGGTTTTGATTTTTACAATCCCTTTCCCGCTTATTACCGAAGGCGCCGTTTTATCTGCCGCTTTCAGCTCTTCCGAAGACGGAGTCAATATGATAAGAGAACTTGTAGGCAGAATGAAATATGGTTCGTTGCCGTCCATATCCGCGGTAACAACAAGCATTCCGTATTCGTTCTTATAAACAAAGCCTGAAGTGTTATTTCCGATTCCCCAATAAACATCTACAGCGTCGCCTACAGTGAAATAATCATGAACAGCTGTAATAATATTAGTATCCCATCCTACGGGAAGCGGAGCAGGCGGATCTAAATAAGTTATACTTTCATTATATACGGTTCCTACGCCCGTTCTGAATGCCATAATAGTATTTAGCGGCATTGATTCTAAATCCGGGGCAAGAGTCATAACAAATATACCTGCGGCCGTTGCCTGAGGTGAAGTATAAAGAGAAGTCGGAAGTCCGTCTATATCGTATAAACCCGGAGCGTATGCACGCACGGTTGCAGTCGGATATAAAGTTATAATCTGAGAAAGGACGTTGGCAAGCTGACGGTACATAAAATCAAGCATTGTATCGCTTGTTCCCGCCGCAGATTCCATATTAACGCTTATCATTGCCTTGACGGGAATTGCGGAATTCAAAAACAGATTGCCGCCGCTGAGATTATACAAAGTAAGCGTTGCAGGCGCGGACGACACATTAAACAGCCCTAATCCGGTTATAACGCCTTTCGACAGAGGCGAATCACCTGTATAGTTTCCTCCTCCGGTAGATACAAGAGTTAATACGGGAGGAGCCGAATTACCTACACTTTGAGACGCAGCCCACCAATTGACACGATACGCTCCCGTTTGGGTAAAAGTTATTACTCCTGTTAAAGGATTATACGAAATACCGCCCGAATTATATAGAACGGTATCAAACAGTACGACCCCTCCGATTGAAATTGTTTCGGAAGCATTTCTGGCTAAATATAAACTTTCAGACATAATATCACCTTCATATAAAAAATTATAGAATTACTACTATTATTATATTCAGACGACATTAATTTTGTCGGTTCATTTTAGTTATAACCGTAAAAGTAACAATTATTTCATAGAAAACATAAAATATTCAAGAGACATATTTTAAAATTATAATATACTTATACGGCATACGAATAGCTATTATATCGGTTTGTCCGTACAAAACTCAATTATCGGAGGTTTAAAATGTATAATAATTACGATTACGGTTGCGGTTGCTGTTGTCCTCCCGAAAATCCGTGTCAGACGGGTCCTATTGGTCAAACCGGACCAAGAGGTCTCAGGGGATTGACAGGTCCTGCAGGTCCGGCAGGCACTCTCAGCGCGTCATATATTTTTTCAAGAATTATAATTCAAACTTCAGTCGAAGTAACCACGGCTATTCCGTTCCCCTTAACCATATATAATTTGGATATTACAAATCCTACGCCGTTTACCACTTTTACATTCGCTCAGACAGGATTTTATCTTCTTAATCTCACAATGGATACGGATATTACTCAGGTAAGTCTTTCGCAAACCGATTCCGGCGGAACAG
>Ga0172378_10006658_pt1 | contig 10778 bp, 9 predicted proteins | sample GrowelOW332metaG_FD_119755 | JGI IMG/M metagenome (GOLD analysis project Ga0172378, IMG submission 119755) | Groundwater microbial communities from an aquifer near a municipal landfill in Southern Ontario, Canada - Pumphouse #3_1 metaG | ecosystem: Environmental > Aquatic > Deep subsurface >... | reverse complement strand
TTATAGAGGAACTGCATGAAAACATTCAATTATACAATTACAGACACGCTCGGTATTCACGCCCGGCCTGCAGGGGAACTGGTTGCACTTGCAAAAACGTATTCCAGCAAAATCATAATAGAAGGAAACGGTAAATCTGCAGACTGCAAAAGAATGCTTGCGGTCATGAGCCTTGGGATAAAACAGGGACATACAGTCCATGTTACCATAGAAGGCGGAGACGAAGATAAAGCCGAAGCTGCACTGAAAAAATTCCTCACGCAGTCTCTCTGACCCGGATAAGATTTCTATGCGGACACTGATTAGTGTATACATTAATCAGTGTTTTTAACGCCTGATCGCACAGCAGGCTGCATTATGTACACTGAACGGCCTGCACTAAAAAACACTCACTTTTTCATTCTGTGACTTTCAAAGACAATACATCTGTATTGACAATTTTTTCCCCATTATTATAGTACATAGAGAACACTTCACCATTCTCTATACTTCGGGGTTATTCATGGGTACAGCTCAAAAACTCAATGTCAAAAAGTATGTCCTGCAGCACTGGCCGGCATACACCGTCGGCCTCACTGCTATGCTGCTGAGTGTGTCTCTCGATATGCTTTCGCCGATTATTACCCAGCACATTATAGATGATGTTGTTATTGCACGGCAGATTGAACTGCTGTGGAAATTCCTTCTCGGCTATCTTGCCGTCGGCGTCGGACGCTGTGTATTCCAATATGTAAAAGAATATCTGTTTGACACAACTGCCGCACAAATCGGCAGTCAGCTCCGCATCGACTTATTCCGTAAAATTCAGTCACTCTCTGCAGCTTTCTTCGACAAAATTAACAGCGGAGAACTTATGTCCCGCGTAAAGGACGACATAGACCGTATCTGGGACGGTCTCGGCTTTATCGGGATGCTGATTATCGAAGTTACCGTCCATACTGTTATTGTCCTTTACTGCATGTACTCACTCTGCTGGCAGCTTGCCGTTATCCCTACAGTCGGGATGATAATTGCAGGCTGCGTTGCAGTTCTTATGGAACGGAAACTTGGCGGTATTTACGAGGATATTTCTCAGGAAAATTCGGTTCTTAACAACACCGCACAGGAAAATCTGTCAGGAGTCCGCACGGTAAAGGCCTTTGCCCGGGAAGCTTTTGAAATTAAAAAATTCTCCGGTCATAATTCCCGTTATTACGATTTGAACGTAAAACAGTCAAAGGTTTTTGTTACCTATTATCCGTTTATTCAGGCGGTCACTCATCTGCTTCCTGTACTCGTATTACTTTCCGGCGGACTTATGGTAATCCGTAAGGGACTGACTCTCGGAGAACTGTCCGCGTTCGTACAGTATTCGATGAATATCGTATGGCCTATGGAAATGCTTGGATGGCTTACAAACGGGTTGTCATCGGCTCTCGCTTCGGGACGTCGCATAAACGCGGTTTATGCAGAAACTCCGCAGATAATCGAAAAAGAACTTCCGGTACTTCTTCCAGACGTAAAAGGTTCTATTGAATTCGACAACGTTTCGTTTATAAAAGACGATACACGTCCAATTCTCCGCGACGTTTCGTTCACTGTCCCTGCCGGACATTCAATCGGAATCATGGGTGCGACAGGAGCCGGAAAAACAACTGTCATCAACCTGCTTAAACGCATGTATGACGCGACATCAGGTACAATCAGACTTGACGGAACAGATATAAAAAACCTTACACTCAAACAGCTGCGTACAAGTGTCGCATGCGTTATGCAGGATATATTCCTTTTTTCGGATACAATCTGCGACAACGTAAAACTTGGCCGCAAAAACAGCCTTGCGATGCCTGCCGTAAAAGATGCAGTACACCGGGCACAAGCGGGCAGTTTCGTAGAAAAAATGGACGAGCAGTATGAAACGGTTATAGGAGAACGGGGAGTTGGTCTGAGCGGAGGACAGAAACAGCGGCTCACCATTGCACGCGCACTTTCATGCGGTGCACCAGTACTTGTACTTGACGACTCAACATCCGCACTCGATACCGAAACGGAACAGGAAATACAGAAAATGCTTTCAAAACTTACCGGTACAACAAAAATTATTATTGCACACCGCATCAGCGCAGTCCGTACCGCTGACGAAATTATTGTACTCGACAAAGGAGCTGTTGCAGAGCGGGGAACGCACGAACAGCTGCTTGCACAAAAAGGGCTGTACTATAAAACATACAAAACACAGTACGACGGCATAACGGAGAATAACTAATGGCAGTCAATTCATATAAAGACGACGAGCAGTCGGTAAATACAGAAAAACACGTTACCCTGCTCAGACTTTTCAAATATCTCCTGAGATACCGCGCACGTATTGCGGGAATACTTGCACTTATGGCGTTCTGTACGGCCGTATCACTCGCTAACCCTCTTTTCCTGCAGCGTGCAGTCGATACGTATATCGCATCAGGTAATATTCCCGGTCTTGTAAAATTATTAATCGTCGCGGCCGTTCTCAACATTATCATGATAGTTGCAGTCAAAATACGCATGTTTCTTATGGCAAAAGTAAGCAACAGTGTCATCCGTGAAATACGACAGGAGCTGTTCAATCACATACAGACCCTTGACTTCACTTTCTTCGACGGACGTCCGACCGGAAAAATTCTGGCACGGCTTATAGGCGACGTGAATTCGCTCAAAGACGTAATCGAAAACAGCGTTACGACGCTCATTCCCGATCTTACGACTGTCGTATGTGTTACGGTAATCATGTTTGTAAAAAATGCAAAACTTGCAGCAGCGGCCCTGTGGAGTCTTCCGTTCATGATTATAGGCATCCTGATCATACAGAAACACAGCCATGCACACTGGCAGATATTCCGCAAAAAGTCGTCGAACATGAATGCGTTCATTAACGAAGATCTTTCGGGAATAAAAGTCATTCAGAGTTTTAACGCAGAACGGGAAACCGATGCCACATTCAACATGCTCGTCGGTGAACACTGCGGCACTTTTACCAGCGCAGTCCGCTGGAGTGATGCATTCGGTTCGGTCATCGACTTGTGCTGGGGACTCGGCATGCTTGCACTGTACTATGCAGGAATAAAGATTCTGGGCGTCGGCAGTGTTTCTGTCGGAATGTATCTTGCGTTCGGAACGTATATCGGCATGTTCTGGCAGCCTATCATGAATCTGAGCAATTTCTACAACCAGCTTACGACGACCATATCCGGAGCCGAACGGATATTCGAAATTATGGATACACAGCCCGTTATTAAAGACGCACTGTCCGCACCCGTCATGCCGCCGATAAAAGGCAGTGTATGCTTTGATCACGTAACGTTCTCATATGATAAAGACACGCAGGTTCTGCATGATGTTTCTTTTACCGTACAGCAGGGAGAGACAATCGCGCTGGTCGGACCGACAGGTGCCGGTAAATCAACGATTGTCAATCTGATAAGCAGATTTTACGATCCGGAATGCGGGAACATAACGATTGACGGTACAGATATAAAAGGCGTAACGATCGAAAGCCTCCGGAGCCAGATGGGAATAATGACGCAGGATAATTATATATTCTCCGGGACGATCAGAGACAACATCAGGTACGGACGTCTTGACGCGACGGAAAAAGAAATCCGTGATGCGGCCGGAGCAGTACATGCTGACGATTTTATCTCAAAAATGGAAAAGGGATATGATACCGCGCTTACGGCGCGCGGAGGAGAATTGTCGAACGGCCAGAGACAGCTTGTCGCTTTTGCCAGAACGATGCTTTCCCTGCCGCGGATACTTATTCTTGATGAAGCCACGTCAAGCATTGACACGCATACAGAACAGCTTGTACAGCAGGGAATTGCGGCCCTGCTCAAAGGACGGACGTCATTCGTCATAGCACACCGACTGTCCACAATACAGAAAGCAGACCGTATTATGGTTATAGATAACGGCGGTATTGTAGAACAGGGTTCGCCTTCAGAGCTGATGAACAAAAAAGGCGTGTATTACAATCTCTATACTGCACAGTTCAGGACATAAAAAACCCCGGGACGGTAATTTCCGGACCGGGGATTATACACGCTTCTTTAATGATGTTTACTCACAAAATGCCGCAGACTCACTGCCTCCTCCGGACAGATCTCGTGGCAGCAGTAACAATGCAGACATCTGGTTCTGTCGCTCACGGTTACGTTCTTTTTCTTTCCTTTGTTTCCCGCAAAGGAAAGAATATGCACAGGACATATTTCTATACATTTTCCGCAGCGTATGCATTTTCTCCTGTTAAACGAAGGATTCCGCGTAAACAGCAGTTTAGCGACCGCATCCGCAAAGGCAGGCATTACAGCACCAAGTGCAGGCGCTGCATCCTTTACGATTTTAAAAGACGCGGGTTTCACTTCCTGCACCGTACACCCTGCTGTCTGTATCTGTTCCGGAGAGTTGAACCATATACCGCGCTGCAGCGCTTCCTCAAGATAGACGATATCATGCGGATTGTATCCGACTATTGAAGAACACTCCCAGTCAAGGGCCGCAATATTGTCCGAAGCTGCAAGAAAGCCAAGTTTTACCGGATCTCCGTTTCCGGGTCCTCCGCTGCCTTCCATACCGACTATTGCATCCATAACGGCATAGGAAGCATGTGCTGCTGTATTCAGATCAACAAGAAACGTTCCGAATTCCTTTTTCCCGGGAAAGCGGTAATGCGTCTGCGCTTTTTTCAGACCTACCATAAGGCCGAAAAGATTTTTCATAGCGCCGGTGTACGACATAAGCTGATGGGTTTTTAACTTTGCAAGAGACACGAGTACATCAGCCTGCGTAAACTGTGCGGCAAATTCAAAAGACTTCACCAGTTTACCCTCAGGACACGCAATAACCGTCTGATCAGCTCCGAAATCGGCCCATTCCCCGCCGTTTCTGACAACCTCGTCGTACATTCCGACCGATTTCGCTGCAGAAAGAGAACTACCCACTCCGGGAGATTCCCCGACAAGTACGCGCGCAGCTCCAAGATCCGCAAACGCTTTTACCACAGCCCCCACAACGACGGGATGCGTACAGACGGCACATTCCGGTTTTTTCGGTGAAAGGATATTCGGTTTCAGTAATACCGTTTTCCCGCGGACATCAGGCGGAGGCACAAGACGGAAGAGCTGCTGAACTGCTGCATACACTTCGTCAAAATCATACTCGCTGCATTTCTGCAGACCAACAGTTGTTGTCATACGCTGTCACTTTCTCCCCATATTTACCGATTTTTCATATGCTGCTTTTACCGCGTCAAATACCGCGTTCCGGAATCCGTCTTTTTCAAGAGCCGCAACACCTTCTATCGTCGTTCCCCCCGGCGAACATACCGCATCCTTCAAGGCTGCCGGGCAGTGATCATCGGAAAGCACCATAGCGGCAGACCCTTTTACTGTCTGAGCCGCATAAATATACGCCTGCTGCCGGGGCATACCGAAACGGACAGCAGCGTCGGCAAGCGCTTCAATAAACATAAAAACATACGCAGGACCAGAACCGCTTACTGCCGTCACGCAGTCCATAAGTTTTTCGTCGACTTTTTCTACTTTACCCGCACATTTAAGCAGCGCAGTTATATCTGCAAGTTCACCCGCCTTAACATCGTCACCGCAGGAAAGCGCCGTCATTGCTTCTCCTGTCTGAGCCGGCATATTCGGCATAATACGTACTACAGGTCTGTCCGTCATAGAGTGCAGTTTTTCAAGTGTAATACCGGCTGCCATAGAAATAATAACGGCATCACTCCGGAATGAATCCGCAGTTTCTTTCATGACATCTGCAACGTATGCCGGCTTTACCGCAATGAACACATACTTTCCGGCTGCGGCGGCTTTTGCGTTTGAGTCTGCGGCAATACACTCTACTTCGGATGCAAGCCGCTGTGCATGTTCTAAATGTTTGGCACTTATTGTTACTATTGCCGGATTGTATTTTCTGCAGATTGCACGGATAACAGCTCCTCCCATAGAACCGCATCCGATAAAACTAATATTACATTCGTCCATTTTGACCGCCTCCAGTCTTTTTATTTTCTGATATCCTGAATTAACTGCTGCTCGTCTGCCAGAAACAGCGTCCCGTGCGCCATGCCCCCTGCAAGGTTTTCAAGTATATTCTCTACAGAACCGTTCGCAAGAAGAAGCGGAATACCGTACGATGTAGAACGTTCCGCTGCTTCAAGCTTCGTTTCTATGCCGCCCGTACCGAAAGAATTCGCTGCTCCTATTGTAATAGAATTACGCAGAGCTGTAATATCAGTAACAGTCTCAATGAGCTTTGCATCCCTGTTTGTTTTAGGATTATCGGTAAACACGCCGTCTATATCACTGAACAGAATCAGCAGATCGGCACTCCACAGAATGGCGGTAAGCGCACTCAGATTGTCATTATCACCTATACGGATTTCGTCGAAAGAGACCGAATCGTTTTCATTAATAATCGGTACAACACCTTCGTCGACAAGCGTAAAAAGCGTATTGCGCATATTGAGCGTACGGTGATCGTCTTCAAAATCTTCCTTTGTGAGCAGAAGCTGGCCTATATGCAGTTTCTGTCCGCCAAAAGCCGTACGCCACTGGTCCATGAGTTCTACCTGTCCGATCGCACAGAGCGCCTGCCGGTAATGAACGTCGCGTTTACGCGCCCATCCCTTTATTGTCGACAAACCGCTTATCTGCGCGCCGGACGAAACAAGAACAATCTGTTTCCCGTCATCGACAAGCATTCTGCACTGGCGCGCAAAATTTTTCATAAACTCAATATTCGGCGTACCGTCTTCTTTTGCAAGTGTATTACTTCCAATCTTAATAACAATTTTTCGTGACTGCTTAATGACTTTTGCAATGTTTATGCTGTTAGCCTCAGATGTTCCTGTACTCACCTTATCTGTCCTTCACCGTCGATTAAATATTTCGTCGTTGTTAATGCTTTTATCCCCATAGGTCCGCGCGCGTGCAGTTTCTGCGTACTGATGCCTAATTCCGCCCCGAAACCGAATTCCCCTCCGTCAGTAAACCTGGTTGAACTGTTCACGTACACACATGCTGCATCCACCTGCTGCTGAAACAGGCGGGCGTGTGAGCGGTCGTTCGTTACGATACATTCAGAATGTTTTGTATTGTGCGTGTTAATATATGCAACAGCTTCTTCAACAGACGCCACCGCGTGCACCGTACAGATATAATCAAGGAATTCGTATCCATAATCACCGGCCACCGCCTGAACAACGCAGTCCTGTCCGTATCTGCCGCCGTCTTTAACAGCAGCTGCTGCCGTATCACTTTCCGCCGAAGCTTTGAGCAACGGATAACACGTTTCGTCTGCACGCATCTGAACGCGCCCCGCAAATTTTTTCTCCAGCACCGGCAGAAAGGTATCTGCGATCTTTTTATTAACAAGAATACACTCTACGGCGTTGCATGCTCCCGGCCGCTGGATTTTTGCGTTTTCCGCAATGGCTGCGGCCATCGGAAGGTCTGCGGCATCATCAATATACAGATGACACACCCCGCTTCCTGTTTCAATTACCGGCACACGGGCATTCTGCACCACGGTCTGGATCAGTTTTTTTCCTCCGCGGGGAATTACAACATCTATTTTACCGACTGCTGTCAGTATCTGCTGAACGTCTTCATGGTCTGTACTCTCCGACAGTTCTACCGCTTCCGGAACACCTGCAGACGCAAGCCCGTCTTTTATACATTTAACAAGCGCTTTGTTCGATTCAACTGCGGACGACGAACCGCGGAGTAAAATGGCGTTACCGCTTTTATATGCAAGACAGAATGCATCGACCGTGACGTTCGGACGCGATTCATAAATGATGGCAACTACTCCAAGAGGAACGCGTACCTGCCGTATCTGCATACCTGACGGCGTTGTCCAGCCGGCAATTTCTTCACCGACGGGATCTTCCTGATTAATCAGAATTCTGATACCGGCAAGAATGCCGTCTATTTTTTTTTCGTCGAGCGAAAGCCGTTCTACGAGAGCCGGGGACATACCGTTCGTTTCCGCACGTGCAACATCTCCGGCATTTGCCGAAAGAATACTGTTTCTACTGCTGTCAATAGAAGCTGCAACAGCTTCAAGTGCAAAGTTTTTCTGCGCAGCTGTCTGCCGTGCAAGTTTTTCTGCTCCTCTGCGGAGACCGGTACATATGCTTTCAAAGTCCATGTAACAGGTACCTCAAACAAAAAGGCCGGGAATAATGAATCCCGGCCGTCAGATTAATAATTTGCGAGGAAATACATTCCAAGCAGAATCGCATCACGACATTTTTCTTCGGCCCATTCGACGTCCTGAGGAAGACTCTTGACGTACCACCAGAATATTCCGAATTCCGGATCGATGCGCAGTGCATATTCGCAGAAATCTTCCGTTTCTACCTGCTGTCCGAACATAAGATACACTGCATTATACAGAATTTTCAGAAACGGCTTATAAGAACTTTTCCATGTTGCTCTTCTGTCAGCGCGGAACTGTTCAAGCTGATACAATACCTGCTCTTTCAATTCAACATCTGTTTTTTCCACCCAGGTTTTCTGAATAAGCAGTGTAAGGTTGTTTTTAAAACTCACTACAAGTTTTTCGTCGGCTGCAGCACTTTCTTTTGAAAAAGTTTCCGCATCAGAACCGAAAGCCTCCGCAATTATATCCGCTGACCCTGAAAAATCGGCTTCATTATTCGATTCTATAAATGTAGTAAGTGCTTTAATTGTTTTTCTGTCAATAAAATCTTCTACAAGAGCGTCCGTTTCTTTTCCCTGTCCCATAATACCGTGATAATATCTTTTTATCGGCCTTTATTCAATCACCAGTCCGGCCGCACAAATAATAGAACCACCTTTACATTTTCAATATAATGGTAGTCCGCCTGTTATTCCGTCAAGGATACCGCTTTCTGCCGGTCCAAGTGCAATACACGTGGGCGTTTTTACACCGTGAAACATCGTAAGACCGTCGTCTACTATCAGGCATGAATGAATGCCTGCTGCTCCGGCCTTGTTTTCCAAATCGTACAAAGCGTGTTCCGAATCAACTCTGACACAAATCTTTGCAGAACCGCCTTCAAGCCAGGCAAGCGTATTTTTATCCATTCGTACGTGATTCAGTTCATTTTCTGACTCATCGTACGAATATCCGCTTTTCGCGAGCAGCACCCCCACGACCGCATGGCACGCCTGGGCAATTTCCTTACCGCGTGTCATATGAAGATCGCGCCTGACGGCGATTACCATTTTTATATCCGTATCTTTTGACATACCGGCTCCTACCATTGTGCCTTTACTCCGCATTCCAGCGATATTCCCGGCATAGGATATCCGGGTTCCGATTTATAATCCGCATTAAGAATATTATCCGCACGTACATACGGCGAAAAATATTTTCCTGCCTGAACAGACACAACTGCATTCAGCAGAACATACGGTTCAAGATACGAAATATTAAGGTTTGTTTCATACCGCCTGCCTACATACTCAGCCTCAACAATAACCGTTACCGGACTTCTGTCGTATATTACAGAAAAAGCCCCGACGTTGTCAGGTGTGTACATAATCATTTTACCATACGTAACACCTTCTGCAAGCAGTCTGTTATACAGCCACTCCCAGCTTCCCTTTATCGTAACACAGGAAAAAAGCATGACGGACGCATTCATGTCGCAGCCTGCATAAAATGCAGATGCAACGTTCACAGGCATCGATTTTCCTCCGACACTCTGCCACTGAATTTTATTAAAATAATAATTGCTGAAAACACATACGGAAAACGGAATTAACACATCATGAGCGCTGAACGTTAATTCTCCGCCCCACCCGTCTTCCGCTTTAAGGTCCGGATTTCCCGATGCAGAACCGGAATCTTTCCAGTACAGCTGATTCAAATCAGGAAAAAGACACATCCGGTATCCATCAAGCATAACGGACACGTACTGGAGATCGGCACGCAGACCGATCTTTGGCAGGACAGCAGCATTGTTACCTGAAAACGAAAACGCAACAGGAACGCTGCATGAAAACACGCTGCCGGTATACAGTTTTGTCGTTTCTTTTACGTATCCCGACATGAGACTGCGGAAACCATCGTCCGTCGAATCAAGATACGAAACGTTCAACGCCGTTCCGAGCGACTGTCTGATTCTGCTGCTGCCGTACCACTGCACTGTCCCTGTATATGAAACGGTGTTCAGCAGATGCGTACTCGATTCTGACCCGGCATCGTACAGTTCTTTGTTTGACTGCCATACAGCGTTCCCGTCGATTTTGAATTGATTCAGTACTGATGGGAATGAAAATCCTGCGGCCAGCCTGTTATTATAATCCTGCTGAATGCCGTAGATCGTCGACGTTTCTTCTCCGGGAATGTGTTTATATCCGTCGTACGTAGTATCGCCGGCATACCAGCTGTTTCCGTTCCCGAAAAAATGAGTAAGCTGCGAACCGGTCGCACCGTCAGTCACCTGATTGTTTCCGCGGTATTTTACCGTTCCGTCGTATGCGGTGAAAGGGAATGCGTTTCCGGCAAACGTCCCTTTCAGATTTGTCTTGAAGAATGTATTCTTACCGGTCTGTCCGCTGTACCCGAACGCGCCCGAAACTGTATCAAGCGGTGTTGCTGCACTGAAATATGTTTTTGCGGAAAGCCCGGCGGAAAAATTATTTCCCAGCGTCTGCTTTTTTGTCGTTATATATACTACGCCGCCCGCAGCTCCTTCGCCGGAAACGTCTTCCGAAAACCCACCCCGGACAATTTCAATCTTTTCTATG